>JAABUP010001812.1_pt1 | contig 43767 bp, 72 predicted proteins | sample 5559201 | NCBI WGS metagenome assembly JAABUP01 (sample SAMN10711887, study PRJNA513373) | rock metagenome | isolation source: Antarctica rocks | place: Antarctica
GCTGCAAGACTCTGTGCAAGTTGCATAGCTGCTCAGCATCGACACAACCAGCAATTTTCATCACAAAGAATGACAGCAGGTGTCCCACCTCTGATAGTGGGGCCATTGGGTCCTGGCTGCAGCACCACGGGGTTGTCCTTCAGGACCTGGGCCAGGTACTTGCCCTGTTGGGCTGCCACCTGCACATGCCCTACACCTATCAGGCACAAACATACAAGCAGCAGTACAAAGCTCACCAGCAGGCTTGTCTTCTAGCAAGGCCTACATAGAGGCTGCAGCATTGTGGCTGTGCAGGATCCCATGCATGCAGTCACTAAAAGAGTTTGTTGCACAGCTTGTATGGGGTCTTCATGACAGCAAATTGTGAGGAACCAGAATGATATCTACAAAGAACCCTAGACATGGACTATATAGAGGTAGTCTGCTTCTGCAGTGATTGCCTTAATGGTCTGATGCCATTGCAAAGACTCAGGCATGTGATTGCTGGGGTTGCATGGGAGGGGTCAGGGGTAGGGTACCTGAGCAGTGGCAGGGAGGGAGCGCAGGCCCTTCTCCAGCTCCTTCAGCTGCTCCTTGAACTGCTCCAGGGTCATGGCCGGCTGCTCTGTGCCAGCATCCCCACTGGTGCTTGCCAATGGCTCATTACTCACCACTTCCTGCACCATAAACGCTGTTGTGTGGCTTCCTTCAAGTCAGTGGCAGTCATAGCACTGTCACATGGACTTGCTGTTGTAGCATCTATGCCAGATATTTTGCGCGACCAAGTCGAATTTGTGTGAGTGCCTTTGCCATATGTTTTGGCTGGTTGCACAGTGCCTGATGCGCTTGTTATCTACTGAAGCCACTCAGCAGCACCCAGCAGGTCAGCACATGATTGTACACAGCAGCTATGCTGCCTGCAGTGAGTTACCTCTTCCTCATCTTCATCTCCAAAGGTTTGGGTGGCGATGACATTGTCATAGGAGCCTCGAGTCTGGCTGTGCATCATCTCACGCATGAAGCTGGAAGTGGATGCTACATCAGCGCCGCCGCAGTTCATGCGCGCTGCAAACTCTGCCAGCATGGGGAACTGCTTCCTGGCCTGCACCCCCAAACCATATAAGCATAACAATAATAATTTATGCTTTCATCTCATGATGAGCCAGGTACGTGCAGGAACCATGCTCAATCTGGCATGGTGCCTTATGTATTAATCTCAACCAGTCAAAAGTAACAGCGTGCTGGTATGCAATGGGGTTGTCAAACGATTCACAATTGCGGGCAGATGCTGCTCCAAGCATCGGAAGATTTGATGATCCTGGTACTGCTGTGGAACAGCTTGTCGAGAGGCGACTGACGTGTAAACCAGTGCAGCAATGCATTTTTGGCAGCACATTGCTTGCTTCCTTTGAGTGTTGCAACCCAGTGTGCAAACAGAGTATTACAGCCAACACAAGGAAGTCAAGGCTGACAGATGGTTGTTTTTGCAGAGGGCAGGGCCCCAGTCAAGAACTGTGCAAGTAGCACAACCAGGGTCAGCAGAATGACAGCAAAGTGGTCTTCTGAAGCATGGCAGTATGTGAGTGGCAGCAGCAGAATTTGCTTTGTGTAGCATGGGCCAGGCAGAGAGAGACAAGCCAGCAACATCATGCTTGCCACTGTCCACCATCCACTGCAGCACTTTGTAAGACATGATGATGATGCAAAAGCAGAGGCAGAACTTTGACGGTCATGGTACAAAAGCACAGGCAGTAGTGTCACAGGGGAGAAGGGAGACCTTGAGCATGAGGGCGATGACTTCCTCACAGTTCAGCACGCCGTCACCGTTGGTGTCGCCCTGAGCAAAGAGACGCTCTGCATGGTTCAGTGCAGTGTCCTGCGTCAGGTGCAGTGTCAGGGTCAGTGCCCACACAGTGCACTTGCAGAGCTAAGTGAAAGCATGCACAGGTGCAACGTTTACACCCAGGCCCACAAAAGTGCACTTGCACAGCCATTTGCACATGGGGTACAGTTCAGGCGCAACATGCGCTCCTACACCCCTGCCTTCATAGTTCTGATTGCAGTACAGTCTGAGCTGTTGGCACAAACCCATAAGCTGCTGTTGACACATGCCCATCATGCAGGCCTCCTGCCAAATCGCAGCCCTAGCAAACATTGACTCAAAGGGCAGCAGATACGGTGTGCGCATGGCAGACCTGAGCAACAGTGGCAGCGTCCCCCATGGCAAGGATGGTGCCCCCAGTGCCTTGCACCTGCAGGAACTGATCTGTCTTCAGAGACTTCCAGTGCTCCTGAGCCCCTGCACCACAACTCACCACTAGTCAACCGCATGTCTGTTGTCATTTAACTGGACATCAGTCAACTGAATGTCAGTTGTCAGTCAACCGGATATCAGTCAACTAGACACCAGTCAACCGATGTCAGTTGTCAGTCAGCTGGATGTCAGTCAACTGGGTGTCAGGCAGACTGATGTAACACAGTGCACAGACACAGCAGGCTCTCTGGTAATCAAGCAGATGAAGTTTGGCGCAGGTGCAAAATGCGAATGACTTGCAGCAATGTTAATGATGACACTGACACAGCCTATGTCAAGGGTAAAGGGGGGGAGCAAGGGAGGCGAAGACCTTGAGGGAGGGTTTTGGCAAGCTTGCCCACAAGTGGGTGCATCTTGATGCCTGTCGTCCAGATGCAGGTGCCAAACTCCACATTCTTCTTGGTGTTTGTGGGTGCGTCTGTCACCACCACCTGTCCTGGCTGCACCTCATTCACCTGCATGGCCACACAAGCTTCATGTGCTAATGTAGCGTGTGCCTATGTGTTGTTGTGTGTACCCGTACCAATGCCTCTTGCCATGCATCTTGTTACCGCACATAAATTAGGGTGAGTTACTGTGATAAAAAGGGATCCACCGTCCCCTCAACTGCAACAGCCACTATTGTGTCATCAGGATAAGCCAGAGAAAAGTACTCAGCACACTTGCAATCTATCCACATCTGTGTACGCATATCAAGGATGAAGGCACCTCTGTTTGAGGGCATGCATTGCACAAGACAAGGTGATCAGGCCCATAGGAAGGTGCAAGAAGAAGAGTGCATAGAGGACAGAGTATAGAGTCAGGCATACCCTGCAGCCCATGACCAGCTCAATGCCTTGCCTCTGGAACTGGTCCGTTGCATATATGGCAATCTGACGGTCATAGGTGCTCAGCACATGGTCGTGCGTATCCACCAGTCGCACTCTCACAATGTCCTACAACCAACCAAACAAACACAGGGTCAGACACCGGTAGACTTCAAAAGCCTGTTGGGTAGTTTGGCAGCTGAGGCTTGGTGTCTGATACAAGCACTGCACGATATAAGTACCATCAGTATGATCATTGTCATTGGCACTGTCAGCATGCTCATCTTTGCCATGAATAATATCAGCACTGGTATCATCATGCAGCTGCTTGTGAGAAGCAGAGGGTTCAGGAACATGCTCCTGTGATGTGCAGCCATTTGCCTGCCACTAGTACTCTGCCAGAACACAAGGGCACCACCAGCAGCATCCCTGCAGTTTAGCCTCAGCAGAAAGGTGCATGAGGCACAGGCTGCACAAACAAGCTGCAAGAAGCTCTGCAGCCACATTGAAGGGCAGCAGCATTCACCGTGTGCTCACCAAGCAGTTCTAGACCAGCAGCTGCAGCAAGCAACAGCAGTGATAGCAGCAGCAAGCAACAGCAGTGATAGCAGCAGCAGCCACAACACGAGCAATAGCGTCAGCAGCAACAACAACAGTGCTAGCAGCAGAGTCAGATACCTTGAGGGAAGGGAAGAGGTGCACCAGATCCTCCTTGATGTAGTCGTGCATCTCCGCTGCCAGCTCCACCCCTGTGGGGCCCCCACCAACCTGCAGCAGGAAGGGCATAATTGGCAAGTGTGACTGAGTTGAAGGGTACCATGTAGGGTGGCTGAGCAGAAGGGCAAAGTCAGCAGGCATTCATGGGGAGCAGAAACTGCCTTGGCATGTACAACAAGCACTTCCTGCTGCGTAAGCGGCACCCATTCAGAGGCAATCAAAAAGATACAAAAGATGAAATTTGCAAAGCCCCTGCTGGGTTGTTGCATTTTCAAAACTTGGGCATGTGCAGGAGTTGCAGAAGGGCCAATACCAAAATACACTCTGGAACAGCGCAAGTGGGGACTGTGTGTATGTGCCCAGAAACTCATGCTTGGTGCAAGCTACATGGCAGTGTTCCGACATCAGAATCACAGTTCTAAGTGCAGGCAGACTAGAGGTACTTGTACATATGAGCAGCAAACCATGCATCTTGATGGACGCAAAAGGATTGTGTAGCACAGGCGTACCACAACAAAAGTGAGCAGGCGTTTGCGCTCCTCTGGAGAGGTGCTGGGAAGAGCTGAGATCTCAAAGCACTCATTGATGCGCTGCCGCAGTGCTTTGGCCCCCTCCATGTCTTTCAGGAAGAAGCAGTTCTCCTCCACTCCAGGCACATTGAAAGTGTTGGTCACACTGCCCACCTGCAATTTCACAACTCTTCAGTGACCACTTCATGACAACCACCCAGGTGTGCATTTGTCCAATGTTCAACCCTGCAGCAAGATGCTTTGGCAGATTGAGTGCATGAGGTGTGCATTGGGTCCTGCTACGTGTATTTGTGATCATACCAGATACAACTAAATGCATGCTGCTGCTGCTGCTGGTGTTTATGCTTTGCAGATTGCCAAGCGCCTTGCATCGTTTGAGACAGGGTGTCATACAGCTGTTGTGAACATGTTGGGCAATGGATGTAACCCTCCTCTTGCTCTCTCTCTCTCCGCTGGTCAATCTGTACACTTCTTGATCAGAACGGCATGGCACAGTTCATACAGCTACCATGGTCCATTATATAACACAAGTGTATAGTGAGTACATCACATGATGCCAGGCACCTTGACCAGAGCAACAGCAAAGCTGGTGTGATGACGCTATGTTGCCATTGCAGCTTTTGCTGCCGGGCTCTATATTACTCAGCAAGCTGCAGCAGCCATGTTGCAGTAGCAGCTTCACACAAAATTTATTGCTGGAAGACTTACAGCAACAACGAGGACATCATAGGGCACATTGAATTCACGTCCTGTGAACTCATTGCTGTGGCCTCTGAAGGGCTTGTTGTAGCGACAGGTAATGCTCTTGCCCACAGGATCCACATCCACACACTCAGCCTCCAGATAGTTGCCCTGCACCCAGCATCGTGTTGAAACAGCATGCCTGCAGGTGTTAATTGTTCTGTCCCAATTGTTGGGAGTGTGCTGGGCGAGGTTAAGCCGGTGCCAAAGCCTCGTGGCAAAGTCTTCTTCATGGAGCAAGTCTTGGCTCCAGATTCTGACGGGAATGTGAGGACAAACAGACTGAACATCCTGAAGCCCTTACAACCAGCAATCAGCCGTCACCTAGACAGAGGTGCATTGAGCTCCACATGCAGCAGCAACTGTTCATATGGCACAGAATGCAGCAGACAGGTAAGCAAAATGCATGGGTCGATCGCCATTGATAACTTTGCTTGCAAGCTGCAGCCTGAGGTTGCGACTGGAAGGCCAAGCAACAGAATGGGAACCAACTACAAAACATGCTTGAGGGTCACGCTCTGTTCCACAACATGCCACCTGACATGCAGGCTGACAGGAGGCTACATCGTACCGTGTCAGGAATGTGGCTCCTGACAGGATCCACAATGGATCTAGGCTCTACTGTCCCAGTGGCAGCACTAGGCAGAAGAGGAGTGTACAGGAAGTAATTACGCGGGGACACCAGGGTTACATCGTATGGTCCCACAGCTGCATGCAGGCCATCAAAAGGGTGTTGAATAAACTTTGCCAGCACCTCATCTGATGCAAAGCATGATGCATTGGGTGACAGCAGATGCAGCAGCAACAGCAGACATTTTCTGGTCTGCCTAGGGAAGGAAACACAAGCACCCAGTCCTGCTATCAGGCAAGGTGCAATTTCGGCATTGGACACCTGACATTTTGGCAGAGATCACAGCTGTGGTGGCATACCGCTGGTCAATTTGGGGTCCAAGCTACGTAGGAAGGAAATTGCGCCCCAACCAGAGCCCAAAACAACAATGCGTGTGCGTGGCAAGCCGCTAGGAGTGTGAGTGTCAGCTTCCTGCATTATGAACATGAAGTATACTACAAGGTGCTGGAGGAATGCGTGTGGATCAGATGCTAAGCATCACTTCATGGACTGGATGCTTACTCTGTCTGACACCGACCATCCTTTTGCATGCCGCTGCCAGCGCTGCAGATTGTACAGCTGAACTGTCTCATTTGCCGCATGGCAGGCAAACAGAAGGTAATTGCGCGGCCTGATAGCCAGAGCAAACCGCATGAACAGTGCGCTGTACACACACATAGCTGCAGGAAACACATGCACATGTCAGCAGGGATAAGAAGCATATTCCCCTGCCTCGATGACCCTATGCAGTTGCCCATACCTCCTGTCATGTTTGGAGACAAAAGTGAGGCATCCTTCTGAGTGTCTGCCACCCCCTGCAAGCCACTAGTTCAAGTAACGATTTGTCCGGCTAGAATCTGGTCATGTCCATCACTTCATTTTTGCCTACCGCGATGACGAAACCCCAGTTAGCAACTGGACCCCAAAAGTGTGTTGTTTTAGGACCTGTGGGTGAACTCCAAAAGGCACCCAGCCTGCTTGCGAAAGTTCGCGAGGAGGCCATCGCGGACTGCAAGGTTCGAAGAGTCTGAGTCACTTTGAGGCTGGGCGAGCGGGGAGTGATCAAGTCGATGCTACATTACTTCGATTTTGCAGTCGCTTGATAAGACAGGTCACATGTCTCTGAAACTCGCGTGACGATGTGCAGGTGGCTTGCCAAAGCAGCAACTGAGATCTGCTGCACGACGGTGCAGCCAATGCGCTAGACAGAGCGTTGACTGTCTACAGGTCCGAACTGCAAGACCGAATGCGAATGCATGACTAACAGGATCAACTGCCATTCTCATCTTCTTCCACGTCTTGATCAAGTCTCAGCAACTGCGAGAAATGTTAGCAAGAGAAACGCAATTGACCAGCGGGTGATGCCCACTGCACCCAGGGCATTGTAAGCGATAGGCGACCAGGCATTAACGCACAAATTGCTTCCATGCGGGCAGCATAGCTGTGGTACATGCGTTTACTGTCTTTTGCATATACAGCTGCTGTCAGGCTACACGTACATACATACGCATAAACATATGTATGTGTAGCTTGCATACACATATGTATGTATAGCTTGACTGTGATGGTGCATTCTGCCCTCTGCTTATATGTTATGCATTGACACCACGTGAGCCAGGATCACCTGGCTTTGGCACATCACACACAGCAACATATGCGTATGTATCGGTGCTGGAGCAGCTCTGCAGCTTGCCCTGAGAAATTATGCTTCAGTCGGTTAGTATGCATGGCCCCTTCAACATGCTGAGGATGATTTAGCTTGCAGGTTGCCTAATACATTGTGCTGCTGGAAACATGCATAACCCAGTGCATGCCTGTTGATGCCTGTCAGTGGCACAAGAAGGGCTTCAAATGTTTAGCATAGACTCTGCAGCCCACAGTCAGGGATTATGTATGAGCAGAATTGGGGAGAAGCTTGTATGTTACATAGACCTGGCTTACAAGCCAGCAACCTTTCCCTTCTTCCTGAGCAACCTCCTCTGGTAGAACTCAAGCTCCTTGCCTTCCAAGATGTATCCATCACAGCGACCGCATTGTCCAGGGCGGGAGCTGATGCATGCATACAAGCGGCCAGTGGCGAACTGGTCATCCAAGTGGGAGTCCAAGGACCTGCTCTTGTCACGAGCCTTTAGCTTTGTCTTCACTTTGTTGGAGACCTTCTTCTCCTCAACCTGTACAAAAATGGGAGCCTTGTTGTGATAATTATCAGCCTCAGCCATGCCAGTCATGCCAGCAGTGCCGACTCAATAGGTATACCCTGCTAGCCAAAGTGCATCAATAACTGTAGTAAAGCCTGACAAACACAAGTACTGGCATGCAAGAAGCATATGACAAATAACCATGAATATTTGGCTCCGTTTTCCGTTTTGCCATTGGTTTGTGCAATGCCATACAAGCTGTCAGCAGGCTTTCACCAGGGAGCATCAGGATCTCAAAACAGCAAACTTGCTCAGCCCAGGTGCAGACAGCCACCCCAGATTTAGCTTGCGATTAATGAATTGACTGACCTGCTTCTCATCACCAGCGACATTGGCTGCACCAACCTTCTTTTTCAGTCCAACCTCAACACCGTAGTGCTGGCTGTACCATTGCCTGAAAGGAGTGGCATCAATCTGGATGATAGCGTTCTTGACAAGAGTCTGGGTTCTGACCTGCAAGGATGAGGCCAAGGCTAATGCAACAGCCCATGTTATGGCTTAGAATGACAGGTGACAGCTCAGCAGCCAAGGTGGGCTTACCAGCTCATTGTTGGAGGCGTTGTACACAACATCCAGGATACGGGTCTTTCTTGAGGTAGCCTGCACATGCACACACCATCTTACACTGCCCACAAACCCCTGTATGAGGACAGGCCCGCGAATCCCTATGAGGACAGAAGACATGGTGCTGGTCTTGCTGAGCTTAAGAAGAAGCTGTCAACGGTTCACACTCTGTCTGCACTTGTCAGTTCTTTGCCCAGCTGCCAAATATTTAAGCAGCAAGGAAGAATCACCTCTGAACCCCAAGAGAAGTTGCCTGAGTCCAGCCTCAATGCCCTGAACTTGAAGTTGCCTCCCCTGACGCGAACTCGTCTAACGGTCACGTTTGAGGACAATTTGGTGTTACCAGGCTGACGGCCCAACTCATACCTGCAAGTACACTATAACATCTAAGCTGATCCTTGCACTGTAGTATATTGTCTGTTCCCAGGCTGTCAAGTGTCTGCAGGATTAAGAGCAGCAAAATGCTCACTTTCTCTTCTTGCGCCACTTGTTTTGCTTTCCACCTGTTTCCCTGCGCTTGTGCAAGGAGTCACGGGAGATACCTGCAAGCCAACATAAAGCGATTGCTGACAACGGGACAGGCGCTGTATCGTATATGCTGATTCCTCAACCGAGGCAACTGTGCTGTGTCACGGCGATGAGAACATAGATCAAGCAATCAGGACGTATCAGTGGATTGACACATGCTTGTTATGCCATACAATCTGCAGCTGCTCAGGCTTTCAAATGCTGAAAAGTGCTCAGCAGCTGCGCGCATGCTCGCATGTCAGCAAAAGAAGGCTCACCCATGCTGTCTTTCCCAGCACTGCCAACTCTGCGGCAAAGAGAGAGTTCAGTAAGCCGCCGAGATCCTACGTACTACTAGGGTTGCTTCTTCCTCTTTGCTTATTGCTTGGCTAATCTTCTTCTTCCGGTTAAGCTGTGCATGAGTCTGCAACTGGAGGTCCGCGACTGTTTATGCCCCAAACCCAACGACTGTGCTGCTGTCGCATCAGCAGAAGAACCTGCAGCTCGTCGTTGACAGCCGCGGTATGTAGTGGTCGTGCGTCTCACGTGCAAGCATGCTCACATCGTAGGTTTGAAGGGTGACGGGCAGCGTGATGTTCGCTGACACAGCATGCTGATACACGAATATGGCTTCAAGTTCTGCAGCTTCCACTGATAAGAGCTTTATGGCGTACCCCAGGTCTGTGTCTCCTGATCAGCAGAGGGTTGTCTACCCAGAACTCGCACCCGAACCTTTTGGTTTGACGTTCTCATTGGGCCTTTGAATCGCAGTGGAGGAAGCAGTTCGACTGTATCAAACAGCGCCATGCAACCACAAGCGTGGGAAGACCAGCGCAAAGAGGTAGCGTGACTCGAGGTGCGAAAGCAGTTTCTGTTCTTGAGCGCTGACACCCGATACGCGCAGGCACGAAGACTCGAAAACGCTCTTGATGTCAAGCTTGGACAATTTGCCAAGCTTTGCTCTGGATATGAACAGTCGTACAGTAGAGGGGAGAGTGGGCTTGCTACAGATCAGGTCAGTCTGCTACGTGTTCGACTCAGGCTACCTCTCTGTGTCCACCTCAGTAACTCTATAGCCATTAGCGCTGTCTGCCTGCAAGTAAGTAAGCCATGTCCCGACACTCAGCTGTGTACATGCAGCTAATGGACTCAAAGGCTGCAGAGCTGGAAAGACTGCTATCACAGCTCTCTGATGTGAATGATGGCATGCGAAATGCTTTGGGAGGCAGGAATGATACACGCGCACACACATTGACACGACATAGAGACATTTTACATGACTATCAGCAGGTGTGTACATACACACACGCACTTGCCTTGCTAATGCTGTTGGACTTGACTCATCTGCAGCGTTCCTCCATCTCTGGTAGTCATGTTCATGACATTATATGAAGTCACATCGCAGGAGTTCAGGCGGCACAACAGTAGTTTGGGAGCATCACGAGACAGGGTGCAGCTGTTGCGTGGCAGCACAGACAAGAGCCCCTTGCTGGGTGGTCAGGGTCATAACGCATCAGGGGCACTTTTGCGAGAGCGAGGACAGATATCTGGAGCAAATGCAGCGGTGAGATGCTGTTCTGTTGTACTCATGCAACTCTGCATTGACCAAGTACAAGAGGCCTTCCGATGTGAGTGGAAGGCGTGGAAATATGCGAGTGGAAGTGTCGCTGCAACAACTTGCAGATTGACTTCAGACTCCCATTCCTTGCCAGCACTGTGGCTGCAAATAAGGTGTTTACAGCTAGCATGGCTACTGTGCATATTTACGCGCATGTCAATCCAAGCATTGCAAATGATACACCTCGAAGTGATACACCTCGAAGTGATACACCTTGAAGTGAAACACCTCAAAGTGATACACAGTGACTACATTTACGTTCATTCCTCTTGACATGAGCAGGACAGATTGTGTTCTGTCCTGTGCTCAAACCAGTTGGCTGGATGCACTGAGTATGGCAAGGTCAGGGCCCTGTGATTGGTTCTGGTTCTGATCAAAGGGTTATACAGACTTTGCCACAGCAACCTCTAATCTCCTACGGTGCAGTACAGCTCAATCTGTACAGGCACAACTAAATGATAGAGAACACATCTGCTGCAAGAAGCGCGTTCCCTGCATTTGTGTGTGTTGCATTGCTTCTCCTTTTGTATGCTGTGCTGCTTTCCACACTCCCTTTTACAACGTGCAGCTTGACGACGTGATGGGCACTGCTACTGCTGTGGCTGGCAGAGTGGGTGAACAAAGCAGAATTTTTGAAAACATCGGCAACAAAGTTCTGGCAGTTGGTGCCAAGTTCCCAGCAATCAACGGCATCATCAATGCGGTCCGCAGAAAGAAATCCAAGGTACGTCTTGCCATGATACAGCTGCACAGCTTGTGTCAATGTCTCATTTCTGGTTGGAAGCCACCGGCTTAACTGGACTTTGCGCTGCAGGACACCATCATTCTGGCCTCAGTCATCTCAGTTTGTACAGTATTCATTCTCATTTACTGGATCAGTAAGCACTGACACAGCTAACAGTCAGCACCATGAGCTACAAACAGGCTTCAAACATCAACAATGATGCCAGCTGAAGCCAGCGAAGCAGCACCCTGAGGTACTTTGCAAGCACAGTCTGGCAGTGCAAGCCACCTTGCACCAAGCAGCGCTGCATAGGCATCAGAAACTGCTTCCCTGGTGTGCATGCCTAAAGCCAAATTGGGGCAGCTGCAGCGACACATTTGCGGTGACAATATATGTCCTGCTGCACCACTTCACACAAAACACCTATCTTCATGATACTGCTTGAACCAAAAGTTGAGCAGGTGGCTGAATCCCGTGCCATATTCAAGGCATGCAGGATAGACCCACCCTTGTGCAGCGCTGCCAGTCAACACACTTGAAATTGAAATCCTGCAGACTTGGGGTCAGAAAGGCAGCCTTTCTTGAAAGGCTGCTAGAAAGGTTACCCTTTTTAAAGGATGAATTGATGCCTTTTCAAGTTCATGCAGCAGTTTTCACCACAGCAGCACAGATGCTTTTACATGTAAGGTACCAAATTATGTGACATTATGTTACCCCATTTGTTGCCATCATGGTTTGCTGGTAGTGAGCTTGCTCCTCATATGAGGTCTGCAACGAGCAGTGACTTGCATGTATTTGTAGAAGGTGAGACAGTCACTGAGACTTTCTGCATGCTGACATGCACTAAGACTTTCCGCAAGCTCACACGCAGTGAGACTTTCCGCGTGCTAACATGCACAGCTTCGCATTTCGTTCAAGGACACGATCGATGAAACTCTGAACTCTTCATATAGACGAGCTAGCCAAACCACAGCATACAAATAGTCAAATTTAAACGTTGTGTTTTGCAACGAGAGCCAAACAGACAAGCCCTTGCCTGTGCTTGAGTAATCCCTATAAAAGCACCTATGCCACTTGGCAAGACCCTTTAAATTAAAAAGGCAATTCTACTCTAGGTGGTCACACTGTTAAACAGTAAGATAGAGACAGCTGCGGAGATGCCTAGGCTGCCAGCATGCACAGCATGGTGACAGTTTCACGACAATGTGACAGGCTCATAACTGTGCCTCTGATAAGCACTCAGCTGGGGCTGTGCCTCATGCGTCTGCTTTTCAATGTCTACGTCAGATGCTGGTTCAAACTCTTGGATAGGTTGCTCAGAAGCTGGCAGCTGCTGCTCAGGGACTGACATGGCCTGATCAGGGTTGTCACCCTGCTGTGTTGCAGCTACTTCTGCAGTCACAGAGCCAACTTCTGCTGTACCAGGTGCGGTTGCAGCTGCTGCTGCTGCTGTTGCTGCTGCTGCTGTTGTTGGTGGTGCTGCTGCTGTTGTTGCTGCTGCTGCTGCTGCTGGCACCTCATCAGATGCATCTGGCACAAAACGTGGTAGACTACTGTCATGCAGGCTGTTGTTGTTCAGAGCCTCTGCAAACTCCAGCACAGTATCAGCAACATTCCGCACAATCTCTGGATTGTGTGATCTGGCTTGTGGCGGCTTCAGAGTGGCATCTGCGCCCTGCAAAATGGGGACCAGTTAATTGAAACACTCACTGCCTACAATGTGTACATTGAGCTGTACACATTCTGCCGGAGGTAACTCAATTGCTCCGACTAGGTGGTGGTTTCTTGCCTAATGATTTCTTCCCTATGGTTGAAAACAGCGTTTTGGAGTTGTGTATGTCAATCTTTAGTGGCACACCAGAAAATACAATTGGCGTCACTTGTCCAAAATCATGCGGGTGCTCCAGATGCTGATCATCTACAGAATGACTGCAACCTACTGTGGCAGAAGCACATCATGGCATTGAGCAGGTACCTTCATGACCACAAAGCGGATGTCTGACGACTGCATCTCCTTGCAGACCCGCCTCAGGTGTGGCACGCTGCACAAGTCATCTGCGTCTCCAGTCACAAACAGCACTGGTGACTGTAACAGCAGTAAGGGTCCTGCCTGCAAGACATCCAGCTCTATAGCTTCTTTGCATTCAGAGCTGATTGCATAGAAAATGTCTACCTTGGTTGCATATGTTGCAAAGCTATTTCAGGGCACAATGCAGAAAGAATGGCTGATAATGTCAGCAGCTGCTTTGCCTTGTCAAAGCAAGCACAGGAGATCGTGCTGTCAACATAGAGGTGTGCTGTGCAATACAAAAGAGCACTGTGACCAAGCAGCGCAATAGGAGTGTCATGAACATGTCAGCCAGGTACTGAGTGTGAGCAATCACCGAGTCTGGGGGGCCAGGAGTTGCTTCCAAGTTGCGGCGTCCCTTGCCTGGTGGCATAGGCTCTGGCTCCTGCGCTACCAATGTGGCTGAAAGGGACAACTTTATGCAATGTGTAAGGCAACAATTCAGACATGCTTAATGTGCACTGTTGGCGTGTGATGACTGTGCATGATGCAATGTTTAAGACCAGGCAAACTGTATAAACTGGACCTTGAAGCAGAACACGCTTACAGTGAATGGGTGCTTGCAGAAAATGCTCCTAAGTAGACTTTGTGTATAAGCTCCCAAGCTGGTAATTTGCTGTCAGAACAGGATAGCTCAGAATAAGGTGTCTGACCTCCAAAGGGTATGACAAGAGAGCAAAGCCAGCAATGGTTCCCCGGCACTTTGTACCAACAACAGCAGCAACTCGAGCACCATTGCCAAGACCTGCATCGCACATCCTGCTGCTACTAGCATCATATTTGCTTGTGTTGATAAATAAAAATGAAAGATTTGCCTCACAATGCTAGCCATCAGCCATATGTGGTTTTTCGTATCCGGTATGCTGAAAATGAGCATAGCAATACAGCCTCAGAATTTATGATAACATCTATCACGTGCAAAGGGCATGCCAGCAGCACTCTGCCTCTGACCGGCATGCAAGGCTGAAGGGTGTATGCCCTCCAGATGTACAGTGAACACTCAGCAGAAGAATGACTGCAAGCAGTCTGTTTCTGCCAAGTGCTGCAGTCGCATGGTCTGAAAGGCTGTGGATCAACGGCGAATGCAAGCCAGGTGACAAAACCTGCTAGCAGCCATCTAGTGACCCCCCTGGCAAAAGGGGAAGTAGCGGCTGCATCCAGAGCCTTCTCAAACATGCGCTGCCGCCTCTGCTCCTTCTGTTTGCAGTAGCACCGCACCACCAGGTAACCTGCATTACAATTCGTTTTGTGGGTAAGTTGGGGCATGAGTCTGAGTATTGTGAACGACACATGCAATGTGGACTGCTTACGCAGCCAGCAGCAAGCACAGCAATGAGCAAATTTGAGTTCCGTTGGCAAGCCAGTACAAGGACTGTAAGCAGACCAAATGATTGCAAGCAAGTGACCTCACATGCATTCACCAGTGTTGCTGTCACATGCCAAAGACAAGTTGCTTGCCTTGTGATGCCAATGCCGCTGCCAGCTCTGTGAGAAATTTGCCATTCCAGTCTGCTGCATTGCTGCCATGTCCCAGCACTATTCCCACTTCTTTGACCTGCATGTACAGCTTTGCATCTGAAGTGTATATTGAAAATCATATGGACATGGCAATGTTGCTGTATACCTTGTCTGGCTTCAAATAGCTTGGGGGCAGTGTGAGAATAGCTGGTAATGTTTCCTTCTGGCCAGGAACCTGAGGAAGAACGTCGCAAGGAAGAAGTCTGCATCTGAGCAGCGACTGTGGGGGCAGCTGTGGCTGCTCACCTCGATTTCACAAGAGGCTTGCTGAACTTTTGAATCCTTTTGCAGTGTTATGCCGTCTGGAGGCATGTAAGCCGACATGCCCTGCTCGACATGCCAGTGGAAGCGCACCATGACTGGCAAGACAGGCAGCCAGGCACTGTAGACCTCGGAACCGAAGCCCGACCAAAACTCTGCCTGTCAAAATTTTAGCTACTGTCGCAGCATGCTGCTGCAAGCAACACTCTCTCAGCAACGTGTATTAATGAAGCGCTCAAATAGTTCACGCATAGGTGTACGCATGACAAGAAAGGCCTTTCAACAGAAAGCACGACCGATTCGTAGTATCAAACTGCTTTTCAAGGTCTGCACCACAAATGGTTTCGGTGCGACCCCGGTAGCAATAGCAAACGCACCAGCGACAGAAATCACAACGAATTTCGACGCTGTCTTTGAGACACAGGTCGCACCGCCACCGCCTCCTGTTTGATAGCGCCTCAGTTGAGCCATTGTTTGCTGCGCCCTGCACTGTTGACGGGTCTGAGTTGCCATGTGGCGGCAAAGCAGGCTGTTAGACCTGAAGCTGTGGCAGAGCGCCTGTCAAGGGGCCAAGCAATCATGCGAGCATGTTCTCACGCTTTCAGTCCGCAACAAGCACTCTGCTGGCAAACATAAGGTGTTGCAGCTTGAACGGGAGCTGTCTCGATTGAAGGCAACGTCACTAGAGCAGCTGCAAGACCAAGTCAGGCAAAAGGTAACGTTTGCAACACAGTAGGAAGGAAGCTCCATCACGGCATGACGAAATTCTTGCGGCTCTTGCAACCTATCTCGTTCATGTATGTTGTAGGCCATGGCTGAGGCTCAAAAAGTTGCAGAACCTCAAGTGGATCTGCAAAGCTTGGCTTTGCAAGCTTTCAGAGAGCACAGCACCAGTATGCCGCTTGTTGAAGGACAGCTACTCAAAGGCACTGTGATACGTGTTGACCGAAGGGTCGTGTGGGTAGATGTTGGCCTTGGCAAGCACGCAAAGTTCTTCAGGTAGAAATGTTGCAAGGGCATGAGTGTTACTCATACTACATGCTAATTGAATGATCGTTATGGAACCAACATAACCTTCATGTTGCAGATCCCAAGTACACGTGTCACAAGTGGCAGAGACAACTTCAGATGCAGTACGCACTGGGCCCAATGACATCCGAGTTGGTGATGTTCTCCATGTCACTCTAGAGACAACAGAAACCCCTTTTGGGGATCCTGCTGTCACTCTGGACATGCCCAGGGGTCCTGACAGAACTAAGACGGCAATGAAGGAACTCATGGACGCCTTTGAAACTGGACAGCCAGTCATGGGACGCCTTTTGAATCCTCTCAATGGGGGTTATGCTGTTGGCGTTGGTGGTATAGTTGGGTTCTGCCCATTTAGGAGTTGCAGTCTTCCAACTGCAAGCCGCATAGGCGTCTTGCAGCCATTCTATGTTGCTGGTATACGAGAGGTCCCGTTCAACCTTGTCCTGAGTGATGTGGATTCATACCAGCATAGCAGACCTCCACCACAGCCAGCTCAACCGAATGAGTCCTCGCAGCCGCAGCCAATCACAGGACAGCAGGCTCAGCGACGCACAGACTCAAGCGGATCAAGCCCACTTGTTGGCAGCAAGACAATTGCAGGCAAGCAAAACATGTAATTTCATCCTTGACACAGCCAAAACTTGATCAAAGAGGTGCATCAAGCATGCAACAGCACAGCTGCACTGATAAACCTAAAACCTTGAACAGTACTCGTCCTAAGTTATTATATTTTTGGCCAATGCATCAACATATGTCGTAGTTGGTGAAAGGTCAAAGCATTATGAGCTGTATGCAAGCTACATATGAGGTGCTCTGTGACAGTTGCATCCTTTATGACACGCCGCAGCTTTGCTGTATTGCAATGCTAAGGCATGCGGCTACCATGTCATTTTCACAGACGACATTGCCTCACTGGCCTCTGAGGGCCTCAAAGCTGTTGACGACAACAGCGACAACAGATCATGATGCCATTCTCTCTGCAATTATCGATTGGATGTGTGAGATATGCTTGTCGACCTCTGCATGCACGCAGAGGTGTTGGTGCATCCCCGCTGAGTGATGCAGTGGGCTTTATCTTATCGTATGGCGTGATATTAAGCTTCGCACGCAGTGCGTACATGTTGACTTATGATGGATGTAGCTACGACATGGTGTTAGTGTAGCATCGAACGCTGTGTGGGCTATGTAGTCGACGTCGTCTTCCTCGCGTGATACGGAACATGTCAGTTGCAAGCATGTCTCGACACGGCAGCATGCAAGAGCCTCTCATGAGTGAGTTGCAAAGCTCCCCACGCTATTCTAATCCAGACCACCCTGGACTTCCGCCGCGACATTCCTCTGGCTCAGTCATCGCCAAGGCTATGCACGAGCGGCCAGTGCCCGCAGCTACAAACCCACTTGCAAATGATCGTTGGGACGGAGCTCACCAGCGTGATCAGGGCAAGTTGTGGACGCCTGACCGCGGCGCAGGCTTCTACCAGACTGAACGCGAGCGATATCATAAGCCTGCACTTGTGTCCACCGGCAAGTAAGCCCACAGCAGCGTGCATTGTACTGCTCCGGACGGTGCTTCAAGCTGTGATGCAGACACCTTTGGAGTCTAGGCGTGCAGTTGGAATGCTGTGTGCATGCAGGCATGCCGGCCATTCCAGAGTGCGCTTTGTAGGACTTAATCAAACAAAGCTGTTGTACCATATATGGAAGCGAGGTAGGCGCAATGAGGAAAGCAACTTCAGCAACTGGTGCTGGATACTAACATTTACTCGGCAATTTTGCAGATTTTTTCACATCTTGTGTTCAGCTGCGGCTGCCAGTGGTGGTGGCAGCAATTATCCTGGTGTATCTTGCATCATTTTTTTCGTTTGGTATTGTGTGGTACCTTGTGTTCAGGTGAGCTCAAATGTCAAACATGTAATGATGCCTTGATGCCCTCTCAAGCACATCCAACTAGTACTCAAGCACAAGTACATTATTTTTGTGCAGGCTCAGAAGCCGTTGTGTCAATGGGTTCAACGGGTTTGTATCAGCCTTCATTTTTGCCACAGAGACTCAGCAAACTATAGGTACAGATTCTCTCTTCTGTGCCAAAACGCCTTGCTCAATGCCACACCATGCTTAGCTGTATCGACCTACAGCAACACCTCCTAGCTCTGTGCAAAGCAATGCAGCGATGCATTCTGATGTCAAGACAGCAAATCTCTGCTGATCAGGGTATGGAGTCAGATCTCCAACAGACTGCTGGCTATCAGCATGGATTGTGGCCTTACAATCCATCTGGGCAGCAATCTTGAATGCCATCACACTGGGTATCATCTTTGCCCGCATCAGTCAGCCCAAACAGCGTGCCAGAACAATTTTCATCTCAGACTCCGCTGTGGTTGCTCGTCGAGATGGAATGCTGAAGTTCATGTTTCGGGTAGCAGACATCCGTGCAACCCAGGTCAGCCATCCTGCCCACTACAGAGGATCATTGATGAGCACATGTGATGCCATCACAACACCACATGCATGTGAAGCACAAGTCTGTCCGGCACTGGAGGCTTGCCCTGGCCATGGCACAATGCCGGTTTTCCTATGCCGATGCTGATCCTGATGCACATTGACCATGATTGTCTACATAGGCCTGCTTGTTTGTGTAAACCTGCATCAGGATAAGATAGGCATATCACGTACATGATGTGACTGAACTCAAAGCTGTTCACAAGGTGACGCAAGGCAGGAGCCTGCAGTGCATGAACACACAATATGATGTCAACAACACCTGTGATTGGCATTGAAATGCCCAGGCCAGCCACTGATCCAAGGTTCAACTTGCCTCATTGAGGTCAGAGCTACTCAAACAAAATCTCATGACCTCTTAAATGTGAATTATCAGCACTGGACCCACCATAGCAGCGTCCCTGATGGTATAGGTGATAGCTCCAGCAGTACGTGCATACCTGTACACTTGGGGCGGGCGCAAGACTGCAGAAGGTGAGAAGATTCCTATCCGCATTGAGGAGCTGGACATTGGGTACATCGATGGAATGCTGCTCCTGCCCCTGGTGGTTGAGCACGGCATTGATGAGCGCAGCCCCCTATATGGCCACACCTATGAATCCCTGCGGGTATGCTCCCTGTCAAACCTCACACGATGGTCAACTTTCGCCTTGGATTGGGCAGCTGTCAAGTGTGTGTGCTGGCTTTTGTGTGACCTACTCATGGCACTGCATGGAAAGTTCTGCAGCATCTTCCAGGTCAGTGAGGAAAGAACTCAAGGCTAGATAAGTTGTGCATGTCAGGCCCACAATGCTGTGACAAGAGAGCTGAATCATATGTGCATCGTGTTTCTCTTGTCTAGTTTTGCTGTGGCTGCAAACAGATTGTTGACTGCCTCAATATGATATTACCTTGTCTATAAATTTCTCATTTGCACAGGTCTCTGAGTCAGTATGCACCAGTCAATCTCTTCAAAATTTATCTGACTGGCAGCCAAAGGTCAAACATCAGGCATGCTCATAGGAAACATCTGCGCAAGGCTTCTTTCTGTGCAACAAGGCGGCGCATTGCATGAGCCAAGTTCGCAAGTTTTGCCTGATTGCCTTGCTGTGCCGGTTGCAGTCGCTTGGTGCTGAGGTGATAGTGACATTTGAGGGAACAAGCGAAAGCGGCGCTCAATTTCAGACCAGGCAGTCATACCTCCCTAGTGAGATCCACTGGGGCTATGTTTTCGTGGAAATCATACACCATGCCAAGGAGGGACAGACTCAGCACACAGTTGACATCTCAAGGTGGAGTGCTGCCTTTGGCATTATTGCATTTTGTGTTGATGTCATTGACAGGTTTCAAATTTTTCTTCTTTAGGTTTGTCTTGTTCAGACTTGTCACGTCCAGGTTACATGCAATGTTGGACAAGGCCTTTCCTGTTGTGACAGGTAACACTGCATTGCATGATACTTTGTGGTCATCAACGCATGTCTGCAGCACAGATCTGCCATTCTTCTTGCAGAGCTTTTTTTGTGCTGTGATGCTGCAAAAGTTGCTGCAACGAATACTGCAACTGCATTGCTGGCTTTATGAGCATTATCTACTGCAGTCATGGTTCTGGCTTGCAGGTTTCATGAGATTCAGCCACAGACAGGGCTGAAGATGCTGCCGCCCGGCGCAAGCTCACGCAAGATTGTCAGCGCAATCCCCAAGTCGGTGCCCTACCCTGTTCTGCAGGAGAACACCCTGGTGCTCAGCAACTACCTCGTGGTCGGCAAGCGCAACGGCAAGCTTTCATTGATGTTCAGGCGAGCCTTCTTGAATTCAACATGCACACATGCTGCCAGTCAGTGGCTGCTCAAGTAGCAATGCTATGTGTTGTTGGTATGATGGTCTTGTCCAGATGCATGCATTCAGACAGAGCATCTTCAGCTTCAGTGCACAACTGTATGGCACTGGCATGCTCCTGGAACACTGAGATGTTTTGTGCTAATTTTCCTCCCTCAGGGGAAACCTGCAACCACTGGCTTTTGCTGCTCTGCAATTGCACTGACTGCAGCACTCCGCTTGCCCATGTGCAACACTGACTATTGCTGCTTGTTCCGCCTCCTGCCTTGCATCATGATCTGCCCTTCATGTCTTGCAGAGTTGGGGACACATACCCAAACCAGATGCTTCAGGTGCAAGTACGTGCGTACTTCTACCGTTGGAAACCCCACATCTCCCTAGAAGGGGAAGAGTGGCCTTTCACTGCGTGGGAGCTCAAAATCACAGATGGGCTGATGAGTGCCAATCAGTTGCTGCTGCGCATGCCCACTACCATGGTGCATGTGATTGATGATGACTCACCCCTGGCGGCGTGGCGCACTGGCAGAGCAGCTGTGGCCACTGACTCAGACTCAGAAATTGTGGTCATGGTAATATAATGCACATTTTTCACCTGAATGCAGCCAAGGATTCATGCACATCCCACTTTATGACTTGTTTTGTGTTCAGTAGCAAACTAAGAGAAAGCACTCTGGCCTTATGTCTTTATGCATGCGACATGCCTGTTGCATCATAGCCGTGAGCCATCATAGGCTCATCTGCTGGGTAGCATGGGGGTGCCTGCCTGTGTTTCGTCCACTGCACAGACAAGCAATCTGTGACGCCTGGACAGAGCTTGCTGCCAGGCGCAATTTGACTTCAACACATCATGCTCACACCCTTGTGTTGTTCCTGCAGGTAGAAGCCACAATGTATAGCACCAGCACAACAGTCATGAAGCAGCGGACATTCAACGTATGCAACGATGTGAAGTATGCCCATCGCCTCATACCCATAGTCACAGCACCCAATCAGAGTGCAGATGGCAAGCCCAGAGTGCTGTGGTCCAAGTTTCATGACACTGTTCCAGTGGATGACAGCTCAGCAGCAGGGCGAGCTGGCAGCATTAGTGTATGGCCTGAGCAAGGGCAGCTGGTTGACCCTCTTGCATCCTCCAGCAGTGCGGATGGAGAGGGGTCTGATGCCACTGCTACCATCTCCCATAGGGGCTTGGATAGGCAGAGATCCAGCCTTGTGGGACAGCGCTCTGGTGAGTGACCCCTTCTGCGCTTGTGGGTTGAGTGCTAGCTGCTGATGCAAAACCCATGCAGGATGGCAACCATACTGGAAACAGTGGGGCAGTCGTGACGCCATTCATGCAGGGCTTCCATTAGGCGGTCTTGTCGTGATGTTGCTGCTCATGGAGCATGTCACTGAGGTTGTGGTGAAAGCTGTGATGCACACGCATTGCTCCTGAATAGTACTCAGCAACGTTGCCAGCCATTCAAGTAGGACTTGCGTTAGACTTGCAATATGATGCTAGTTAGTGCCTGCTAGCTTAGTTCAAAGTGGACTTGCGTTAGACTTGCAATGTGATGCTTCATGCCTGCTAGCTTAGATCACAGGTGTCTCTGTCAAGCTAGACACGGCATATTCACTTGACACCCAGGAGCAGCAACAAAGCTCCAAGATGTTGTGTGCGTGCAGGTTTTGCCCCAGAAGACAATGAGGAATGTGATGAGGAAGATGAAGCACTGGATCGGTACGCACCCTCGCAAGCAGGGCGTGCTGTGGCAGGCTTGCAACATACCAACTCACATCACCGTGCTCCCAGACCGCCGACCAGCAGTGATACTGGCACAACACAGGACGCTGATGACTGGCATAAATCTAGGTCGTTGTTCAATGTGGTGTGGTCTGAACAGGATGATATCCAAGATTCAGCACGGCAACTGACAGACCGTGCACAGCGTATTTCCAGTTTGAGATCAGCTCGAAGTGTCAGCGGAACGGGCTCTGTGAACAATGTCTGAATTGTGACCTCCAATGTGTTTTAAGGTGTTCACCCCTAGCTTTTTGTTGTTTTGTGACAGACTTGTGTACATACCCCATTTCAATAAATCCTGAAGCGAACTGTTGAACTGATCCTTTACTTGATGCTGTATGGATTTGAGAATTGCTGTTCCTTGGTGTTTTATAATGCCTTTTCAAGCCTTCAATGCTGACTATGTGGTCAATGTAATGCTAGAGCAAGGAGTCATGCTAGACATACTTGGCCACTCTCGTTTTGATAGGGTGAATGGGCCATCAGCCAAATCGACCTTGAACCACCCCAGCTTAGCTTGCATTCTACAGCTCAAGGAGTTTGCAAGGCTCAACATTGATATGCCTGTTCATCTAGTGGTGGTAACCTTGTATAGGGTTCAACCTAGGGTTGCACAGCAGAAGTAAGCTTGCCACTGGAGCCGTGGTCCAGGCTGCGTAAAACCTTCTACAGAGCGCTGTCTGAGCAGCGCAGTCATGACTGTGAAAGATTGGCAGCGGTATGAAGTCCTGGTCCCGAGTCTCCGTCAGGTAGGTCACAGCTGCCTTGGAAGAGTCAGCCTCACTCGGGATTCTGTACCGTGACGTCGGTCGCTGAACTGCATGCTAACCTTAGCAGGCAAGGTCTGCCCCGGGTCGATCCCACAAGCAAAAGAAGTCACACGTGGAAGCATTGCCAAGCTTGGCTTCCAGACTGTCCTACGGCAAGACGGCAGCGGCCACATTCTCTACATTACCTCCTCTATGTCCCCCTGTGGAGCTCTTGCCCTCTCCTGATACTGCCCAACGTGCCCATAACACAAGGTTCACCATCACCAATCTTTCTTGTTCGTGTCAACACTGTCTCACTCCATGCCAGCTATATAGTAAATCCAACCATATGTTGCTGTGCCAGACCATTACAAGCCACTGAGTCCTCGGGAAGCGTTGTCCCCGAGGTTGCGTGGCAAAGTCGCTGCGAAGCTCTGAAGAATGAACTCTTGGCTGTGAGCCATAGGGCTGAACAGGAATTGCAGGTGCACTTGTGTTGCTGTTGCAGCCCTACATGCTGTGATACGCAATATCATGTTGCCAGCATGACTCTTTGCCAGAGCAGGACAGGGACTTTATGCTGGAAAAGTTGCGCCAGACTTGCAATGGCCAGAGGGAGTTCATCACCAGGCAGGCGGAGCAAATCAGAGACTTGACAAGGAGTCTGCAGGGTGTGTCTCTAAGCTCACAGCGACAGGTATGGCTGTGTACAGAATGTCATTAGACTGCAATGCAAGTCAGTCCCCAAGCGATGGCATATTAGATGACCTGACACAGCCAGCAGACATGTTGACTGAGTGTCTACTTGTCTGTTGGTGCCAGATACGTGCAGTTGATGTTGCTCACCGCACTGCGGAGAAAGATGCATCAGCATGGCAGAAACAGATGGAGCTTAGCCAGTTGCAGCACCAAAAGCAGATACAGACGGCCAAGGCCAGATGCCGGTTGCTGCAAGCTGAGAGGGATGCATTGACTATGGCACTTTCGGCAGTGGCATTTGAGCTGGTGAGTCCAGAATGCACAGAGTCAGGACTTGCTGTCTGTCTGGCAGCCTTGTCTGGGTTGCGTAGGGTCTAATCTTGCGCATAAAGCTGACAGCGTGCAATGCCTTTCATAGTCGCTTAAAGCAGCGTTGCAAACCTTGCATGCTAAACTTGGCCGGGCTGCTTTGCGTGCAGATATGATCTTATGACATGTTGACTCAAGGAACTAAGTTGTGTTGCTTGGCAGATGGGAGGTAGCAGTGCCAGTGCAGCTGTTGTGAAGCAGTCCCTTGGGGGTGCAACCAGTGCAGGAGAGGAACCCCTGCATCGCTCCAAGACCTGCTGGCTGCAGCTCAAGTATGCGGTGGATGATGAGGGCACACTCAAGCTCTTTACACACACTCCTGGCAAGCCTCCCATCACCTCGTCTTGCATTGCATGTGTCTTGACAGTTCATGTATACCTCAGCAAGATGTGCCAAACCAAATTGGAAAGCAAGAAAGCCTGCTTGCTTTCTGCTGGACATCACTTGTGGTACACCAGCAATGCAAACATCTGGCACCTTTCATGCTCCACACCTTGACATCAATGCAGCGTCATTCTGGTGCAAAGAAACTTCTGGGGTAAGACCTGCTGCTTGGTTGCAGGCTCAGTGTCAAACCCATACAATGGAGATGGTGCTAGAGCAGTACAGGTTTTGTTGAAACAGACAGCCAGAGTGGTGCAGCAACGCAAGGAAGCTGATGACAGAGCATGCCAGGCAGCTGCTTTGGTATCTAAAAGAGATGACATCATTGACAGCTTCACTCAGGAGCACAGGACATTGGTACAGCTGGCTGAGCAATTCGAGGGCACTGCTTTGGAAGTGCAACAGAGGCGCGCCATAGCCGGTACTCTACTGCACACCTTTTCTGATTTGCAATACCGCATAAATTGCTATGTGTGGCTCATGTGCACTCAGGAGCTGTCTCTGTGGCTGCTGCAATTGTCGACTCTGCAACCTCAATATGTTTGAGAGCATGGACTGATTGTGTTTATTCTTCAGGATTTATGGTTCAGAATCCTGATAAGAAGAGTCTGGTACAACGGCTGGCTGTTATTGACCACATGCTGGCAAGATTCAACAAGGAATTGGGCTATCAGCAGTCACAAATCAAGAAGCTTCAGGCAAGAACGGAAATGCGAAACAAACTGCTGCATGCTCAGTACCATGTGAACATTAAATGGTTACCAATTTTGCTGAGACTATGCGTTCATGCAGGCACAGAACACTGAACTGCAATTCTACAGCAAGCTCCATCAAGGTAACACATCGCCACAATAGCTCTGAAGCAGTACTGCTCGTGTACAATACCGTTGTGCCAATCAGATGCTGCATCAGCCAAAAAGATGTTACCGTAGACATGGAAGAACACCCTGACACTGCAGTGACAATATATAGCATGTGGTCAGGACTCTGGGTGATCTGTTAACTTTCAATGTTCTGTATCATCCTTTTGTCTATGTTTGTGCTTTGATTTTTTGTCTTTGTGCTTATGTGATTTCTTGCTCTTTTTGTGCTTGTGCTCTTTGCTGTTGCTGAGCTTGGCAACCTCAGTAGGATCCAACCCAGCTGCTCGTAAGAATGCCTCAGCTTCCTCTAACTGCAGCAACAGGAATGACTGTCAATGTGCTGATGGAATAGAACATGCAATTCTGCCTTTGAAAGCTTGTAAACTCTTGCCAAACTGCTGTCATGAGTGCCATCATTCACCAAGTTGACTCATGAAAACAGACTTGGTGAATCACAGTAAGAATACATGGTAGCATCAAAGAACCCCCGTCGACGACAAATCTGGTCTCGGCATTGCACCAGGCTTTGCAACTCAGTGCATCCTTGCAGACGCACTTCTGGATGTGACAATGCAGGAATACAGGCACATCTGGCCACAACATGCTGTGGGAAGCACTGTTGGTTGCAGGATGTGACCATGCAGCATGTTAAGGATGGAAATCATCACAGTCATTAGCAATGGTGCACAGCAGCATTGATACATGCGATGCTGCTGTCAAACCCTGAGCTGTCAAGTATGTGAACGTTTGGGCTTTTGAAGACAGTACGCACCTTGCGGCGCTTTGAGGCTTTCTGTGTGTTGTCAGCCTCAGCATTTGTGCCAGCTTGCCTGTCATCAGCTGCCTCCTCATCACTGTCTACTAAGAGCTGCTGATTGGCAGCATCGACAGCAGCACCACCCCTAGGGGGACTGCGCCCTCCCATGCCTGACACATGTTTCACCTCAAACCTACATCATGGCACACAGCTTGACTGGCTTTCTTACCCAAAGTTACAGTATCTTGCATGCAACGTTTTCAACAAACAGGCTGACAGGCTGTAACCTGAATATGGTGTGTTGCCTCTTCACGTAAACACCATCAGCAGCAGGCAATGTGTGAAGTCAACTCGCAAAGCTGCAAAAGTAGTAAAAGCCTCAAGCGTCGCGACGGTTGAAACAGCCTCAATATAAGTAATATATGTGTCGTGACCACAAGGAAGCGTATTGTCGCTTCAGATGCTCATGATAAGCATACCTCTCAAGCTGTTGATGTGCGGCCATAGCTGCCAGCATGTCAGCTACGTGACTCTTGGTTTGTTCACGATGCTTTGGGCGGGGCTCACCAGGCTGCTCACCAGTGCCACCATTGCTTGGGCCTGCCTCTCCTGCCGCTGATGCATCCTCCTACAGCAAACAATACCGTTGGCAAACTAGAATGTCATGTCAAGGTGAGCTTCATGCAAAGGCTCGTTGCTGTGGACGACTGATCAAGTATAATTCTTGTCATGGTCATAGATGGGGAAAGGCAGAGAGGGATATGACAATGCGAGCCTGAGAGCAATGGCTAGTATGTATTGTGCTGTAGACAGGATTCTTCCGGAAGAACAGTGCAATGTTTATTGCCCTTAATGTCAATTTGATCCCATGCTGTGCATACCTTGGCTTTTGCAACACCACTATCCATGCCTGGGGGCTTCTGATACATGAAGGACACAGACTGGCGCTCTTTATACTTGCGTTGCTCCTCAGCACTCAGGTAGCTCAAGGTCTTGATGTACTCCTGCTCAGCTTCATACTCTTGCTACAAACAGCACACCATGCATGTTGATTGCTAGACAACCTGCATGCCAAAGCTTAAAGATGCTGCATATCTTGCTCTGGCACAATTGAGGCGCACACACACACCTTTGCTATTGCTTTGTCCTTCTGTGCTTTGATGGCATTCTGCTCAGCTTCATACACTTTGGCCTGATTCCTGAAGTTGGCTGGATGCCAAGGTTTCTGGTTCAGGAAGTTATGACTCCAAGCAGCTCCCAGGCCTTGAGGGTTGTAGCCTGGGGCATTCTGCCCGGTCTCCTTGACGACCTTGGCTGCCTTAGCATCAGCTCTGATACCTGCACAGGTACTATGAGCTGTGCTCAACATCAAGGGATAGGGTGGCGGGAGGAAGCCCGAACACGTTGAAGACGAAACACTGTAACAACGCTGAGCACAGACCTGCAAGTTTGCCCCGTGCAGGCTCTCTGTGTCTGATTGGTTTGTCCATTTCCCCCCTCTAAACTGCTAATTCAGACAAAAGCCCAATGCAATGCAGGGCCGGTCAGCCCTGCCCTTGGCAGCTAAATAGCAGGTGATCAAGTCCAGTGCACCACCGATGCCCCTGGGGCAACTGCCATACATGTAAAGTCTTACCGACCGTCCAGCTCACGTCACGTCGCACACAGCGGCTGCCATTCAGTCATTTTACAGGCTTGCAGGGATACTGCCACATTGCGGTGCAGCAGGCCCTTACAGTGCCAGCTCAGTACAAAAAAAGACATCAGCTCTGAAACCACATTCCTATGGCTTCACCTCTGCTGTACCGACAGCACTTCCGTCAGAAACGCTTCATCTGCACAAGCAAAGACCGCAAGAGCATCGGGACAAGCAGGAACCGTCAAACATGGCCACCACGGACGAGCAGAAGAAAGCGATCTTGCCGTTTCTGCAGGTGCGGCATGTCAAGGTTTCAGGTCCCTTAGGTTCACTTTGCAACATGAAACTAACGTATGGGTGCGCAATGCAGAGGGCTGATGAGATAGGCAAGGTTGAACCCAAGGTGGCGTACTACTGCAGACTGTATGCCATACAGCAGGTGTCAGCATATTTAATCTTCCTTGAGCTTGTTTGCTGAAGTCAGCAGTGACAATAGCTCACACAAGCTACCTCATACAGGGACTTGCTCTTGAGACCAGAAGCCCTCAAATAGATGGCGTGCTAAAAGCTCTGTTATCCAAGCTGGAAAAGGAGAAGACTACCGTCACCTTGGGAGAGGGAGACTCGCAATACTGTGAAAACTTTGCCATCACTGTGTTCACACGCGCTGACAGAACTGACAGAGCAGGTCGTGCTGACAAAAACACTGCCATGACGTTCTATGCAGCAAGCATCTTCTTTGAGGTGGGCAGCAATGCCCACACACATATAGAAACCTCTGGGTTGGTAGCCAGCTACATAATGTATATAGCTGACAAATGTACTTACTGCCCATGTGTGCGGAACTTTTCGTTTCTCTCCCTATGCTCAGCGCCTCATGACACAGCCGAGCTGCTGTGCCCTCTGCAGATCCTGAACCAGTTTAAGACTTTGGAGGCAGACTTGGTGGACATGCAGCGCTATGCTGCTTGGAAAGCTGCTGACATTCGCAAAGCACTCAGAGAGGGCCGCACTCCCACCCCAGGAGCACCTGGGGATGACCTCAGTGCCAACAGCGCTGCTTCAGGTGAGCAGACAGTCAATTGGCACAAATTTATACCCTCCTTATAGCCCCTGTGGTGACCCTATACATTTTGTCACTCTCAAGCATTTTTCATACCCAATATTTCTGCACACAAGTGGAGCCGCTGCAAGCTAAACAGCTGGTCTGATGGCAGTTCCTCATCTGCATATGCACAGGCTGCAGGCACTTATCTTCCAAATGTTAGCTTGCACAGCAAAGCTGGCTCTTGTGCTCATTGCATACAGTGCAGCCTGTGTAAACACAACATATGCACTGTCTTCTTTGTTGTGCTGAAAGCCTGTGGTGGCACACATGCAGGAGACATGGGCATGCCAAGCATCTCCCAATCACAAAATGGCAATGACATGCCAGCTGCACCTGGCAGGGTTGATGCTGCTGCTCTCTCTTTCCCATCAGAACAGCAAGCACAGACAGCTCCCAGGTTCCGAGCTGGCTCAAGGGTACTGTACGACAATGATGGTGTGCCTGTCAAAGGCACTGTGGCAAAGCCAAATGCTACAGGTGATGTCAATCATCACCAACTTGTTACTATAGCGTATCTGTCCTTGATCCCCTGTGTCTGCAGGCATGAGCTGCCCAACCCATATGATATATGTCAGGCTGCATTGTGACGGTGTTGCTTGCATGCAGGGGAAGGCTCAGATTACATGGTGGCACTGAGTGACCGTATTGTGACTGCGCCTGAGGCATCTCTAGCTCCTGACCTGGAGGCTGGAGACACCGTCTTGTACCAAGCAAAGGGTGAAGAAGCACCTGCCACTGTAGTTGGCATAGATGCCTCTATGTGGTGGGTTGTGCATAGTTTGTCTGGCCAAGATATTTTGTTGTTCACCAGTGCTGCAAGCCTTGTATGGCGCACATGGTTTGTCTATGTTGCACAACAGGCTGCGCTTGTTGACACCGCATTTGTGTGCCAGTAAGTGGTGTGTTTGCTGATGTAGGCCGCCGACTTATGCTGTGTTAATGGAGAGTGGAGCTCAGATGACAGCATCACACACACAACTCACTGTGCTGCAGCATGTCAGTACCACGCAGACCAGCAGACGGCAAAGCTTAGATGAGCCAGCTTTTCAACAAGCAACTGCTGCGACTCAAGGCGATGCAAGCCAGCCCAGCAATGATTTTTCAGCACCATTACCTCCTCCTGCTTTTCCTACAAATCAGCACAGCAATGCAGGTGAGATCCAGGTCACTTCAGGCGACAATGGCCGCTCTGATATGTCACAAGCTCTGCTCTTCAATACAGCTGGCTTGGAGCTTAATTTAGCTGCAGCTCAACGTGGAGACGCTATTAACTTGCCTGAGGCTGGCGACTTGGACGCAGCTGAGGCTGACTCTGCTAGTCCACAGCTCAGCAGTATGCCCACCAGACATGTCAGCAGCTTTGTTGCCTCAGGTGCTAATGCTGATAACTTGCCAGTCATCACAGTTGGATGCTTACGGTGACAAAATCCTGCTTGTCACATGTGATGTGTTATGTGGTTCACAAGCTTTTTTCCATCTGCTACCTAGCAGCTATATATACTCTGCTCTTGTATGGACTATACAATGCTCTCACAATTTGTGCTATATTGTAGGACCTCCTCTGTCAACACCTCTGGTGCAACCGCCTCCCCCACCCGCACAGGCCTCTCGCCCCCAACACAATGCTCAACCGCAGACAGGTGATTGCATTGGACACTTCGGCTGTTTTGGCAATCTCATTCTGATTTGAACATATGTGGAAATTGCATTCAAGCAGGCAGGTCAAAAATTTATGTTGCTGCAGCAAAGCTCCTTGAGTACATGACTAAGTTGTGTTGATTACAGGTACATTTGAAATTCCTCAGCCAACAGCTGGCTTTCAGCCTTCAATGTCGTCCATATCAGAGGCTCAGAAGCTGGCAAAGTATGCTGCAAGCTCTTTGGGCTTTGAAGATGTGAACACAGCTATCAAACAGCTAACAGATGCTTTGAAGCTGTTAACTCAACCAGGAGCTGGTCTGGCCTCAAGACAGCGATGAAAGCAAGAGCTGCAACTGAAACCTGTATATAAAATGCCTAGTTGAATTTTTGAAGGTTCATTGCTGAGACATTTATAAGTCCAACATGTTATCATCAGCAGCATTGCTGGACTCAGTGTACCTGGTCCAAGCTATAGTAGCTCATGATTTGTATTTAACTCATCAGGCACCTTTGCGTTGTAAGTGGCTGTCTGCAATTTCGGCAAAGGAGTCCTGCATTTGAATCAAGCAGTTCTGTGCTTCACGAAGAGCAAGATCTAGAGCTACTCCAGCTTGCAAATGCTGCTGCTGCAACTCCTGCAAAATCTCAAGCTGTTCCTGCTCTGACTCTATTCGATCTGGCAACTGCATTATCAGCTTCTCAAGCTGTTTCGAAGACTGTACTATTTGCTGTGCCATGGTTTGAGTCTGTTGAGAGATTGGCGTTTGCGCAAGCCCGGCTGATCTGATGAGAGGCTCATGTTTAATGCTCAAGGCAGGCGCATCACGCTGTAAAGACCCGATGGTGGCATAAAAATGCGAGCAGAGCACAGATAGTTGTTGTTGTGCCTCGGTCACCACGTCCACCTGTGTCATGTGCTCTTCTCGCTAACGTTGGTCTCTTTACATCGTGTTTGCACCGCAGCCAAACTTCCCGGGTAGGCATCAAAATTTTGAAAGGACCTAGACCTAGCTAGCTATCGAGCAAACCCTAAATCGAGGTGTCCAGATGCCAATTGTGTTCATTGCTGACTCATTTTTGGTGCAAGCCAATCTGCTATGGAATCGTGACGCAACTGCCGTGTTGGTAGTGTGTTGGTACATACGTAACCTGTCAAGTTGGCGTCAACGCCTACTCAATGTCGGGACGAGCTCGATAAAGCCTAGTTTGTACTGTATCGGGAGCTGAAGGAGCCATGACCGGCGAAAGTTTTGAGGAGCACTGGCCTCGGTATCCGTCTGATGGGTCGGGGCACAAGCTCATGGATCTTACAGTCGAGTGCGATGTTGACAAGCTATTTAAGCTGCAATGGGACTCATCTTCTGAGTTTTTGGTGAGAGTCAACGCTACACATCAAGTATATTTTGCGATCTGTAACCTATTCGTTTTATGCAAGCCGGCGAAATGGCTTTATAAGCCTGCATATCAGTGCCTAGTGACGTGAACTCTTCGGAGCGCCTAAATTCTGGGAACACGAAGCTTACCTGTGTGAGCTGGTCATTTGCTGCCTCAGGCTAAGTCACAAGAGGTCAGGGGCAATAAGGAGTTTGTTGCCACTCCATGGGTTGGATCATCGGACGAGATGGAAGCTGCTGCAAAAACAGCCAACACAGCAAAGCCCGATCAAACTCTGGAGCCAAAGGAGTATGAGAGCAAGCTGCGCAAGACAACGTGCAACAGCTTTGGCATGGGCATGAAGGTATGGTGTCAACTCAGCATCCAAGTGCTGCAATCAGTGGCAAGCATGTATGGCCCATGGTCGACCTGCTTCTGTGTTGTGCAGTTTCAAACATTTGAAGTGCAGCGCTGCATCGAGGCAAAGGAGGGGCAGCAGTTTGTCATGAATACATGCGTCATGACTACGGCTACATATGGCGAGAAGTTCAGGCCCTGCTTCAAGTACACGTAAGCCATCTGCATATGGTCATGCTGTTGCCTTGCAGCCAATGTCCTGTCGCAACCTGTAAAAACCTCACCATTTGTCATCACAAACCCTTGATGCCAACAGATTTTTGGCTTGTAAGACTGCTAGCTGCAACTCACATGGCTCTTGTTTACAGGCTGAAAGCAGATGGTGAAAAGAAAAGTAGGCTGCAAGTGGAGTACCAGCTTGTATATGTCACTAGCGTAAACGCATTCATCAAGAAGGCCATAGAGCGAGGCAAGTCATGTTACGCACCTGGTCTTTGTGTAATTGTCCAATGCTATCAAACAGCTCTGACTTATGTTGCAATTGTGCAGGTGCTAGCAATGGAATCAACAAGAACTTTGAGACTGTACAGGAGGTTCTCAAAGATTTTGTGACGTTTCATGAATATGGCAAACAGCCAGCTGCTGGCAAGGTGTGGACACCCCTGATACACTACTGCAGTGCTGCCAGTAGCTGTTCAGTGCTTCATCTGCAGCTATATGCAGACCAAGAGCCTATTCTGCATCTTCAAATCTGGCCTGTTCACCACAAATCACCCGGGATCACTCAGCTTGCCAGCACAAGCACACTCCATACTTGCTGTATGCTGACTTCTTGCTTGCTGTGCAGCCACCTGCTCCTTCTCAGAAGGCAGAAACCTCAGGAGAAGGCAGGGAGGCTGCTCCACAGCAGGTGGCACAGCCTAAAGGGCCTCGCCAGCCTTGGTGGACAGGTGTCATGGATAGACGCTTTGTGGGCTCTTTTGAGCCCTTGGCTGCTTGGCTGAAGGCCCAAACTAGGGCTGGAGGTATGCAGCCTGTTGATGGTTTTGGTGATGAACACTGTGCGCTGCAGACTGTGTACTGAGCATTTGTGTGCTATGTGGGTGTGCAGGCACTGCAGTTCCACGAGACGGGGTCAGTCTCACAGCAACTGGCCTTGCGCTTGCCCTGATGATCTTCAGTATCTACTGCATACGCAGCATGCTACATGGCATCCATGCCTGGCTAGTTTCATGCACAGGTAGTCACTCATGATAGCACTGTCTTTGGCGTTGGCAAGCAAGCTGAAACAACTTGTGTGATCTGTATTATTGCCTTGATAGTCTGCATGTTGAGCAGTGACTGCAGTGCAAGTGTTTTGTGAACCGTGACTGCTATCACGCTTGAGTGTCATCAACTTCACATCAACTGCAGGCATTTCAGGCTGGATTTTCAAGACACTGTTTGGCTGGATGGATGTTCCTGACAGTCTATGTGAGGTGTTCCTCAGTTTCTGTTTGCTTGTGGTCACACACACGGCGCTCAGACACCTGGCTGCTTTCGCATCAGACTTCCTTGAAGTCCCAGAGCAGCCAAAGAAGGCGTCCACAAATACAGTGGCAGACAGCGATGGTCCAGATGGCACCAGGTGGGTGATCATGTACATGCATCTGCAATTGGATCACAACCATACAATTGTCCCTATACATTTCAAGCTGCCCTTGTCTGCACACTTTGCAGTTTTTTGAGGCTGCGTCCCAAAGAATATGATGTTGCAGCTTGCAGGAAAGCTTATGTTGTACACAAAGCCTGCACAGAAAAACAGTAAAACCGTCAAGCACCATCAGACTGTGCAAACGGCTGAAAAGGCATGCTGCTGTGCAGGTATGATGGGTATGAAGATGCGTATAATGATGCTTCATCCAGCATGACAGAGGAGGGCGGCTCTTCTCCCACTGAGAGCAGCAAGGGCCAGAGGGTGCGGCACAGGGATGTCTGGAAGCAGCAAATCAAGGAGAATAGTGAGAAGACTAATACTCAGATCAAGCATGGCTTCAAGGTCAGCTCACAATGACATGTTCAGATGATTTCACATTTCAAAATGTAACATCCCGTGGCAAGCACAGACTGAATGTTCATGAGCAGGCCTGCAAGACTGTCATTGAGACACTGTAGAGTGAGACTGCCCTGCTAGGCATTGTAAAGCTGCTGCTTTTGAAAGCCAGCTTGACATGTGACTGTTTGCCACCTATGCCATGTAACCAAGCATTGGCTTGTTCCACCTATGAGTGTCGACTCTTCAACAATCACTGTTCCCACACTCTGCGTGTTGTGCTCAGAATCGCTGGCGCTGGCGACTGTAGAAGACCACAAGACCAACATCAGCTACATGTACTATATGCGCAGCAGCAGCCAGTCATATGCACAGGATAGAGCAGCACTTTTAACTTTTCAGAACACATTTCCCAGCTAGCCATTGCACCATAATTTAGCTACTTTATTACTCCGTAGCCACTTCATTACATTGTAGCCATGGGTGCTAGCCTTGACACATGTGCTGGACAAGCAAGTCATGGTACCAAGCTCATGTTACAGGAGTTCAGGCGCATGATGGCAGACGGCTGGAAGCAGCATCAGGAGCGACACGACGAGAAGAAAGAGGAGAAGAAGGAGAGAAAAGAAAGCAGGCGGCATCTCAGACACTCACGCAACAACTCTGATGTCTCAGTAGACAGTGTTGAGGACATCCAGCTGTCAGCATCCAGCAATAACTCTTTGTCAGCAGCCGCCAAGGGCAAGCCAGCTGTTTCTGGAACCACCTCTTCCAAGTCACTGTCTTCAGACTCTGCTGTGAGGGCCCCAGCCCCCATCCCCTCCAGAGACCAGGCTGCTCATGCCCCGCTCTTGGTCCCTGTTACTGCCTCATCCCCAGGCTCTACCACTACCACTGACAAGCCTGCACTGGGGACCAGCCCGCCCAAGGCAGTCAAGTAAGCCTAGCACAACCTGTCCTTGGGTTTTTGTTGCTTGCTTGTGAAGTCAGTTGCACATGTTAGATATGGATGCCCTTTTGAGGGACACTCAGTACTGTCAAAGCTAAGTTTTGCTGTCACAAGGGCATTGCAGTTTGCGCGCACAGTACCAGCCAACAATGTTCTGCCATCAAAGCAAAGCATTTCCGCAGCGTGTGACAGATGTTGGGTATGCGCACAGGGGCCAGCATTCACCTTCATCAGGAACAGTGACCAACGTGATGACTCCCTTGCTGGAGAAGACTGACCATGTGCTGGCCAGCTGGGGCTTCTCCAGAGGCAACACCATGCAGTCCAAACAAGCAGAGGGAGCCAGCACCTCACAGGCTGAAGCCTCTGCCAGGACTGGAGACCCTGATGTGGATGCCAGCAACAGTGTGACAAGCGTGGTCACTCCCTTGCTGGAGAAGACTGACAACTATCTGGCAACCTGGGGCCTGACCACTAGCGCTAGCAATCCAAAGTCAGAGGACGGGACTGCAGTTCAGGTCAGCTGTGCTGCTGTGTGTGTGAAGTGTATCCGTCAAGTCAGCCCAGTGTGTCAAACCTCTTGCTCTGTGTCTGTTCAGCACTGTTTGTGGAAGAGCCTTGACAGGCATCACAACCATATATTGTGGCCACCTAATGCCATCGTGTAAGAGAAGACCCTAATCAATAGGCTTCAAAGTATCTGTTTGCACAGATTGTAGCTGTACAGGGCTGCAGCAGCCTCTGTGCATGCTGCGCCTTGTCCTGTCACCAACTTGTTTGATTATGAGATGGGTGTCAACCTACCTTGCTGCACTGCAGGGCAGCTCACCCAGTGCAGTCCAAACCAGCCCACCTTCTGCGGTGCAGGTCAGCTCCCTCAGTGCTCCCCAGGCGGCTGCAGTCACTAGGCAGAATGGAGCAGAGGAGCAAAACATTGTGATCACTGCTGATAGGCACAAGACCTACAGTGATACAGACCTGGCGGAGATGGAAACAGGTGTGCCTCTGCGCTTGTGCATCTGTTTGATGCAGGCTCATCACATGATTGCTGTGATGTGCCTGCATGTACTCAGCTGGTGACAACAGGCTGCACTATAAGCACATACACTCTAATGAAGCTGGGTTGGTAGTGCATGATAATTTCTACTCATCTATTCAATGTGCTTATCATCTGTACTGCCAGGGTCTGCTGTGCATGTGGTATAAGTAGTCAGCAGAGAAGTCAAAACAACAACAGCACCTCAGGGTTGATAGGGCTGCAGCAGCATGGTCTTGCAGCTAGACCAGCCTATTACCTGCAGCTGTACCATATTGCTTGAGCAGGCAATAATCAGGGGCAGCCAGCATGATGAGACTGACCAGACTTGTCCAACAAACACGCACATATGGAATCTTGATGTCTTAAGAGGATAGTGGCATTTGTGCTTGTAATGAATGCACTGTTTGCTGCACATAGCTGCAGGACCAGTGGAGGAGGAGGTGTTTGAGAACGAGAGGTTCCAGCCTTTCAAGGGGTGGGGCCATGGCTGGCCGGGTAACTTCCTGCCCACTGACAAGGTGGGCCACTGGAGCCACCGCAATGGCACCCCGGGCAAGGCGGCCTCCATGGCCTTCTCCACTGTGGCTCCCAAGCTCCCCAAGGTCAGTCAGTCCAGCTCCTGTTTTATGCAGGTCCTTTACCCTTGTACAATCCAGTCTTTGCCCACGGTGTCTTTGCTGCTCATTTGTGCTTCACCTGCCCTAATTAGTGCCTGTTGGCAGCCAATGAGCACAATAACTGTTTAGCAGGTAGGTTGTCAAGTTCCAGTTTCATCTTAGAAACGCTGACCTCAAAACAAGCTTATTTTCGTAACCAGCTCTGTTACCTCATGCCTCTGCTGTGTGCACACTCATTTTTGCATGTCCAGGTGGACTTGTGTCCTGTCTCTTACTATTGTCGCACGACTGCAGGGATGGTCATGGGTTGAGGAGGGGTGGGTGGTGGACCATCAAGGCATCGCTGATGATGCTGTGGATGCGGATGGCTGGAGCTACGCAACTGACTTCAGCTGGCTGCGCATGCCGCCCGCACCCAACTCTGGCCACCGCAGCAAGGTATGCTGAACATACTCCACTTTCCTTCATGGCTCATATTACCTTTCAGTGTAGAAGCCTGCAAGTCTTCTGAAATCCACTGGCCACCAAGGAACCTGTACCTTCATGCACAGATTCCTTTGATTCCTGCAGGCATAATATAGTGTGCTACTTGTCTAGAGTGCATGAGCTATATCTGCATGTAATTCAATCCCAGCAGCGGCTGGTTGTTCATCTTCTGGCCAATGTTGCTGCAACAGGGCTGCACCCAAACACTAACCTGAACCAATGTTCACAGGTACGAGACTTTGTGCGAAGGCGGCGCTGGATCCGCAGCCGGGTGAAGAAGCCTGCAGAGTCTCAGGCAGGGCAAGGCGCCTCTACTTCCAGCAGTCCCATCTTTGGACACTCTGCATCAAGCTTCAATGCAGACAGCAGGCCACAACTGAGCAAGGTGTCCACGACTTCTAGCACTGGCACAGGGCCCATCTTCAGCCGCCCCAGCGGCATGTTTGCTGGCCATGACGGGGCCCCTGCAGCCAACACTAGCTTCACCAGTCAGAGGAACATGAACACTGCTGGTCAGCTTTCACCCCCAAGGGGCGCTGGAGCAGAGGGTGTCAGCAGCACTGGTCTGGGCCAGTCAGACTTGGCAAACCTGCGTGGGGGGTCATCTCATAGCCTTGGGGGAGCCATGCCTGGCAGGTCCAGTGGGCCAGAGGAGAGGCCATACATGAACCTGAGTGATGTGCGGTCAGGGCTGAGCAATGAATGTAGCAAGTGGGGCCAGTCTGTGGCATCTGAGCTGCACAAGGCCATCAGCAGCGCTGGCGAGGGTAAGCCATCCCTTGTGGTCATCTTTTGGCTCAAGCAATTGTTGACCTTACCTAGCATATGCATTTGTTGTGATGATCATCCTGGTCCACTGCACTGTGCAATCTGTTGCAGAAGCACCAAAGTTTGGCTCATGTGCGCACACTGTATGTTCTTTCGCCTGTAGATTTAATGCATTTGCTCAAAGCCAGATGTGGTAATGCCCTTGTATGTTGGCTGCAGACAATGGGTCACTGGCCCGTGACAGCCTACACAGTGAGGACTACGTGGGCAACAGCCCCATGTCAGCAGGGCTCACTCGCCTCAGTGGCCCTGCCACATCATTCCAGTCAGGCAATGGCCCCCCCAGTGCTACTGCTTCTTACCCCACCACAGCACCTGTCACTTCGCAGCATCGCATTACCCCACAGTTTGTGCGTGACTCGACACCACAGACCCTGGGGACTGCTGGAGGTATCCCAGTAGCCCCACAGTTGGCACAGGCAACAGGCCACGCCAACATCTCTGCAGCTGGCAGTGCCTCCCAGAGTACTGACTCCAGGCCCACTGGAGCAGCCCCGCAGGGAATGCCCTCTTTTGCTGAACGTCAGTCAGCAGGCAATGTGGCTGTGCAGCACAGCACTGCTGAGGATTTCCCTGCTAGTGAGGAGTTGACAGTGGAGGATAGTGCGCCCTCAGCACCAGCAGCTGTGTTTGGGCAAGTGAGGCACGGACGGTTGCAGATGTCTGAGGAACCACCTCTGGCTGCATTCCCTGCATCATCAGTGGCAGCTGGCCTAGCTGGCCCATCTGGGAACGCTGCCATGATGCAGAATATAGATAGAGATGTTGGACATGCAGACACCACCAAGTTTGAGCAGTCGAGTCCACTTGGGCATCACCATTCATACGAGAAAGCAGGTGTTGTTTTGGCACGACCTGCTGATGGCTCAGCTGCACAATCTGATCAATAGACCACGGCTCTTAGCTATCTGCAGCAGCTGAAAGAGCATTGAAGACAATGCCCTGAGTGTGATGTGGCCTTTTGTACAGATGTGTGATCCATGACGATTTTTTGCTGAAGTACACAGGGCATGCATCATGCTATTGGCTATGCTTCACCACTGCCTTGTATTGATTAGTACAATTGGCTCTCATGTGAGTAGACAAGACTTTGGAGCTGATGTAGGGCAGCAGTCAAAATTGCTTTGCACATTCCAGGTGTGATTGATTAATTAACAACCTGGTCATTCTGAAAAGTCAATGTCAGTCTTTACTTGCAAGGCATGCCCTTACTTTACGTAAACAACAACCCCCGACTACTTGACAAAAATTGTCATGATGAAGTCCGAAACATTTGCGCTTTATAGCTGCTACAGGGTCGGAGAATGCAGAAAGTCAAGCGAACAGCATAAATACACATGACGTAAACAAAAATCAGCATGGGATGCTACTGATTCAGTCCACTTCAACCCTCCTCTGTGTTTTCAACATCATTCGGCAGACTGTGTTTTGCGTTGTGCTGAATCTGAAAGGAAAGAGACGTTTACACTTTTCAGCAATCATTATGGGAGCCTTCTAAGGCAGCAGCCTGGAGCATGTTGTTAACCTGAGCAGGTGATTTGCTGCTCTGCCTTTGCCCACTAGCCCGGGCCCTGCTGCGTGTAGTCATGGGAGTCACCACAGCTGCCACATCCTTCTTCATTGGACTACCAGAAGTACTGGATGACTTTTGCTCATCTGATGGGGCATACGAATCGCTAGACTTGTGCCTCTTGGCTGGGCTGCTCTCCTCAATGACTTGGGTCTGCTTCTGTGCTGAGCTGTGTGAAGCTACAGGAGAGCTGGCAGGCTGCATCAGCCTGTACTTTCTGTAGCAGCGGTGAATGCGCTCTTTTTGCTCTTCTGTCAACTGGACTGTACGTGTTGCTTTGCCATGAAGCACAACACCCTCCAGGTTCCGCCATTTATCCTTCAGGTCGACAGCACTTCTCCTAGGGAAGCCTAGACATGGCCACTCATCTCTGATTTGACACCAGGGGTGGGCTGCTTCCATTTTCCTGATCAGACTGTCAACCTCCTGCTGACTCCACTTCCCCAGCCTGCGACGCCTGTCACATGCAAATATGCAAACATTAGCGCTTGTGAGGATGTCTTGCAGTGTAACGTCAAACTATCAACACCAGGTAAACAACTGTCTTGAGCATGCAGAATAATGCCATTGAACAAAACATGAGACAGCAGAGACTATGGCCATCCATGCAGATATACCAAATTCATATGCGGCAGCCTCCTACTGCTCTCATGCATCAGTGGCATATGGTCATCATCAAACCAACACTCAACGTCAGTAGCGACAAGCAGCGATGGTGAGCTTACTCTGGGCTGATGACGGGTGCGCTGGCCTGCTCATCTTGCTCTGCTGGCAGCAGGGCTTCGTAGTCTGCCAGCTGGCGGCCCACTGCTTCAGATGGCAGCTCCTTGGGAACACGCTTGGCTGGGCTTGTGGTTCCCCAGCCAGCTGACTGTAGCACTGCCTTTACAGCCCTCCCTGCTGGGCTTCTGTCGCCACCACCAGATGACTCTGTACACGCCATTGACAAGCTTGGCAGGATGCAGCTGTGCACACCAGCATGATGCTGAGTGTGAGGGGAAGCACAATGGTTTCCAAGCTGCTTATGAGCGCTGTTTGTTAATGACTGGCAGCCATCCAAATCAGAGTCAATGATCGCACCACAGTCAGCTGATTCATCCAGAAAGAGGCAACAGGACCTAAATGAGCAGAAGTATTCAACTGACCTGCAGCATTGGCAGCAGCAGGGGTGGTGAGCCTGGTGGAGAGCAGCTCCTGCTTGACCAGGTCTGTTTCCTGGTGGATGAGGGCCTGCACGCGCGCACTGCCCTCCTCCAACCTCAGCTGCACCTCCAGCCCCTTGCCGGCAGCCTGGGCCTGCAGCCCATACTGCTCAATGCTGGCCTCCTGCCCTGCTATGAAGTCTTCTAGAACTGACCCTCCTCCAGGGTGAGACAGCTGGATGCAGTGTGGCTGGATCTGCAGTGCATTCAATTGTTGAGGCCAGGCTCCTGGGCAGTGTTACAGTCATACACGGCAACAGACACAGCAATGTGTGCAGCCTGTACAGCTGCTGAAGCCTGGGCAGTAGGAGAATGAATGCAATACAGGACTGCACACAGATGCAACAGATATTGGTAAGCTGGCTTGTGGTGTCAAAAGAGGCAGCCCTGATGTTGTTGTGAGTGTATGCCCTAATGTTGTTGTGAGTGTATGCCCTGTCTACTGAACAGCCAGTTTGTCACTGCACTGCAACTCTTCTTGTTGTCACACACAATCAAGTGAGAGCTACTTGTGTGCCTCAAGGCTCAGACCTGAATAGCTCTGGCGAACACCCTCCTGAGAAGGCGCACAGAACATTGAGCAGGGACACACAGGGTTCCCTGCAGCTGATGAGGCACACCAGGGGCCAGGTTGTCACCCCAAAGAGGGATTTGCAGCAAGCTGCTTGGAGGGCAACTTTGCAGCAAGGCATCATCTGCCAGCTTCTGCTGCGCCTCGCGGGCCACCAGTCGCTGCACAACGCATGTTGCTGTGGGCATGTATGTCATGATGCAGTCATGATGTTTTTCCAATTCTGCTGTAATTCAGTGTCTAAGCAACATGGAAGGCTGTGATACATGGACTCAAGGTCACCCAACTTGTGTCACATGCTGCATGGAGAAAAGCCTAACATGCTTTCAGTGCATATTACCTTCAGGGCTAGTTGCATTGCGTGAGCCTCCAGGTCAGCTTTTTCTCTGCATGGCTGTTTGTGTGCGGCTTCCCTAACAGCTGCAGAAGGTACCAGTCCAGCAAGACCGCTATTCATGGGACTGCCAGGGCTGGTCATCCTGGCCGCCTTCCTGCCTGAAGACGGGGTCCCTTGCATGAGTGAAGCAACAGCAGCAGATTGGGCTTGCCGCTTAGCGAGTTGTGGAGCTGCAGGTGATAGCCTGGTCATGACAGCAGCTGCCTGTTCTTTGGCAGCCTGCTGTGTCAAGTTCTGAGGAATGACTGAGGCAGGCTGCTGCCTGCCATGTAAAGGACTGGCTGATGCCCCGTGCTGCTGCACTGCCTCGACCTCATCATACTCAGCAGCGTTCTGCATATCATCCTCTTCTATTGGTTCCGCATAAGTCCCTCCCATAGCAGCTGTAGCTACAGAATCAATTTGAGGCAATGTCAATTCGGCCAAGCTTGGTTCTGCCTGCACTTCTGCTGGTGAAGCAGCCAGACCTGATGCAGGTTGCACACTGCCAATAAGTGTGCCAGCAACTGCCTGCATGTTGGCCTGGATGTGTGGACTAGGGGCATGCTGAGTGCTCCAGTCAGTTGCAAGCCTTGGAACTGGACTGGCACTCCCTGGGCCATACACTTTGGCCCAAGCAGCTGTGCATGCACGGTCTGCAGAACTGCTGGTGTCCTGGCTTACTTCGTGGCTATCATTATCATGTGCTGCAGCCAGAAACACATGACTGCTTAGCAGCTTGGTCAATGCCTTTTCATGCCAAGGAGATGCAGCAACAGTGCAATCTTTGGACTGTAGTGATCACAGCCTGGGTGTTTACCTGGCTGAAGACGCTCATGAGCCATCAAGTCAACCAACGATGCAGCTGCTTCCAGCTCAGTCATATCCGCCTCTTCATGACCTCTGTCAGCCGAAGCCCCGCCAGTTTTTCCCTGCTTGATGCGCTCAGCTCTGAGTTGCGCACGTAACTCACGCTGAGAAGGTCCTGCCTTTTGTGGACTCGTTGCTTGCACTGCTCGGAAGACATTCTTGGCTTTTGCAAATGTTGCAGCCTCTACAGGCACACAGCACGGCATGGTATGCGTGTCTTGCTTGTTGGATGATGAGGTACAGTCCAAGCATTCTTTGCTCACCTTCACGCAACCACTCCACTTGCCTTTTGATTTTGCTGACTGCTGTTGGCCTAGCAGGACTGCTGACTTCTGTCAGGTCGTCGTCATTTGCCATGCCTGACACAGCAGGTAGAGTCCTTTCTTGTGCAGTCTGATAGGTCAGATCAGTTGTGCTGGTTTCTGCAGGGCCAGGACTGCCTGAGTCAAGGTCCAGTCGGCGCTTAGTGCCTCTGACACCAGCCATGGATGGGGGGGGGTGAAGCTTTTGCCCATTCAAAATGAAATCAAGTGATGTGGACAGGCCAACTATGGGAGGGATGCCTGTGTCTGGCCTGGGGCCTGACGGGGAAAGGGAACTTGCCTGCGTAGCTTTCAGCTGGGTAATCAAACGATTCTCATGCACAGGCTGGTGGAATATACTGCAGGCATAGCTGTTCACAGAAGGTGCAGCTGTCTTGCAGCAGACTGAGAACAGTCGTCTCGGCTTCAAGCCGCCTGCAAGCTGACTTGTACACCGGCAGCACAAATTGCCTAAAACAGGTCAAACGCTGTTGTGTTCAAGGGACGGTCATCCCCTTCATGCTACATTGCTACTGTGCTATTCTACTGATGAAACGATGCAAATGCTGACCTGGCCTACAATGAAGTGCAAAGCTCTGCCAACCACTACTGGCTTGGTTGCCAGGCGCAGCACGTCCCCATTGTGCAGTGTTTGCTGGCCATCTTCTACACTATCAAATGCTGTCACCTGGGCTCCAAATTGT
>JAABUP010001813.1_pt1 | contig 43759 bp, 59 predicted proteins | sample 5559201 | NCBI WGS metagenome assembly JAABUP01 (sample SAMN10711887, study PRJNA513373) | rock metagenome | isolation source: Antarctica rocks | place: Antarctica
CATGTAGGCACGCATGAGAGACGTGCCAATCAGGTGGTTCAGGCCCAACCTGTCGACTTCAGCCTTTGTCACAAACCTGCAGCCACAGTGTCAAAAGCTTTGTCACAAAATAGCCGTGCATGTAGGCGCGCATGAGAGACGTGCCAATCAGGTGGTTCAGGCCCAACCTGTCAACCTCGGGCTTTGTCACAAACCTGCAGCCACAGTTTGAACAGCTGTGTCAGCAGATACATGCCAATGCAGATTGCATCAGCTGCAATAATGACAGTAGTCATAGTGATAGTGCCACTCCTGGGCAATGAGGTCATAGTGACAGTGATGATAATAATGGTAACAATGATGATGGTAGCAATGATGCCATCGGTATGATTTCAATGATGATGATAACAATGATGATGATGATAATCGTTCTTATGCCTTCCAGGTATGGAGGCCCAAATCAGCAATACAATGCCCTGCTTGAGATGAGAGCCCTGTCAAGTCGAAATCAGCATACTAGGGGGATCAGCAAAGGGCTGCAAGCACTGCTCAGCGCATACACTGCATCGCACATGAAGCATGCCAATGCCAACAAGCAGGGACTCAGCATGGCAGGCCATACACCTGCAATAAGTATAGGTGTACAGTTCATTGTCACGACTCAGGAATTACATACAGTGCATAGTAGTCACAAAACCCAAAGTTCAGAAAGCACCACAACAGTATGCATTCCAAGGGCAATGACTTCAGAAAGGAAAAGAAACAATCACGCGTTCAGTGATCATACAGAGAGCCTCTTAAGGCAGCAGCCTGGAAAACAATGGGTTGAGTCAATGCGACTAACCTGTAGTCATGGCTCAGGGGTTACATACAGTGCAACACAATCCTTAGACCCTGACTTCAGAAAGCATCACAACAGTATGCAATTCTCAACAGACATCCAAGAGCAGTGGGTTGAGTAAACAAGACTGACCTGTAGTCATCATAGACAGCAGGGGCAGCAGTCTCCTCAAGCTCCTCTGTCAATCCTTCCAGGAAGGAACACCATTTGGGTGCCGGCCCCAGCGAGGGTACAAAATAAGCCTGCATGCATTCTTACCACTACTGAGATTTACATTGCCCAGATTGCATGTGTTTCTACCAATACTCAACACCACCTCACACAAATTGCAAGTGCTGACCCCACTACAAAGATTTATTTTGCCAAGGCTGCATGCATGCCACCATTATTCAACACCAGATTGCCCAGACTGCATGTGTTACCACCACTACTGAGATTTACGTTGCCCAGACTGCATGTGTTCCCATTACAATCCCACAAGATGTATATTGCCCAGACTGCATGCGTTCACACCACTACTCACCACCACATCGCACAGAATGCAAGTGTAGCCCCCAATACTGGTTTTAATTTCACAAAATGCATGCATTCCCACCACTACTAAGGGGTACATTGCTCAGACTGCATGAAGTGATGAGCTGAGGGCATTCCTTTCATCAGTCAAGCACAGCGCTGTGACAGATTCAAAACACATGGACGGACAGACAGACAAACAACGAGACAGATGGAGGACAGGTGTACACGATGCTACTACTCAAACCTAGAGTTTTAGATCAGTATCATTGACCCTGAACCCTGAGCCTGCACCTCACGGTGGCATCGCACAATAGCACAGACACCAGGGTAGCTGTCCTTGGGTGCTTCATCTCAAATCACACACGCTAGCACGGCCAATACCAACTCGACATGAAACATGTCTAGCGTGCAGCCACCTGTCACATACCTGTCACATGGCACATACCTGTCTGTTGGCTAAGCCTACGCTTCACCTTTACTAATCATCATTAGTCATGAAACATATGCCTTATACAGACATGGCAGAATGAACGGCGGCATGACTGTACCTGTATCTTGGGTGCGTCACATGCCAGCATGGCCAATCCAGAATCCTTCCAGAGGCACACATCATTGATGCTGCCTTCAGCTGGTTCAATGTTGGTGAAGTTCACGCCGCTCTGTTGGTCCCAGATCTTTACAATGTGGCTGTCTGAGCTCACAATCTTCCTGCCTGCATATATTGCAACCTTTGGATGAGCAGAAAACAAACTGACTGCTGCTTAGAATAGAGCTCAACAACATCAAGCTGCCTTGTTGTGAGCGCAGTTGGTGCCAATGTTTTGGTCCCAGATCTTCACGATGTGGCTGTCTGAGCTCACAAGCTTCCTGCCTGCACATGATGCAAGCAAATGAGCAGCAAACAAAGTGGCAACTGTTTGAAAACAGAGCATATCAAGCCAGCATGGTAGTCTTGAAGTTGACGCCGCTCTGCTGGTCCCAGATCTTCACAACATGGCTGTCTGAGCTCACAATCTTCCTGTCTGTACATGACGCAAGCCAATGAGCAGCAAAGAAGCTATACATGCCAGCGCACAAAGGCGTCAAGCTCAGCATGTGCCAGCCCCTGTTATGCAGTCAAGCATGCAGCATGTACAGGACAGGACATGATTGCAAACCCTGTGCTATGTTGTCATGAGTGATCCTCAGTGAATACTGCCACACTGTTGCTGATGTGTGTTACCTGCAGTAACAAAACCACCGAGTACAGCATAGGTGTTGATGCCAGCAAATGCTGCCACAACATGTACACTCTTTACATGACAAACGCCTGTGATATGATCAACCAACACTGCCGCTGCCATCATATGCTGCATGCAACTTGCATGGCAGTGGTGTTGTTGCCACGTATTTACGCCCTTACACTACATGTACATTGTCATTACTGCCGTAACTCACCCGCTTTCCCGCCGCTGCCATGTTTGGCGTGAAACTTGATGTCAGTGATCTTTGTCACCATGCATGTACGCCCTTACACTACATGTACATTGTGCTTACCGCCGTAACTCACCTGCATTACCGCCCCTATTGTGCGCAGCATAAATCTGCATGTCAGTGATCGTCGTCACCATGCAATTACGCCCTTATACTACACTTACTGCCGTATCTCACCTGCATTACCGCCGCTGCCATGTGCGGCGTGAAACTTGATGTCAGTGATCTTGTCGCCGTACATGTGATCTTTCACCAGCAGTGGCCGAGAAGACCTCAAATCATACAGTGCTACCAGGCCATTGGATGTGCCCACTGCACAGTGCAAACCAGTGCCATCAAATCTGACTGCTGTCAGCTCTGCGTCAGCCTACAGCACCAACAGCAACAGTCAGTGATGCATTCACCTGGGCGAAGTTGATGTAAACAACAGTTTTGACAAATCCCTCCCCACTCAATAGTAGACAGGGCCAACAGCAATGCCTAGAATGGTGTCATCAAGTCTGACTGCGGCTTGCTGTGTATGAGCCTGAAACACCAGAGAGACAACAGCCACTTCTGACTATGATACACAGAGCACAAATGAGTGTGAAAAGTGGTGCTGCAATTTTGCCTTAAGATTCTGCTGCTGCAACTTTGCCTTGAGATTCTGCTGCTTCACAATGAAATTTAAGCAAGAATGGAAACGAAAATACTTTGAGCATTTGCAATAGGCTACGCGGGACCAGTTTCAGGGTTTGAGACCGCCGCTGTTGTTTTAGGGCTTGACCAAAACTCAGATTTTAGACCCTAAGCCTTTGTGGCCAATCATATTCCCAAGTACAGTATAGTGATGTAGGGAGGCAGACATTCAACACTCACCTCACCCAATGGCTGAGCATTTTCTGTGGTCAAACCACTCTAGAAGTCTGTCAATACAGTAACCCAAAACAAATGCAATCTCATGATCGCTAATTCGCTAAACCCTAAAGGCATACCCTAACAAACCCTAAAACAAAAACCCTACAAATACAGATACAACCAGTGCATGCAGCAAAGAGCAGCGCAGAAGCTTACAGCGCCCGCTGCTGCAGCAGCATTCAGCGTGCCAATGGAAGTGCGTTTCCTCAGGTCAAAGCACTCCAGGACGCCGTCATCCCCAGCACAGCCAAACAGCCCATGCACGCTGGATATGCCACAGGCGTTGATGCCAGGGGACTTTGCCGGCAGGGGCGACAGGAAACGGCCCTCAGCCAGGTTCAACCTGCACATGACCTCATGCTGTTAGGCATACACAAACACCAGTAGAAAAGAAAGGAAACGAAAAGGGTACGCCACGTTTGCAGTGGCGTTGTATGTGGGGGACAAGTGTGCAAAACACTGCCCCACTCCCCCTCCCCCCCCCGCCCTGAGGGCCCTTTGCTGACAGAGTCAGGCAGAAACATCAGTGAATGTGGAGAGAAGCCGACTTCATAGTGTAAACTCTTCAACCTAAGACATATCACAGGATGTAGCATGCTGATTTTCACAATGAAAACTCCACACAGGTTGGACTTTCAGCATCAACAGCAATCTGTGAACATGTCAGCAGCTAATTGACACAGATCACAGTAGAGGCTGTTCACAAGATGCATTGGCTGAAACAGATAAATTTGGTAGACAGTCTGCTGTTGCAGTGCTTTAAGTTGGTAGACAGGAGCACACCTGTACACTTCTGGTGCCGATCCCACAACCAACAGGTCAGCTGAGACCGGTAACAGGGCGCACTAAAATCCAGATGAGTTTAGTAGACAATGTACTGTTGCAGTGCTCAAAGTGGTAGACCGGAGCGCACCTGTACACTTCTGGTGCTGAGCCCACAACCAACAGGTCAGCCGAGAATGGTGCATAGGCCAGATCGCGCCCAAAGCTGGGAACCCTAGTGGAGTAGTGCTGCCCATACTTGGCATGAAAATGGATGCTGCGGTCTTCACACAGGAAGGCAGCTTTGCTGTAGTCATCAGACAGTATCTGCGTCACATGCAAGGGTAACATTAGTCATCAGACAGCATCACATGCATGAAAGTGGATGCTGCGGTCTTCACATAGGAAGGCGGCTTTGCTGTAGTCATCAGACAGAATCTGCATCACATGAATGATATACATTAGTCATCAGACAATATCTGCGTCACATGCAAGGGTTAATGTAGTCATCAGACACTATCTGCGTCACATGCATGGATTACTGTAGTTATCAGACAGTATCTGTGTCACATGCACGAGTTACTGTAGTCATCAGACAATATCTGCGTCACATGCAAGGGTTAATGTAGTCATCAGACACTATCTGCGTCACATGCATTGGTTACTGTAGTTATCAGACAGTATCTGTGTCACATGCATGAGTTACTGTGGGTAACGCACAGTATCTGCATCACATGCATGGGTTACTGTACTCTTTACACAGTATCTGCGCCACATGCATGGCTTACTGCCGTCATCACTTGCACGGGTTACTGTCTTACCATGGGTTTTGAGCATACACGGAGAATACAAAAGCTTTATGACACAGAGAATGCAAAAGCTGTATAACACAGACTCTGGTCATTTGGTCACTGTAATACAAACATTTCTTACATTGTGGCATTGCATGTTTATACAACATGTATGAATGTACTACATACGTATGGGATCTGTGAGGAGATGCAGCACCATGAAGCATTGCAGACAGATGCAGCTTGCCATATTGTGTGCATATGCCAATCCACACGCACACTTTGGTACACACTGCACATGACAAAGATCAATACCTGGAAATCAACAATCTCAGCATCAAAATGCCTTTCAAACTTCATGGACAGCTGGCTCAGCTCATAGACTCTGAGTCTGGGAGCATGTATGCCGGTGGCAAACAGGTACTGACCATCCGGCGTGGCTTTCAGGCGGTGGCAAGCAGCTGGGAACTCCAGATCTTGCACCAACTCAACCTGCCGCCTGCAGAATGCAAGACAGCAGTGAGTGGAATGATTATCCATGCCATTTACGACAAGGATTTGGCAATGCAGACAAATTGAAGCTTTGCACCAACTCAACCTGCCGCCTGCAGAATGCAAGACAACAGTCACTGAAATGTTTATCCAAGCCAGTGACAAACAGGTTTTGGCAATGCAAACAAATTTAAAATTTGCATCAGCTCAACCTGCCGCCTGCAGAATGCAAGACAACAGTCAGTGAAATGTTTGTCCATGCCAGTGACAAACAGGTTTTGGCAATGCAGACAAATCTATATTCTGTATCAGCTCAGCCTGCCGCCTGCAGAATGAAGCACTGGTCAGTGATGTGTTTATCATTCCAGTGACAAACAGGTTTTGACAATGCAGACAAATCTATATTCCGTATCAGCTCAGCCTGCCGCCTGCAGAATGAAGCATTGGTCAGTGATGTGTTCATCCATGCCAGTGGCTGACAAATTTTGGCCATGCAGTACAGCTTTTGTTTGCTGACACCCCTATAGAAACTTCAAATCCTGAACTAGCCCTGTTGAACTTGCAAAATGCGTGAGTGGTCTGTCTGCATGCACAGAGATCAGTGGCAGACATTGACAATCCTGTTTAGCTGTCATGCAATGGCATGCTGCAGTGAGCTCTGTTTCCTGAGGCTGACTGTGATTGCCGCTTGCATGTGCAAATGTTGAGCAGGATTTGACGATGTTCCCATTTGCTGGTGCATGTGCAAACGGTGGAGTTGTGCAGGACTAACAGAGACATCAGAAGACTTGGTTTGCACAACAAGGATGGTGATTGTTGGATCCAGCTGCGCAGAAATGCATGTGATGTATGTGAAGTGCATGCATGTGACATATGTGAAGCATGCACCTGTACTCTTCGTCTTTCCTAAGGGAGCGTTTCTTCTTCTCTGAAAGCCATGCTGGCAAACTGCGCCCGCTGGAGACATTGTATACCTGTAGCAAGTGTGTGTTTGTCAGCAATACCCTTCCAGGTACTGCACATGGTTTGACTACAGGTGCACTTGGCACCAGCTGAAACTTTGAAGCACAAGTGCGTTCTGATAAACGTTTGAGAATGTCGACTTACTTTGACTCCGTCTGGTGCTGACACCTTCATACTGGTGCAGCCCAAAGACAGAGACTGTCTTGACTACTCTGCTGCGTTCTCGGTAGTCACAATCAGGCTGGCAGGTCTCAGAGCAGCTCTGTCAACTTCACTCCAGCTGCCACTGACTAGAGCAAGATTGGAGAATTTGCTATCGCGGGCTGTTTCTCCTGACAATAGCCTCTCGCTCACAACCAGCAAGGTCGTGCAGATCGACCAGGCCTTGTCGCAACTTGCGGCTTTGTCGGAAGTTGTGATGGCATGCGCGTTCTGAACCTGAATGCAGGCACACTGTCCGAGCTGCAGTGCAATACCACGGCAGTCGATTGACACGGACCAAGGTCCTTGCTCACTGCAGGTCGGCGCCGTTTGGTCTACCCCTTCAAGTTTGCCAATTAGGTCTGGAAGCCGTCACATTCACGCATATTTTCTCTGCGGCTGCTAGTTGTGCCGCTGTCGTGTAATGCAGTAGCTGGTCAGCAACGTGAAAAGCATTTGACATTCCTTGGCGGCACCTAATTGAGCGGCGCGGTTGTACCAGGTAAGAAATTAGGTTGCACCACGACCACTTCGCTTTAATCGCTTACATTCCGCTGGACTTCATACTGTGTGCAGCAACTTGTAACCAAGAAATACAAGGCTGACTTCTCATCGTACGTGCGCGCAAGGTCTTTTGCCACACGCAGGATACGCCATGGCTGCTGAACTGGCTGGCGATCTGAGCAAAGCCCAGAAGCGAGAGCTCAAATGGGAGCGCAAGCAAGCCAAGGTCAAAGCAGCTGCAGAGGCAGCGGGACAGACCTACGTCCCACCATCCAAGGCAGAAAAAGACGCTGCGACTGCTGCACCAGATAAGATGGGCAAGCGAAAGAAGCGCAAGCTTGCTGCCTTGCAACAGGAGACAGGTGTCTCAGCAGTCAATGAAGAGCAGAGCAACATTAGTCAGCCAGGTGCAAATGGTGAAATCCCACCAACCCCTGTGACGTCTGAGGACACCAGTGCTGATCACGCCAAAGCTGACAGGAAGGCTGCCAAAAAAGCAAAGAAAGCTGCTGCAGCTGATGCCATTGCTGATGTGCCCTCAGCAGCAACAAATGGCAATGCTGACACAGCTGCAGCCAAACCCAAAAAGAAGAAAAAGAAGTCTGGCGCTGAGGCTGAGGCATCTCCTACTGTAGCTGATCCTGAAGCTTCTGCTGAAGCTCCCAAGAAGAAGAGCAAGAAGCACAAGACAAGCGACGCGCCTCAAGGCAGGATCACGGTTCATCAGGAGGCAGTCCTTGCGTCCGTGGGTGACAAGGAGTTGGCCAAATCTGGAAAGACCATTCAGAAAGCTCTGTACCATGAGCACCCGAGTGTGACAGCCATGACAGCAGAAGAGGTGACTAAGCACCGGTCAGATAGAGACACGGCAGTGACTGGTGCAGACCTTCGACCTGTGCTACAGTTCGATCAAGCAGGTAAACATGCATGATCAACTTTCCAATGCATCAGTTTTTCTACTCACTGGCCTTGGGACTTTTGGAAAGGACATGACTGGCGGGCAAATGCCTTCAAAATGAGCATACATACATGCATGCATGTTTCAAGCACTGTGGACACAGACAAGTACATGCATAGCCCAAGTGATGCTGTCTTTTTGACAGTCACACACATATCAATGCACCATGCATTACGCTGACTGCTTGGCAACATGTTTCAGCTGTACTGTTTGCTGACTTGCTATACTTTTATCTTTGCTGATTGCAAATCTATCTGCCCTTTAGGCCTGTAAATGCTGACTCGCCACTTTATAGAGTTGTTGCGTCTTGCCAAGGCTACATGCCGTTAGCATGTCTGTATTGTATGCTTTGTGCCACAGGGGCGTTGCCAATGCCAGTTCGGCGGCTCACACAATGCGCATGAGACTCCCTGTGATTGGCATCTTCACATGCGCTGCAAGCTTTCAAAGCAATTTCTTTGTATGGCAAGGGCCTCTTCTGCTGTGTTTCATCATCAAAATCAAGCACAGTACCTGTTGTTGATCCTCAAATTCTATGTAGTGATCTGGATCGATAGATCGCTGGACAAGTCTACCAATTTTTTGAAGACGTTGCTAATATGTACTGTGCTTAGTTGATGATGAAGTACAGTGGTAGCTATGTCTGTGACAAGCAATTTCCTTGTCCTCTCTGGTTTATGGTTTCGTTCAATGTTGATAAACATGACTGACATTTGCGTCAAACCTGCAGGCTTCTCCAGTGATCTTCTTCATGCCACCAAAGACTTCGCTCAGCCATCGCCTATTCAGGCACAGTGTTGGCCCATCATCCTGTCAGGCCATGATCTGGTGGGCGTGGCGGCTACAGGGTCTGGCAAAACCCTAGCCTTCGGCCTGCCGGCCCTTCAACACATCAAGGCTCAGAAGGCTGCTGGAGTCGCTGCAAGTAAGCAGACTCTTCCTCTCCTGCTTTTGTTTTACAACTTTGAATATAAGCCTATCTGTGTTTAGATTCCACTCCATCCCCGCCCCCCCTTCTCCTGAAGTTTCCCCTGATGCCCTAATTCCCGATTGTTTTTTGTCGTTTCTGTGCTTCTTTGCGCTGTTGCATACACCTGAGATTCAATCTGCGTGCAAATGGCTTTTGCTTCGTTTGCGTTGATGATGTGTATGCTCAGCATCACAACAAGAATAAGTGCACCTCAGTGTACAGTCTTGCAGTTGCAGGCCTTAATGCTGTTGGCTCAAGGCAGTTGCAGGCTTCTTAGCTGCCTTCATCTGTTTGTCCAACATGTGTCCTCTCCTAGGCTTAGATTTGCACAGTCCTGTATGAAATCGTGTTCTGGCAGGTCAGCCTAGGTTGCATGTGACAGAGCATGTGACAGAGCATGTGACTGGAGTGATGAGATCTTGAATGTACTGCTGCTTTCCTCATGAGCGACAGCTATGATTCGTATACATCAAGGGATTTTCTGACCAGTCACATGTCCATCTTGGTTTAGCATCAGCTTCTGCATCTGCCAGTGTGGGTTTCCAGTGAGTTTTCAGGGTTTAGGGTGTATGCAAGCTTATGTGCCAGCATTTAGTGTCTGGGGACAACAACAACACGTTTCCACATTGTGGAGATGTTCTAGGATCATGATGTTGACTATTGATTTGCAGATAAGCGTCCCTACACTGAAAACCTAAACTCAGAAAGAAGGATGACAATGATTATGATTATTATTGATATTATCATTACCAGTACTATTATTTATTGTTATTATTGACGTTATTGATATTACTATTGTTATTATTGACATTCTTGATATTACTATTGTTATTATTGATATTAGTATTATTATTGTTGTCATTATTATCATCATCATCATTATTATTTGCAGATAAGGGTCCCTATGCCCTGATGCTGTCTCCCACACGTGAGCTGGCACAGCAGATAGCAGCAGTCATGGAGGAGGCCGGCGCCTCTTCTGGCCTCAAGACCCTTTGTGCCTATGGCGGTGTTCCCAAGCCTCCACAGGTAAAGTTCACCGTTTAGGGTGCAGTGTACAGACCAGTGTTGAAAGATTGTCCTATCTAATGGATCCCTGCTCTTGCTTAGTTGTGAGTCAAGAGAGAGGCAGGCACCTTTCCTGGTCTGAATAATCTGAAGACTGCTACAGTGTTGATTCCGTATCGCCTAAACCTCTCTGCTGGTCAACTGTCTGAATGTGTGACCATGCCATTGCTTTTCCTTCAGGTAAAGGCTCTGAGAGCAGGGGCTGATGTGGTGGTTGCCACTCCAGGGCGGTTAGAGGATCTGGTGCAGGAGGGGTCCTGCCGCCTGTCTGGCGTAACCTACCTGGTGCTTGATGAAGCCGATAGAATGCTTGACCTGGGTTTTGAGCCTCATATCAGGTGAGTTCAGAGGTGCTTGATGAGGCCTACAGAATGCTTGATCTGGATTTTGAGCCTCATATCAGGTAAGTTCAGAGGGTGCTTGATGAGACTGACAGAACGCTTGATCTGTGTTTTGAGCCTCATATCAGGTCAGCGCAGGGGTTTGCAACCAACAGCTGCTTTGATGCAAACCTACACTGCGGCACCAGCAGCTTTGTTGTCATGAGTGACAGCGTGAAGATTGTTTGGTTGGAGGGGTCACCCCCTAGCCATGCCATTACCCCTACCACAGGGGTCTGCGCTCCAAGCAGCATAGCCTTGGGCCGCATTGAAGGGTCCCCTGCCACCCCCAGAATTGGCAGTGGTGACTTTGTTGGCACCCAGCATTGGCATTGCTATTTTTTCCCCCTCTCATTCATCAAGTAGATCAAGCAGATTACAATTTTTGGCTAGTCAGTGAGTCAGATAGCTTCCGGCAGAACTTCATGCAAAATCACTGCGCAAACTACACTCTCTCTTGTCTTTGTCAGAACAGCCTACTGCTGCAGACCAGCACTCCACCTCTTCTTCTTCCTTGCAGGACCATCGCTCAGCAGACACGCGCAGACAGACACACCCTCATGTTTTCTGCTACGTGGCCTTCGTCCATTCAGAAGCTTGCAGCGGAGTTCCTGTGCAACCCTGTCAAAGTCACTATTGGATCACAAGATCTATCTGCCAGTCATAGCGTCACTCAGGTGCCCTGCCCTGCCCTGCCCTGCCCTGCCCTGCCCTGCCCTGCCCTGCCCTGCCCTGCCCTGCTGGCTGCCCCTGTGCACCATCTGTTACCATGTGGCATCTGGTAACAACACTGTCTGTCATGTTACTCTTGTTCATCTGTAGCATCTCTTACAGGCATATCTGTAAGTGCCTTCTGCATGCAGCAGGATTATAGGATCTGCACTCTGTGCAACATTTTCTTTTAGCCAGTCATAGTACTTGTACACCACAAGGTCTCAATATGGTGTATCTGCAACAGGTTGTACATCAAGTGCTGCATATAGAGTATGCTGCAGAATGCTCTATCACTGCTGCCACCATGGCTCTGTTTGTTATTTGACAAAACGATTTGCAAAGGAGTTTGGTGGTATCAGTGGAGTTTTGGGATGTGAGTTCAGATAGTGCAGGTCAATGCTCTACCTTTGCTGCTATCATGGTTGTGTCACAAGTTTGTCTGAAAGGCAGAAATCCTGCTCAGGCATTTGAATTTCATGGAATTTTGGGGTTGTGAGTTCAGGTAGTAGAGGTCAATGCTCTACCGCTGCTGCTATTATGGCTCTATCAGAATTTCTTTCTCAAAGGGGAAAATCTGCAAAGGCGCTTGAATTCCATGAGTATTTCACTGAATTTTCAAAATTCAATTTTGGGGTGTGTTTTCAGGTAGTAGAGGTCATCGAGCCCCAAAGGCGAGATCAGCGCATTGATGAGCTGCTACAGAAGTACCACAAGACGCGTAAGAACCGCGTAATTGTGTTTGTACTGTACAAGAAGGAGGCCAGCCGAGTGGAAGCCCAGCTAGGCAAGAAGGGCTGGAAGGTAAGGGCTGCTGCTCTCAGGGCTGTTACTGTCTTATGTCATGTTACAGGCTGTGTAAGTGAAACACATTGTGGATGCTGTCATTGTGAATGCTCTTGTGCATTGTGTCATGTCTGTGGTAGACCAGGCACAGTGCATTGCAAGCAAGGGTTGTGATAGGCATGGTATGATGAGCTTAAGCTTTTGAAGGGGAATCATGTGTGCCGATCAAACACACACCCCGACATGAAATCACACGTTATTGAACGCTTGGCTACTGACCATAACTAGCGCTTTGTCATCTTGAGTAGTGCTGCCCTTTGCCCTGGCAATGCAAGGCGCTGCAATGCAATGCATGTTCTAGACTGTGACTCATTCCTGGCCTGCTGTGCGCCAGCAGTGCAAGTCAAATGCAGTCAGTCTGACTGGCTTAGCCTTGGGCTTCTCAACAGCAGCAGTCCTGACTTCTGAGTCATTGCTCACACAGCAATGTGTACAGTGTTGCTGCTGTCTAGTCCAGCCTTTACGCATTCTTTCAAGTAGATCAGATCTGAGAATTAGGCCTTGTATGTCAGCTGCATCTGAGTGTCAACGCAGATGTCCATTACAGGCTTACGCAATCTCTCACAACAGTTGCAAGTTTCCTGAAAAGTTGCCATTGCTTTGCAAGCAAAGCTTTGCATTCCTAGAGGCAGTTGCAGCAGTCCGGTCTGACCCCCCTGACCCATGTGTCTGTCCGTACCGCAGTGTGTGGCTGTTCATGGGGACATCTCTCAGAGCCAGAGGACAGCTGCCGTCGAGAAGTTCAAGTCTGGAGAGGTGCCATTACTCATTGCCACAGATGTAGCAGCACGTGGGCTTGACATTCCAGATGTGGAAGCTGTCATCAACTACTCCTTCCCTCTGACTACTGAGGACTATGTGCACCGCATAGGCAGGACTGGGCGTGCTGGCAAAACAGGTATGGGTCATTTTTAGGCTCAGGATTTATATTCAGGGTTTAGCATCAACCATTCCTTTCCTCTCACAACTGAGGACTACGTGCATCGGATTGGCAGGACTGGGCGAGCTGGCAAAACAGGTATGGGTCTTGCGTATGCTCAGGGTTTATATTTAGGGTTTAGCATCAACTACTCCTTCCCTCTGACTACTGAGGATTACGTGCATCGCATTGGCAGAACTGGGCGGGCTGGCAAAACAGGAATGGGTCAGTTTTAGGCTCAGGGTTTGCATTTAGGGTTTAGCATCAACTATTCCTTCCCTCTCACAACTGAGGACTACGTGCATCGGATTGGCAGAACTGGGCGTGCTGGCAAATCTGGTGCGTGTTTGCTCTTGTGCTTTCAGTCAGTCAGCAAACATGTATCCAGCACTCAGGGTGAATTGTATAGTCAGCAAATATGTGTCTTGCACTAGGGCTGAGGTTGTACAGTCAGCAAACATGTGTCTTGCACTAGGGTTGAGATTTCACAGTCCTAGAATAGCTTCCCAGTATACCAATTGTCCCCAGGCGATGCGTGGCTTACATACACACTGTCCCAAGTGTTGTTCTCCTTATGAAAAGTGACCGTTTCTGTATCCCAAAGAGCTGAGTAGCTTCAACAGAGTCCTATCCTGGCATACTGTATGTAGTAGCACAATAGTTTCGGTTGATGTGCTCTAAATCCAACTGGCAAGTCTCATGTCAGGCTTTGCAACTGTAGCATGTGCTGTGGACACAATGTACAGACTCCTCCACCGCACATTTCATTTCTGTCCAAGCTGATTTTGGACCATGCATTTGGACCATGCAGTGACAGCATCACCAATAGCTAAAAACATGCTGGCTTGCTGAATGTGGCGTTTTGAGCAGTGCATCATTGGATGTTGCTCTGTTTGTGGTGGTAAACTGCCTGCAGGACTCCAGCAGACATGAGCCAGTCTTGTCACTGTCAGTGTCTTGCTTACCACTTGCATGCACATACTTTAGGTGTATATGGTGACCTCACTTTAGGATTAGATGGTTACATAATGGCTACAGCATTGCTGGGTGGTTGTAGGATGGTTACAGAATGGTTACAGAATGGTAACAATTGTGTGGCTTGAGTGCAGGTCTTGCCCATACCTTCTTCAGCGGTGCAACAGACAAAGCCAGGGCAGGGGAGCTAATCAATGTACTGCGAGAGGCTGGGCAGACTGTTCCACAAGAGCTGCTGGCATTTGGCACTACTGTGAAGAAGAAGGAGAGCAAGCTGTATGGTGCACACTTCAAGGATGTTGACTTCAGCAAGAAAGCCACCAAGATGACATTCGGTGACAGCGATGATGAGTAACGCATTCATCAATGGACCTTGACACCGTGAAATCCTGATTTCAGGGGTGCTCTGCATGCACATGCAAGTTTATACAAACACTAGTGAGGACCCAAATTGTTTTCGTTGCATGGTCCAGATGAGCCAGAGCCGCTTGTATTGTGCAGGTCAAGCATAAACAGGTTTTTGCATACAACCAGTTTCATCTAATTCTGTGCGGTCAGCTTGCACTTTGAAGTGCCAATTCCTTATACGTTTGCTTGTTCAGGTTTCTTTATTATTTGGGGGATCATGTCTTCACAAGTGCTTCACAGTGAGACAGAGACATTTTAGTTTATCGGTCAAATGGCCCAACGACCCGTATATACAGGATTCTCCCCTTACGACCCTTCAAATGTAATGGAATAACGACAGTTGATAAAACACAAGCAGCCTGTGGGTGAATTGAGGGACTGTCAGTGTCCGCACTCATTTCCATATACCACATGTCTGCAGATTGTACTTCTGGTTGCGCTGTGGTGATTGGCATGCAATGAGGAACATGTCGTTAGAATGTGTTGCATCTTTGCTCAGGATTGCACTGCATTTGGCATTGGTTTGTTTTCTGCAGACCCCCCTGCGGGCCCCCCCTAAACCCTGATACAGAAGGCCGCAACCAAATCTCACATCTTGCAGGTTCAGTAACTTTTCTCTGGACTGCTCATGGTCAAACAAGAACCGGGTGTAACTGACTCACACTGCATTGCATACTCAGGCATGGTCCCCGAGCCCCTGCTCACACACGATCCCTTGCCATTGCCCTTCAGAGTTTATTCTAAACCGGGTGTAAAACATGACAAAGTTTGATACACAATGTACATAGCTGAATCAATACATGGCAGGAGTGGGCTAAATCACTACCAACCCAAGGTGATGAAATTGTTCAAACTGGTGCTACTGATGTAAACCCACTACAATTGTGTGAACAACAGCTGTTGAAGGTCAGTCTCAGGGTCGACGATATACCTTGTGCCTGAAGGCAACAGTGGTTCCATACTTGCTTCCCTACAGGTCTTGATATGCTTTTCACCATCTTCAAGCATGTTTGCACTACTAATGAATCCAACTACAGGGGTATTCTGACTGGCTAGTGCACTAAGTGCTTGGCAGGCTGCTTGGAATCTGTAGGTCAAACGAGCACCTGGATTGGCTTGCACATTTGGCAAATCTTTCAACAGCAAAGCTTGGTTTGTCATTGACCAGTCTCCTGCGTCCAAAGTGACGCGTATGTTTTCCAGCAGCTGACTATAACAATCCATCTGCTTTTTGGTTTCAGCTACATGCCTTGCTGTGATGTTGCACTTGGCTGATATGTACACAAGCACCTGCTGGTTCCCAGAGACTGCAACAAGCCATCAGCCTTTGTAAGATCAAAGTCAGATGACCAACCCTCCTGAGCTCAGTAAGGTTCTCAAGCTGGTCCACCCCAAGCGCGATTATTGCAGTTTGCATTGCCAGCGTCAGCTCATCCTCAAGATTGCGAGCTTGGTGCTGATCAGACCCAAGAAGCTTGTTATGCTGGTTCTGAGACTTTGGAAATGACATACTGTGTCTTACTGCCTATTATTTATTAGGCATTGCAGTCTTGAGGTTGAAGACTCCTTTGAATTAAGCTTGCTTCAGGGTGACTCTTGCCAACGGTGCAACAAGAAAGCCGATCCTCTCCTTAGTGCTTATGTTATATGCATTTGATCTGTCTGCTCTGAACCAATATAACCCACAGACATCCATCTCTCCCCCAAATCTCAGCAACATGTCCAATTTGAAGCCTCCATGCTGTCTTCCATCATACATGCTGCGGCTTGTCTCATTTTGAAAATATTTAAGAGACTCTGTGACAGACCCACCTTGTACATGTCCCAGATCAACTGTCGTGTACGCCTTGTCACATTTCACGTCTGATTCAAGCTGAAAGTCATGTGTCAGCAACCGTACGGTTTCCAAGGAGGCGCACTTCCACGTCTGGGCTGGAGGATCCCAGACGTGGTCTATAACCCCCCCATATCTACATATGCATGCCTTATGAGCATGCAAAAAAAAGGCACCAGCAAAATTGACATTGCAGCATTCAGCACACCTTGGCGGCCTTGGCTGGGTCGCCAAATCCAAAGGTTGATACTGTCCAAGATATCTGTTATTTGCCACCTGTGCTGCAGACTGTACTGGGTGTGGTCGTGCTGTAGAACGTACTGTTTGCGCTGTAGGCTGTACAGGCTGTGCTGTCCGTGCAGTCTGCGATTGCAAGTTCGGTATTGCCCTGGAAACTCGAGAACCAGAGCCAGAAGCAGGTTGGTCATCCTGCGTTGCAGCAGACATGGTCAACACCCGCAAAAAAACCGCAAACAGGTCCGCAATCGTATCACTCACCTCTTCTAGCAAGTCTAACTCTTCTGCAAGCTTGCCTTTGAAGACCCTCGCTGTACCGCACGTACCGAGCCGTTCTGTCTGGAATTGACCCGACCAACTGACATTAGCCGTGACACTCGCATTGGTGCTGTGTGCTTGGTCTATCGTGATGACCACCTGCGAGCCTGGCGCGAGGTCGGCAGTGAATCGCTGCATCGCTGACAAACAAAAATTAGCAAAGCAATCTGCCAGAGGTAAATAGCACAGCACGGAACAGACGCACGGACAACACAAATGACCACCCTACATTACGAACTATGCATTCAAAACGCAACAGCTGCAGGCGCGTTGTGCTTTCTCACCAAGCAACACGATGACCGTCCCACGTCTGCCGTTCGAGCTGTTTCAAGTTCTGAGCTGTACAGAGAACAGCTGCTCTATCTGCCTTTCAGATTTTGTGCCAGTCATGTTGACTCTACCGTTCTGAACAGCCTGTAAGTTAATACTGGTTGCAGTGTCCATTGTCTCCAGAAGGCAGAGAAGCAGTTGGGAAAAGTCATGCTCGCCTAACAACTGTTAGGAATGACCTTCACACCCGTAAAGATCAAAGAATGTTTCTGCAGATACAGACTAGCCTGCCTGGACAGGCGGCTGAGACTGAGAGAGACTCTGTCGGCCCCCTTTGCCAAGCGAGATCTTCTAGGGCTGTTTGGAGAACTGCGCCCTGTGATTTGCGAGAATGCATGCCCTGGGTATCTTTGTGCCTGGCTCACTTATGGCCAAGCAGGAAGCCGACTGCCGCAAAAGACTGCTTGCAGGACACCAGCATGCGGACTCTGTCACACAAAGCCACAACATGCGTTCTACAGGAAGACAGCGCCACCTGCCAGGCCAAATTCCAGGGAAGGGGAGATTCTACAGAATGCTCTGCAGAATTGAACACAAGGTTGATTTGAGAATTCAGAACTGTTTGAAGCTCTGAGCAATGCATAATTATGCCGTTGTGGTGAATTATTACAAGCGCAAGCCAGTTCTTCAATTGACCACCACTTTTCGTCAAGCTAATGCAGGAGTGAAGATCTCCTCTAGAGACCTATAGAGTGTTACAACATTAACAACACAGCCCTGCATTGTAACAGATCATGTCTACAGATTTAGATAAATTGGACTTCAAAGCAAACGATTATGAGCGGAAGACAGAGATTGAAAACCAGACAGCGAAGATTGCCAGCCACCCCATCAGTCTTCTAGAACTTGAAGTTGTCCGATTTTTGTTTCTTCGCTTTGCCACTCTCTTTGGCCTGGGCTGCTTTGCGCTTTTGCTGCGCAGCCTTCTGGGCAACCAGATCTGAAAAGTCCTGCAAGACATTGGCCGCTTCATGAATTTGGTAACCAGCACAGCACATCATACATTCGCTGGTGCACACAAACAGCCAAAGCTTGCTGCCGAGCAGAGAGTCATAGGACAAGATCAGAAAAGAGAATCCTACACCGCTAGGCGTAGGTCATGAGACACATAGCAAAGCCAGCACACAGGCCACTTCAGCCAGGCAAGCTATCGTGCTAGCTCAAATGAAGCACATCAAGCAAGTCAAGACCAAGGAGACACACTGCATACCTCTCTGGCATTCCTAGCTCGCTCCTCAGCCACTCTCTGGTTGTACAGGGCTTGGATGGAGGCTTCATCCAGACCTTCCAGCTCCTCCGGCTCAATGGCCACCTCCACATCACTTGGGTTCTGCTGCCGCAAGATCTCCAACCTACAGAAAGCAGCAGATTATTTATTGTGTGTTGCTTTTGATGTCTCAAAAAGTCGAAAAACAAAAATTGTAAATCCATGCAGAGGTGATCTTGAAATTGCGATTATTGTTAGTACTGTAGTTGTTATGACTACTACCACAATTGCTACTGTCACACCAAGACTGATCTCTGCAAGCCTACTCTTTCTCAGAGGAGCCGGCTTGCCTACATTGGGGAATCCTTTCTGTCTGACATCAACAGAGGTGCATTGCTGCAGTGTGCCCAGGCTGCACATGATCAAAAGCAACAGGCAATGTGTGGATGGCCATGCTGATCATGCTGCTGATCAGCTGTGCAGTGAAACAGAAACTCAACATATTCAGTATTCATACAAAAGCAACAAAAGTGATGCTTTGCACAACCCGTTACAGATCTGAAAAGGATCATAGGCCAGGCACACAAGTCACCACAGGCACATGAGCACTGCGATGGCCATGGCACAGCAATCGTACACCGCCATGGCACATAATTACTCAACTGGCCACGGCATTTGAACAGCATGCAGGCCATGGCACATGAAAATTTCACTGACCAAAGCACTTGAATATCAAACAGGCCATGGTACATAAAGATTACCCTGGCCATAACAAATGGACATGCAATAGGCCATGACAGAACAATGGTACGCAGGCCACAGCATAAGAAGAAAAAGAAAAGACAAGAGAAGCAACATAACGGTACGCAGGGGCAGCAAGACAGCTGCAGAAGGCAATACACTGGCCTTGGCAGATGGACAGTTCACAGGCCATAAAAGGACGATGTAACACAGGCCACAGCATAACAACGGTACACGGGGGCAGGAAGACAGTAACAGGAAGGGCACTTGCCTCTTAGCTGCACCACCCTGTGGTCTTCTTTCCACAGCATAAGAGGGGGAAAAAAAGACAAGAAAAACAAACATAACAACGGTACACAGGGGCAGCAAGACAGCTGCAAGAAGGGGACTTGCCTCTTGGCTGCACCACCCTGTGGTCTCCTTTCCGCAGCACCAGCGCCGGAAGCAGCCTGAGGGATGACGTAGGTGTGATCACTGCCCATGAGGTTGCCCTGAGCAATCTGGGCCTGCTGCTGCTCCAGCACTGTGTACAGGTGCTTGTCCCCTGCACAGCCCCGACACACTTTCAGCCATGCATGCGTGCTGATGCTGACACAAGAAGCAGGCAGTTGTACAGCTGCATGCCATCCATCAGTGACAAGGCCAGCAATGTATGGCTGTAGCACTGTGTACAGGTGCTTGTCCCCTGCACAAGCTAACAACACTTTCAGCCATTCAAGCCTGCTGATGCTGATGCAAGAGGCAGGCAGTTGTCAGAGCTAGAGCTATATCATCACTGATGGCATGCAGCTGTATAAGGCTAGCAATGTATGGCTGTAGCACTGTGTCCAGGTGCTTGTCCCCTGCACACGCCAACACACTTTCAGCCACTCACGCCATTCATCAAGTCACTCAGTCACTCGTGCATTCATGCATGCACTCACTGGTTCATTCATGAGTCCAAGTCAACCCACACTTTCAGCCACTCAAGCCATGCAATGACTTCACTGACTTTCTTAGGGAGAAGCATGTATCTCTTGAACGAATGCATGGTTGGCCAATGAATGAGTTGCCTTTCAATCAGGCCGGGACAGTGCTGAGTAGGTCCCTGCATCAGGTCTTGCTTTGGCACTGGCCAGTGTTGTGCGTCGCGACGGTTGATGCATGCAAAAGGCAGAGTGCATGAACAAGCCAGCAGGCAAAGTCAGTTTGAAGTGTTTGACTGCAGCGCGCAATGCTATGCTTATGGTCGACCCTAGATCCTAATTCTATGCTGACGCTGAACCCTTGACTCTATGCGCAACTCCTCAGCTGTTGCTATGTCTTGCTATGCAACAACAGCACACATGAGATAGCAAGAGCTGAAGAGTTGCATATAGAGTCAAGGGTTCAGCGTCAGCATAGAATTAAGGTCAAGGGTCAACCATTGCCTCGCTGTTGTTGCAAGGCACATCCTACATCAACTATGACCAAAATCCTGGCAGCCTGTGTAGTTCTGCGGGTGTAGCTGCTGCAGACATTGCCACTGCACAGCCATGTTACTGTTTCAATATTCCTGTTCAGTGTCTACATACCTTACATACATACCTCAACAAACAATTGAGCAACAAGTAAGGTTTGAATACCTCCAGCCTTGGCTTTAGGCAGATCTATGATGTCACCGAAATTCAAATCCACAATCAAGCATCAGCAAGTTTAGACAATGACAACATCAGTAATCATGAAAAAAGAACAGTGACAACAAGAGCAACAGTACTGACACACCTCCAGCCTTGGCTTTACGCAGATCTATGACTTCAGGCGTCTCCAGGCCGCTGGGCAGGCTGCTGACACCGCCCACACTGGTCAACCCATCAGCCAGAGAGGCTTCATCATCATCCCGGCCAGCAGCCTCTTCATCTTCGTCTTCAGACTCTTCCTCTTCTGAGGACTCTTCCTCGTCTGACTCCAGGTCGCCCCACCGCGCTACCTTGTCGATCTGAAATGGTTTCGCGGTGTCAGCACATGTGTTGCTTGCTACAGTAAGTATGTATGACGGTAACACAGCAATGAGTGATGCACAAAGCAAGATAGCTGAGTCTGTCATAGAATGAATGAACTGCCTGTCCCCAGCTCTTACGTGCATTCCAAAATCCAAAAACATGTGGCCTAGCAAGGCACCCTGATGGGACTGCTTGCTTTTTCATTTGGAGGTCATGCTGAATAGGCTGGACATGACATGCTTCATCCCACATACCAAGTGCAACTTTTTGTAGCTGTTCACAGCTGCTTCAGTGCTGTTGCCATACTGTTCATTTGGTGACAGCACTGAAGCAGCTATGAACGGCTGCAACAAGAATTACATTCTTGTTGTATAATTGACAATATCAATTCCAAATTGCAGCAAATGCCAGGGGTTTGCACTGGTGTAACCTTGCCAGGTTGGCTTGCTCTGATCATCACCGCAGGGACTGTGATGTTCGGAGTCTGAACATCAGACGTTGAAAACCATGTGCCACAGTAACATGCCACTGACTAACATCCCTGCATGCCTCATAAACACTACACACTTTCGATGACTGTGTCAGCTGAGAGTGTGCTACTGATAGCAGCAAGGCCAGAAGATTGATAGGATCAAGACACAGGTTGCTATTGCATGCTAGGTGGGTGATTGGAGATGGTGGGGTGCTGCGCATCCAGCCAGATTGTGTGGATTTGACAAAGGAGGAGGTCAATCATGCAGAGCAGGCTGCAAAAGCATGACAGGCCTGCTTTACAACTTCAACCCCTCTTCTGTCAAATATGCAAAACCTGGCTGTACGTCCAACACCAAACCATCCACAACCTCCCATGTAGCGAGCAATAGCAACTCCTGTCTTGCACACGTTTTGTCTCGCCAGGCTGAGTTGTTCAGTTCCTCTGTTTCCACAGGGTTTCTGACAAAGTTCACTTCTTGGCCTGCACAATATGTGCAGCATCGGAGATCTGTACCTGCTCATCATCTTCTTCATCAGCAAACTGGCCAAAGACATCCCCATATAGGGGCTCACCAGCCTCATTGACTGGGGGCTTACCCCAGCCCCCTGCCTGGTACCCAAACTGGGTGCCCGGGGGGATAGGGGCATTCAGGCCAGGAACCTGCACAGACCAGCGTTAATTGTAACCTCCTGGGACTCTTTCCGCAAGCTGCTTGCTGAGCAATACAGCATGTTTTTCAGCGCCACAAGATTTCATCAATAGTCTGGATATTATAAATATGATTATAAAGCCAATACAATACCTGGACCATAGAGGTAACATGTCAGAAGCAGTATGCAGTCATGCTGTGTTACACGGCGCAATGCATTGGAGCATGTCAAAGGCTATATGTACAGTCATGTTGAGTAGAACTGCCACAAGGGCAGTGCATTCCAGATGACATGTTAGGGCCGAGATTGTCCTGCAGAAGTCAACGGGTACAATAGAGTTTGAACTTAAGCCGCAAACCCTAACATAATCAACAGGGTGCCATGGGACATACTCAAACATTGCATAGGCTATGTAAGCAGCATGGCTGTACCTTGAGTTCAGGGTAGGAGGGTGGGGGCCCGTATCTCTGCATGTTGATGAGCCAGGGTGGGGGTGACCCCTCAGCCATGCCCAACCCATTCCTGAGGTCCTCAGACAGGATGCCAGGCTTTGCATTCTTGACCTGCAAGTTCAAACAGCATCAGTCAGGCCCATCAATCTTCCATTACAAGACTATGTTACATAGTATAGATCATGCCCTATACCACAGAGTTGCACAATGTACTCTGCCCAACATATGGTTGGTGGTGACATCTGTCAGTGCTACCATACTGCATCGGCGCTAAGAAGCAAAGTGAGTTACTTTACTCTGAATATCATTCTCATGCCCTTCATAGTGCTCTCAACTTGTTTGCGTCTTCCTGATGGAAGGCATACCCAAACTATAAACCCTAAACCCTAATGAAAGGCATACCCTAGGGTCAGACTGCCCAGCACAAGTGTCTGCATGACTGTACATGCAGAACTTTTTACCCTATACCCTGAACCCTACACTGCTGTGACACGTCAGATCATGTCAACCATGACAGACTGGTACAGCATTTCATGCATGCAAGACTGCTAAGCTGCTGGACTGAATCAGCTCTTAGGCACCCAACGAGACGATTGCCTCCCATCGACATGTGACTGACTGCACATGCAAAGCCTCTGCCTACCCAAAGACAAGTCACAAAATATTAAACCCCAAGCATGCCTGCTTGCTACAACTCAGGCGCAGGGCAGTGCGTCAGGTCTTACCCTGGCTTCAAATTCCTTGCCCTCGTAGTAGATCTCGCCTAGGCGGGTGAGGTTGGGCTTGGTCTGGTGCTTGAAGAAGGCGTCATGCAGCACCTGGTAGTCGATGTCCAGCTTGCCCACCTTGGGCTGCATGCGGTCCCTTTGCTTCTGCTTCAGCTTCTTGTTCTCTTCCTTCTCCTGCAGTTCACAGAGCAAGGTCAACAGCCAGGGATGCGTAGAGTCGCTTTGTTTCTGCAACAGTGAACAGAGCGAGGTGACCGGTCAGGGCTGCATGCAGCTGTTTTGCTTCTGCTTCAGTTCCCATTCTTCTTCTACAGTGGACAGAGCAAGGTGAAGCTGTCTGCAGAGGCCAAGGCAACACTTCATGCTGTTTCTGCAGAAAGCACATCATATTGCATACCCTGTAAGCTCGGGTCATTGACCCAACTGTTGCCAACTATCACATATCTCTCAAGGGCACAGAGCCAATAAGCAATAGGAACAATAGGAGCGATAGGCAACTGGAGCAAAGGCAATAGGGCAAAGACAACAAGACAACTGCAACAGGCAAAGGATGTGCTCTTGCACACAATTTGGCAGGGGGCAAACAGCGTTACCTGGTAAAGGGTAAGCAGGGGGTAAACAGCGTACATGGTAAGCAGGGGGCAGAAGGTGTTACCTGATAAAGGGTAAGCAGGGAGTGAACAGTGTACATGGTAAGCAGGGGGCAAAAAGTGTTACCTGGCAAAGGGTAAGCAGGGGACAAACAGTGTACATGGTAAGGTGTGTGTGTGTGTGTGTGTGTGTGTGTGTGTGTGTGTGTGTGTGTGTGTGTGTTACCTGGTATGCTTGCCTCATCTGGCCAATGCCGGTGGCCTCAATGAAGTCTGGCAACACAAAGGGGGGCTTCTCAATGCCCCTCTTGCCTTGCAGGTACTTCCTCTTCTGGCTCCAATGCCTGGGCACAGGCACACTGTTACGGTAGGCCTGCACGCCCACCAGGCCAAGCGTCAGCACTCATGGTGGGCTTAAGCACTTGGGAATCTCTGTCTGCTTTGAAACACCCACAAAATCATTTACAGACGCATACATACATATATGTATATGTATATATACGAATGTGTTTATGATTGTACATAAATTTGCAACTTGTTTGTGGGTTATATATATATATATATGTATGTGTGAAACTGTACATGTAGGTGTTGATGTGGATGTACTTATGTATATGTCTGGTCAGCCCTGAAGCAGTTTGTGGAGAAGGCGTTGCTGTGACAAACAGGCTTGCTTTATGCTGCTTTTTGTATGCAACAGCTGGTGAACACACTGCAAGGCGGGCAGACTGCACAGACAGAGCTTGTGGCAGAGTCCTCAACGACCATGTGCATATTTTCCAGCGCAAAAGGATCACCAAAGGCACATAGTTAAGGATTGACAGTTCCAGGTGTCAGCAGTGGCAGATACGACTCTCACAATATGCAATGTCCAGCACAGATGGTGTAACACTGCTATCTACAAGACTCGACTTGGAGAGTCTTAGGTCGAGGAATCTCACCTTGAGATAGACGAGCAGCTTAGGGTCTTGGGCAGTCACATCCCATACCTCCACCACTTCTGGCCTTGGGCATACCTGCAAACACAAAGCAGTCAGGCACATGCAGCTGATCGTTGATCAGACCAAGGACAGAAGTGCAGGCGCAATAGGACTGAAGCATGCTGAGGCCAGAAGGAGCCAATGCCTTGCAGACTGTTTTGCTCAGTGAAATGAGAGAGAAAAGAGACATGTTGGATGATTTTGCTCCTCAGAACGAGAGAGAAAAGAGACATGTTGGATGGTTTTGCTCCTCAAAATGTAGGGAAAAAGAGACATGTTGGATGGTTTTGCTCCTCAAAATGAGGGGAAAAAGAGACATGTTGGATGGTTTTGCTCCTCGAAATGAGGGGAACAAGACATGTTGGACGGTGGCAAGGCCTGAAGCATCTGACTTGAGGACTGGCATGCGCTTTGTTTCCTGACCATGCTAGGCTGTTGATGCAGTGCAAAGCACGGCTTTGCAGGTGTGCTCAGGCAGCACACAGTGAGCAGCATCCACTGTCAGCCAAGCTGTACCAGAAGCTGTTGGTGGCTCTGGCAAGGGAATGCATCGCAGGCTAGTGTGCAGGAATCTTGATTGCTGCATGCATGATGCCATTTGCAATCTGCTAGGCATGCCCCAGGGAATATACAATCAATGACCACTGATCTGGGTAAGCATGACAGGTGAAACCACAGCATGCATGTATAAGCAAGCCAGCGAGCAAGTGAGCAAGCAAGCAAAGCAAGCAAAGATGCAAGCTGGCTGCACCTGTTTCAGCTCAGCAATCTTGAGCCGGCTCTCCAGCTTCTTCTTTCGCTTGGACTGCTTGTTTTCATCTGAGCCAGCATCGCTATCACTGTCGCCCAGCTCAGCCTCAGGCTACAGCACAGACAGCAAACAGCTGAACAATCATGCTGAACTCCAATCGTGCTGATGTGCAACACCTGCTCTTCACACAGCCTTGCTGACAGGTCACAGTGGGGAAACACCACGCACTTTGTGCATAACTATGAAGGCTCGGCAGCAATCCCATAGCGTAACACTGATACGTTACTGCAGCATCATGTGGTGGTCAACACTGCCAAGCAACCTGCTGTCAGAGTTGCGTCTTGACACAAGCACAAACTGCTGGTGCTCTTTGGTCAAAAACAACAAGGCTGTCGTCAGAATCCTGAGTGGATCCTGAGGAGGAGAGGTGCAGTGCCCTTATCTGGACTTGTGGCATACTTGCATACTGTGCTAGATGAATGACCTGAGCCAGCACCATAGGTTGGTCCAAAGCATTGCTGTTATATTGAACACAAGCAGCCATGAAAACCTTAACTACCCAGAAGCAAACAGGACTTCACATGCAGCTGTACATGGATATTGTACAGCAGCTTGCATATGTGGTGAGATACTAGTGGTACCAAATACCTTGTTGCTGGCAATATTGGCGTCATCAGCATCTTCGTTGGCTTCATCAGCAGCAGGCGCGGTGCCTGTGAGCTCCTCTGCGCTGGTGAAGTATGCTAAAACGCGCTGCAGATCTTTATGCGCCTGCTCCTTTTCTGCCTCAGACACCTGAGGTGCTTGCTGCTCAGATGCTCGCGTGAATCCGAGACCTCCCTGAAAGAAGGCTGGGACGTTCCCAAGGCCTGAGTTGCTTCCAGCAGCTTCGTCATCATCTGCTGCTGCACCCAGGCCTAAGGTCATGCCTAAGCCAGCTGTCATGCCAAGGCCAGGAGTGGATCCCAGACCAGCAGAGGATCCCAGACCAGCAGAGGATCCCAGACCAGCAGAGGAGCCGAGGCCAGCTGTGCCCAAGCCATCTGCGTCTTCCATGTCTGGGGAGGGATCTCTATCAAGAGCAGTTGGCGAGTCAGGATCTTCCATAGGTGCCGCTGGTTGTGAGGGTGCTGCAGGCTCTGGAGCTGCTGCGGGCTCAGCTAAGCTCAGGGACTTAAAGTCTGTTGGTGCTGAGACATACTCAATCTCAACATCATCTGCCTGCAGACCGTAACATGTTGTTGATGACAGGTGTCAAGGTATGATTTTGACTGCCTGACTTAGTCTTGTACCTTTGGTGCAGCTGTTTCTGCAGGCGCTTGCCGTTGCTTGGCTTCGATCTCAGCCCTGCGTCAAGAAAACAGCTGGTCACTCACGCTGTACTCTTCATGTCCACATCTTTTCTGAGAGACTGATTCAGTGTAGCACCTCTCTATTTGCTTGGCTTGCTTATTTTTCTTTTTTCTCTGTCGTCGCTTCTCTGCTGCGGACATTTTATGCTGGCCATCCTTCAGAATGCTTTCCTGCTCTGCTGCTGAGTCGATATCAACGTTGTCTGTGGTGTGTTCTGTCCCGTTTGCTACGGGCTCAACTTCTTGTACACTTTCCGCAGCCATCAGATCGTGCGCTGAGCCTTCGACTGGTACCACTTCGCTTGTTGCAAATCACTATCACTCGCGCAACTGTGCTGCTCCACCAACTGCGCTGCTTTGTTTTGTTGCTCGGGCACCCCCGACAGCGCTACTTGCTACTGCTGATCGTTCTTGCTCCAGAGGCACTGCATGTGCGAGGGATGCAAGTCTGCCAAGCGCCCTTGCCAAGCGCCCTTTGCCAATGCCCGATGCAATCTTGCATTCAGACACGCTCACCTATTGATATAATATTGGTAGACTTCATAAAGCAACTTTGTTCTGTACAGCCCAGTGGTGGCACCGTACAAGCAGATCATTGGTGAGGCGGCCAACACAATACCAATGCAGTTTATGTACTGTCAACAATATCATAAAGCAATGTTATTATTGAGTAACCAGTTCGCATTGCACTTTGAATTTGCAAAGCATTGCAGCCATACAAAGCTTCGTAAATCTGCAAAAGCTACCAAGCTAGACTCCTGGTGCTACAAAGGCCTTGAGGAACATCTTACAACATCAAATAGTCAGTCAGTCAGGACTTGACAATGAAATGCTGGGACAATGCTGGTAGAGTACTTAAGCGCTGGCAAGCAGAGGCCTCAGTCATTGTTCTTGCTCAATTGTCTCGTGCATTGCCTGCAGCGGCCATGGCAGTATCAGATGCTGAAATGCTTGGAGAGCGCACTAGTGGAGTACTCCAAGCTAACTATCGCCTGTGAGTTGATGGAGCTGTTTTGAAGGAAGACTGTGATCGCGGTGCCACTGCGCCGTCATCAAACTTCTTCTGTACTTTGTCCACTACATTCAGCAGTTCTTCAGCTTCTTTCTTGGCCTCCTTCTTACCCATCAGCTTGACCGCTGTTGTCATGACCTACATAACACGAGCAGAAACATGTTCAATGGCGAGGGACTCAAATGCATACACAGTTGCAATGCACAGTGGCTTGTGTTATGACTTTCAGCTCAGCATAACACTGTGTGCACGGCTGACATACTCAGAGGTGCAGGAGGAAAATCAATCTTCTGCGCGGACAGCTTACCACAAATGGCCAGGCAATCTTGTAGAGGAATAAGAGGAAATCAAGGAGACCTTCGAGCTGTGGATAGCTCCTGAACATGACAGATCACATTATAGGTACCTTGCTGAGCAATGAACAGGCAATGTATATGAGTTTTGCACAGAAGAGGGCGTGTTGCAACAAGGTACGCTGCTTGTACCTTGTCGCTTTTTGAGAAAGAAACTGCTGGAATCTCTCCTCTGTTGACGGATCAAGTATCGAATTCGTGACAAAGAACTCTTGAACAATTGTCGCCAACTGCATGTGTTAGCAAAGTGTTCAGTCCAAGCTCTATGACCTTGGACTTTATTGGCAATCTTCGTCCTGGTTCAGCTGCTGCATTCTGACCTCCCTATGCGTACCTGATCGTAATCCTTAGTAACGTTGCGCATTGCTTCTCTCAAGCTACCATCGCTCTGTGGTGCCGAAGGGATTACTGCTCCAAAACCAGAGAACAAGATTGTTACGATTGTTCTGTACAGCCACAACGGTGTGTAGCCGAAATACAGTAAAAGGATGGCACCAAGACCCCAACCGATCTGTGAGGGTGTGACCATCACACTGCGCCCTTGACGCTGTCTGCGACGTGGCTCGGCTGTACCAGCAGATCAAGTCGTTCACGACTCTCACCAAGTGACGCTTTGCAACGGCCCGTGTCACTGCGCGGTTTGGCAACGCAGCTTAGCCTGTGCAAAGGCCCCCCGCGCAGTCCTCGGATGTGTTACACACACAAGCGTGACATCTGGGCGGATGCTGCATGCGCACTCCGACCCCAGACTTATGTTTCGAGCATTAGTCACCTCATCAGTCCAAGCTGAACTAAGTCAACCACACGCTCTCTGCTTAGTCAGAGCAGCGCATTTTGATCAGGGCGTAACATTTGTTTGATACCTTTACGCGCTTGTACCTGCGAAGTTGTTGCTGGAATCACAAGGTGTTCTGTGTTGGCGAAGATGCAAACTACTTGTTCAAAGATGCAAACAACTTGCTCAACTTCCCGTCCTACTCTTCTGCGTAGCGCGTGCAGTCGCAGGTGCTTAGTCAAGCTGCAAAACCTCTTGGACACTGTTGTCATATCACTGCATTCTAACTCTGGTGTGGCGCAGGTTTCAGTGCCAGACCAACAAGCCTTGTTTGCAGCGATCACTCAGACGTCGTGTTTCGACGTCTGCAAGCTTACAATCTGACATGGCAAAAGAAGAGTCCAGCCGAATAGCTGCACCTCAGGTAGATGCATAAGTTTGAGTGCACAACGCCTTTGTGGTAGACTTTTTCTTGACTGTTGTGCCTGAGTACAGGGCGTCACACAGCCAAGGCGCAGACCTGAGGTTGCTCCAGCGACCTTCGGCTTTGTGGAACGAGCAGAGAGGTGGAATAGTAGGGCTTGTATGGTAAGTAATGCTAACAGGAGAGTCCTCCCCTCAAGATTCTTGTACTTGTATAATTGAGCTTACTAATTTATGCCCAAACTTCTGTGCAGATAGGATTTTTTGCACTGTTGATTGTTGAGCTTGTCGCCAATAGAGGGCTATTGGATATGTTGGGCTTCCGCATTGGAGCCGGTCTTCCATTCGAGATCTAAGAAGTCCTGTTTTTGAAGAATACGGCGCAGAGGCTATCAAAGTCAATTTAGCACAATGTATGATTTTTTGGGGTAGTCACCTTGTTTACAAACTCCACATACAGCACACAAAAAATTACAAGGATGCCACTCAAACCATTGCAGAAAGTTGTGGAACATAAATCTTGCAGCTGGTGGGCATTAATTATACTTTCACGTTGCCTCAAATTTTGCACCTTGCCTGCTACAAGCAGCAAAACTTGGTTGGCTTATTTGAATGTTCAGCAGGATTACCAGTCATCGGCTGGGTCTCCACCAGCGACATGCTACAGTATACAGGCATTCCATCCAGCCTGAGTTTAGCATGCAGGTCAAAGTAGCTACCTTGACTTGAGCATGTGGTTGCATTTCAGGCAGTTGTTGCAAGGATCATCTATAGACGCATGTTGCAGTCACTTGACACTGCTAAGCATTCTCTCTTTGCATGCCTGCTTATCCAGTCTGAGCTGGAGACTTGGGTTGTACTTTGCCTGCAGCAGCATGTAGGCAAGTTGGTCAGTGTGTTTGGTAGCATATGTGCATGGCAGCATGACTGTTGCACCATACAGACTGCATTGCACATTGTAGCATGATTCTTCAGTACTTACCCCTGCTCCATTGCGCTTCAACTTCCTGTGCTACAGCCTGGTACAGCAACTGTTCAGTCGTGGGTACAGCAACAGTTCAGTCGTGACTAAGACAAGGCAAGGCATGAAAGTGCAGACTTTTCAAAATCCATTCCACCTCACCTCATGAGACATGCAGATTTGTTGCCCAGCATGGCCCTTGCTTTTGAGGTTTGCATAGCTTTGTATTGGACCTTGTATTGAACTCATGCATCCTGTTTTGAAGCTAGTTCTGCCATGTATGTATGTTGCTATGAACTGTGTATTGGAGCCATGTACAATGATGTTGTGCGTGATCCTGTCCACACAATTAGCAGGTGAGGTGCACACTCCTACCTGCAATTGTGTCATCAGCTTCAGTGGAGCTAGAAGCTGGTCCAGCAGTGAGCCATCATCTGCTTCTATAAGCGCTACAGCTCTGCATCACCAGACACTATTAGACATGCCACAGGGTCTTACCCATGCAAAAATGCCTCTGAATCAAGACCAGAATCGAGAGTGTCACATGACACTTGTCTATATGAACAGCTTTAGCACGTCTTGCAAATGCTAACCACTCTGACCATCCCAAACCACTCACAGACGCCCTCACACTGCACAGTACCAGTGTCATGCACAGAGATGCTTTAAATTTCGGCTGCATCAGGTGATTGTCATTGTCTGATCTACAACCAGTATGCCATCCAAGCAACTGTCTTGATGCATGCTGTTGAATCTTAACCTGTCTTGCACCTACCTGGCTCACATAAACACATGTCTCAGCTGATGCTGCCACCAATGTCTGATGCTCACCTGGAAACGGCCTCAGCAGTGGTCACGTAACCCTCAGCTGGCTCAGTCCTGAGCAGCCATGACCCAGGCTCCACACCCTGCTGTGTGCTCTCACCATTTGCTGCACGGCATGCAGGCAGGTTGGCTGCATGCCTTGCTTGCAGCTGACAGCAACATCGCTGCCGGGCAACATGCAGTGGCTCATTGACAAGCATGGAGCAGCAGGAGTGGTTTCACGTGCATTGTGTTTGGTCCATCAACCAAATTCATCATGTCATGATATATGCAGGTCCAAAACCACAACAAACTACAACACGCAACTGGCAAGGTTTCTATCCATGCCCACTGAATGGGCTGTCGGGGAAACAGAAGCGGCATACCTTGCTGAGCTTGAACTTGGCAAGGCGTGCTTATAGAACAACCGGCAATGCTTCCAGGCAATGCCAGTGTAGCATGATCCAGATTGCCTGTCAAGCAGGGCAGCTGGACTTGCTGGATGCCTGAGGTAGATGCCAACAGCCGCGGAGCAACAGCCTGATAGCACAGCAGCGACATACTGTTAAACCCAGCATCATGCATATGCATTGCCTGGAGGGCTATTAGCCAGTAGGTCATCAAGGCACCAGTCAAGCTGTGCATGTGAGCAAAAGGCAGTCTTCAAATACAGCTTGTGAAATGCAACAGGCCCCGTCAAAGCAAAGAGGGACCAGCAAACAACAAGTCAATGCTCCTTAGAGCTAAAGGACCATCACGAGAACCTGGGATGTTGATCAAGCCATGGATAGCCCTCAACAGAAGTTTCCAAATGTGAGAGGCCACAAACAGACAAGGTTTTGATCATATTGAACGCGGTATGCACCTTGTGTCCTTGATAGATTGGATCTCAGACACACGTTTCCAAGGATGCACTGGTTTGCAGAGCCCGGTGAAATGCCTGGATCATAACTATTGTGATGGATACAGTATGCAATCATGCAAGGCTGTGTTAGGCTGCGCAATGCATTGCAATGCATTGAGATGCATCTCAAGAGCTATTGTATGCACCTTGTATATCTCCTTTGCTTCTTGCCATGTACCATCAATGGCAAACAGAACGTACTGCAGATGACCATTGCTCTGCTTCCCTTCTGTCTCTGCACAAAAATGTTGCTGATCCTTCTCGAGTGCTGGCAAAGCACAGTCTGTGGCTGATGCTAATGCTGAAGCTGACGAGTTTGAAGATTCTGGACTTCTTTCATAAGCTGTTGGCCCTGTCTGTATGGGTGTAGCAGGTGCACCTGATGCTGCAAGGCCACTGTTTGCATGCTGTGTATTGCTGTGCAGCTTTGTGATGCCACCTTGCTGTGCCTGTTGAGTTGTGCACTGATGTGGGGAAGTGAGTTCACTGGATCCAGGATTGCAGTGTGGCCAGTATCTGAGGCAAGGATCCTGCCTGATAGCAAGTACAGCTGCATCCAAGTCTTGTGAGCCTGTAAAAGTACAGTCATACGTCTCAACGTCTGAACCTTGATTATCTGTAGACGGTGGAATGGCCAGAACATGATTCTCACGATCAGCATCAAACAGGGAAATAAGGCATGCCACATTTGGACCCTAGCCATACCTACCTGGGCCTGGAAACAGCAGAAACCCCTTCAGGGCGCCAGCAGTTACTTGCTGAAGGACTCTGTCAAGGTCCGTATGCTTGCCAACCTGCAAAACTAAAGGGCTTGCTCAACAGCACTGAGTGTGTGCAAACAGGCAGAACTTTTGAACTGAGGTGCATATTGATCTGACCTGAAACTTTCTGTCCCTGATTACAGAGCAGTCCCTCAATGACCTCTCAAGCAGTGGGACAGTGGCAAGGGCACGCCTGGAGACAGCTACCAGGTCAGCTGACAGAATGCAACATGGCTTGGTGACTCTCGCAGCAGAAAAGACTGTCACCTGTGTTCCAGAGGGTGCTGTAAGATGAACACCAGGCCAGATGTGGCTTTTGGTAATGAAAGGTATGCAGCACACAGACAAACTCGTTTAGGCCTCCTGCAGAGAATCAGCCTTGGAGCACAGACTTTGCGGTCGTTTGCTCCCTGCAGTGAGGGAAAAGAGTGTACAACCTACCTGCAGCCATCGCAAATTCTCTGTGACATACACACATAAAGAAATCGATCAGTGTCAACGCTACCAGCCTGCTTGCATTGCAGGTTTCAAATTCAAGATGCGTCACTGCGTAACCGTAATTTCTGCTTCAGCTGTGCTGGCCTTGACCATAATCGACCGCTTCGGATCTGCGCTGATTGCAAGCATGAGAGGAAACACACTTCGCCGGCTTGCAGCCCAGGCATCGAGTCAAATATACAAAGTACGTGAACTTCCTGCACGAGTGACCACACCACAAACACAAGTGTGGACACCAGTACAGATGCCGGTCAACTCAGGTACATATCGTTTTAGAGGACGCGCGCTGCTCACACTATCTCGCTAGAGGGCGTCCAAGCTTGCAAGGCTTTGCTTGAGCCTCAAGGACCTCGGCTGTTTGCAGGAAGTTTAGTGAGCTTTCAGCGTCTGCCTGCCAGCCAGAGACACTTTGCATGACAGACAGACTTTGAGTTGCCTCCCCCTGATAAGGTCTTGTAATTGTTGCTAATCTATCAGTGTCTCTTCTCTGCAAAATCATCGCAAGTCTTAGCAAGCCCTGTTTTATTTGCTGCTTCTTGTACACAAGCAATATATGACATGGCATTTCCTGTCTTTGAGACTCAACAGGGGGGTTGACAGAACGTGACTGGGGATGCACATTTACCTAAAGCGCATACGTTATACCAGCGCACATGCACAATATCCTGGTGTCTCGAAAGCGACCTTGCAACAGCATACAGAGTTTGTATGACTTCACATTTGTGTCAGCGCTCACTTTCTGCTCTACCCAAGTGTACTGTTTCTCGGCAATGGCATTTGGTTTGAATGCAGGTTGTAGTCACATATGGTCAGGATGAGGTGAACCAGTTCATTGATCTGGCAGATGCAATTGAAGAAGAGTTCCCAGAGCTCCAGGTTGAGGGTGTAGAGATCGTGGAGGACCAGCAAGGCTTCTCAATCAAGACAGAGGATGGCAAAATTGTGGCTGAGAGAAAGTCTGCAGGGCCTTTTCCTGAGGCATCCACTATCATTGAAAGCCTCAAGAAAGCAGGATTCCAGTAGCGGATGCAGTACAGTCAGACATTCACAATTTTGACTCAGCAGCAGAAAAGACATGATCTGACCAACTTGATCAGCATCTGCATCATGGTGTTTCACCTGAGTATGGCAAGTGGGGAACTTGAATTTTGCCAACACGACATGACGGATGGGGTGCAAAGCTGTCTGAGCCAACCCTTTTCCTGAATTGAGTTGCGCACTATTCTGCTCTATCACTTGCACAAGTAGTCATAGCTACTTTGTACCAAAATTCTTTGAATACTGAAAGGTTGACCGTACTAATGCGGTAAAGATACGGTGTGGCATGATACGTTTATTCAGCAGTCTGCATTTGTCCCTTGCCTGAGGACGCAAGGGTCATCGTCAATTCGTTTTAGCAATCTCACCCTAGGCCTATTAGCAATTGCAATTGCTAACAATTCAAAAACCTGTTAGCAATTTCCCCTGATCAGCTCGTAAGTGCTCAGTGCTGCAATCCAGCTTGCATGTCTTCAGGGAAAAACTGACGAAAATAAGGTTACCATGGAAACCCATGCATGTCTGCAGACATACCTTGCAGAGAGTTTTTCATATGCACACACTGATCCTGACAGCTTACCGAGCTTTGCTGATAATACATGATGATCATCGTTGATGCCCTGAAATTATTGATCTGCAGCAGCTGTTACAGCAGGCTTGTTGACGTTTCCAGTAGCTGACGTCTGTGGCCATGGCCCCTGCGGTTTGGGGCCTGGCCGCCCATTGATCTGGCCGCATGGGGCCTGACGCGGAGAGGATAGTTGGGCCAGCCCCAATGCGTTTCCCATGGGTGTTCTGCAGACCCGGCCAGGCGAAAAGTATAATAGGATTATCTCGGGGTCAAAATAAGAGCACGGATAATGTACTGTGAGGCTTGAAGGCCCTACTTGCGCCTGATATGTTGCGCGACAAAGCCTGCAGAACATACTCAGCATCGGCGTCATTAACAATATGGCGTTCTCAACAACATGTCCCGTTGCCGGAACACGTTTGGTCTCCAACAAGAGGGTCGCTGCTCCCCGTCGTGCCTCAGTGCAGGTATCTGATCTTGCTCCCTGAAAGTTCGAGCTATTGCCCGTTCGGCGGGCAGCATCCGCTGAACTTGCATGGGAGCTGAGTGCTTTGCATACTTGTCGGACGGGGCTAAAAGTGTGTCGACACTGTCTGCAGCTTTTGGCATGCCTCGCTTCTTATCTGCAGACTCTGCTGTGTTGTTTGCATCTAGCCTTCTCATTGCAAGCCTGAACAGTTGTTGCAGCCAGCTGTAGTGTTGTGAGCACATCAGTTTTGCTGTAGCTTGCATGCTTAGTCGCAAGTTTACCCTCTGGGTGTGAGCAGATCTTGTTTGCTGCAGCCAGCTGCCGCCTTCACTGAGTTCTCTGGCCTGAGGAATGCAAATGCATTGAAGTGCGGACGCCAGGAGCAGACTTTGGCAAGCCGAGTCGCCACACAGGCAACCACTGTAAGTTTATTTTGGTAGCTTGTCGGTGGTATTTTGCAGTCAGGCTTATGTTCAGCACCGACAGCGGCACAGGCTTCACTGCAGCCTCCGACAGTCTCTCAGTCTCCCCCGTACGTACTGCAGGGCACCACTGGCAGCAAGAAGGTCACTGTGTCTGAGAAGAAAATCAAGGTTGGCATCAACGGATTCGGACGTATTGGACGCAACTTTCTGCGTTGCTGGCACGGACGTGAGAACTCACTCTTGGAGGTCGTTGCCTTGAACGACTCTGGAGGAGTCAAGCAGGCCAGCCACTTGCTGAAGTACGACACAATCTTGGGAACCTTCGCTGCCGACGTCAAGCAGGTTGACGATGAGCACATCAGCGTGGACGGCAAGTCTATCCGCGTTGTGTCAAACCGCGACCCCACAAAGCTTCCATGGGGAGAGATGGGCGTTGACCTAGTCATTGAGGGCACTGGTGTGTTCATCAACAGATCAGGAGCATCCAAGCACATTCAGGTGCTCAACACTTGAGCAGACCCGACCACACTGCCTTTTCAGCACCCTTTGTTTGCTTGCAAGCGTTTGCAACCATGCATGTGCGATGCAATGTGACCATATACATGTCATTACAAGCAGCAGCCAATGTAGCAGAAGCCATGTTTGGGTTCTGCAGCTAGCTCATCACAGAGCTGAAACTGCCTTTTTATTTGCACCCTCAGGTCATGTGATGCTAGTCTGCATTTTTGGCACTATTTATACAATCTTTGCCATAGATTGTCCTTACTGGTGAGTAGCTGACTGCAGCCTCTCATCAAGACAGGCCATGTTCACTTCTGGTGCAGTGCTTAGTGGGAGTTTTCACTCCATGTTCCCTCTGTCAATGCAGCCTTTCATCAAGACAGGCCCTGTTCACTTTGCGGTGCTTGTTTTCACTCCATGTTCCCTCTGTCAATGCAGGCTGGAGCCAAGAAGGTGTTGATCACGGCCCCAGCAAAGGGCGATGACATCCCCACCTTTGTGTGCGGTGTCAACGAGCAGGACTACAAGCACTCAGATGACATCATCTCCAACGCCTCCTGCACAACCAACTGCCTTGCACCCTTCGTCAAAGTGAGGTTTCTTTATTTATTTTCTTAGTGGTATGAATCTCATGACCAATCCCTGAAACTGCACTCCTCAGCAAAGCTCGGCAAATTGCCAGGATCAGAGTGTACATAGAAAGCGTCACTGCTGTATACATTGTCTGCATTTGTGTTCATGCTCACTGTTTATTACACAGCGCATGGATGTAGCGTTTCAATGGGGAGCATTGTCATATATGGCTATTTTCTCCTTTTGGAAGTGGGTTGTGTGCAGCTATTCTCCAATGTAGACAGGCAACCAGCAGACAAACTGTTCTCCAGCAGCTGCTCAATAACTTCTCAGAACTTGGTTTGATCAAGAGACCGCCATCTTTCCATGCAGCATAAGCAGCTGAGCCCTCCTTGGTATTTACATGGGTATTATCAAGTATCATCTTGTCGCTAATTGTCAAATCAAAGTAGACGTCGCGGAGTTGAAACAGCAGTAAACAAAACTAACGTTTGCTCTCCTGCAGGTGTTGGAAGACAAGTTCGGCATTGTGAAGGGCACAATGACCACCACCCACTCATACACAGGAGACCAGAGGTTGCTGGACGCCTCTCACCGTGACCTGCGTCGCGCCAGAGCAGCCGCCCTCAACATTGTGCCCACTACCACTGGAGCTGCCAAGGCTGTTGCCCTTGTCATCCCCTCCATGAAGGGCAAGTTGAATGGTGAGTTGCCTTCCATGAAGGATGAATTGCCTTTGAGTTGTCTTTGATAATCCTTCTGTGAAGGGCAAGTTGAATGGTGAGTTGCCTTGGAGTTGCCCTTGTCATCCCTTCCATGAAGGGCAAGTTGAATGGTGACTTGCCATTGAGTTGCCCTTCTGTGAAGGGCAAGTTGAATGGTGATGAAGGGCAAGTTGAATGGTGATGGAGGGCAAGTTGAATGGTGACTTGCCTTTGAGTTGCGCTTGTCATTCCCTCCATGAAGGGCAAGTTGAATGGTGAGTTGCCTTTGAGTTGATCTGCACTCTGTAATTCAACTCCGCTGGGCAGGATTTTGGCAACTTGGACACACCGTCCAGAGGAACTACACATAGGTGCAAGCAAATGTTGGAGCATTTGCTTGCATTTCTTGGTAGCTCCTCTGGACAGTTTGTCAGGTTGTTGACAAGCCATCATGCCTGTGCATTCCCGGTCCGCGACATTCTCTCTGTTTCATCTTTATGTCAGCAAAAGCCACAGAGAAAGCCTCATTTCAAAAGTGAAACGCTGCTGTACACAGCTCATCAAAGCAACTATGCAAAGGGTGTACCTAGCAGCATCCAAGTGTCAGCGAGTCAATCTGGTGCAACTTGCATTGCAAGACTGTCAAAGCTAGTTGCTGCAGCCACACCTGCTGATTGCTGACTGTTGAATAGCATACTGCACCATCTGTTGCATGAGCATGTCTGCTACAAGTGCAAGTGCTGTCCTTTGCCTGACTAGTTCTCACTATGTTGTCATCAGGGGGCTTACAAACTTTCATGGGTGTTGCAGGTATTGCTCTGCGTGTGCCCACACCCAATGTGTCAGTTGTGGACCTGGTCATCCAGACTGAGAAGAAGACTTTCGCAGAGGAGGTCAACGAGGCCTTCAGGGAGTCATCTCGGGGAGCACAGAAGGTATGCATTCATGAAATTCTTTCATGGCTACTGCTAGTTTGTGCAATGTGTGCAGTCATATGGTATGCAATGTACAGATGCACAAGATGCACCAAGGTAAAGGAACATGTGACACTCGTGCAGGTCTACAATCACTTTGGCTGAATGTTCTTGCAGCCATTGTGTACTCAAATTGGGGTGGCATCAATCTGTCTGTCTGTCTGCAGCTCATGAAGTCGGCCTTGTGCCTGATGGCTGTTGACTTATGCCTTGCATGTTGATCGTTGCAGTTGTGTGTCTGCTCTGCTCTGTGCTGTGGTTTGATTCCACTGCTACTCTGTCATGCTGAGCTGTCTGAAGCTTGCCCTGCTGGACAAATGCCTTTCTCTTTGCTTCTTGTTGAGGTCCTGTAGCTTGATGAAATCATCTGCTTACACTCTGTTCCTTGGTGTGCAGGGATACCTGGCAGTGTCAGACTTGCCTTTGGTGTCCATGGATTTCAAGAAGAGTGATGTCTCCACAACCATTGACTCATCTTTGACGATGGTCATGGGTGACGACATGGTCAAGGTAGGGCACACACACACACTCACACTCACACACACACATCTCCCTTGCAATCATCAGTACTGCATAAGCAGTTGTGTCTGCCACCTGCCTGATTGCTTGGTGTTGCTGACATGTTGCTGACTTGTTGCTGCAATGACATTCTTTCTCTTCTATCACCTATTGCTGATGTTACAATGTGTTCATGCTGCGGCGCCGACCAGGTCCATTGAACCTGTTGAACGCTGCCTTTTGAGTCTGCCTGTTGACTTGCAGGTTGTTGCATGGTATGACAACGAGTGGGGCTACAGCCAGCGTGTTGTAGATCTTGCTGAGATCACAGCCAAAAACTGGGAGTAAGCATTCCGTTCAGTGTGTAGCTGAGATGTCCAGAGGGCGAATTATTTTTCCGTGTCCTCATGCCAAAGATATGGCTCTGACACTATTCCAGATTTTCCACTGCCGCTTTATGTCTGTGCACCACCCTACTGTATTCGTTTCTGGGTTTTGTCTGCAAACTATACAGACTAAGTGCCCTACTAGTGCAGTGTGCAATGATCATGCTAAGCATGGTTTTCCGGCCAGTTTTGAAAGGTCTGCAGCATGTAAGTCAAAGGCAGCACTGATTGTGCACACTTTTGACATGTAATAAACGTGCAATGTAATGCTCAAGCATTCGTTGCATCTGTCTTTCACCTTTCTTCCTCATCACAGCATAGATGCAGCGTTTGTTGAGGCTGACTCATCGCTGTGCAGCTGCTGCACTGCGCATTGCAGAGCACCGCAGGCATAACGCGGCCGTGCAGTGCCGAATCGAGTTTCCGAATCGCGTTTCGCTGTCACAAACGTCTTTCGGCACACTGTATCTTGGATCTCGGACTTCCGGAACCCCCTTGTACGCACACACTGCTGTAGGTCTCCCCGAACGCAATACCCAACATGCCACCGTGACTGCTCCACAACACGAGCTCAATATACCGTTTGTGGATTGCTGCTTTTACGATAGGTCAACTTCGGCTCAAAGCATGCACTGTCGTTCGTTGTGTCGGACTCAAATGTCAGCTGTTCCCGATCATTTACTGGAGGTAGTGTTTGGCCAGTTGCCGGTCTCCGATTGCGCGGCATGCTGCTGCGTAAGCCAGGAGCTGAAAGCGCTTGCACAGGTACACTGTCGTTTATGCTGAGCGTTAGATCCTAAGTTTGCTGTTCCGGAACCTCGGATCTTCGCCAAGCTGCAAGCCTGCATTCCCATTTGTTTTGTCTGCTGCATCTTCTCAACCGTAGAACGTTGATCCGTCGTTGCGCCAGGTCGGCTTGCTATGTGCTTGTCCTTTTGGCAAGCTTCCTGAGTGATATTACTTCAGGGGACGCTGAGCAGACGAACAGCAGTGTGCCAAGATGACTTGCCTTTGCTGGCATCTCTACAGGTATAGCCTTGCTCTTGCTTGCTGACCCTGCTCATGTACTCTGCAAGCACAAACCTCATCAGCTCTTGCGCATCTCACCATTGTCCGTGCTACTTGCATACAATACACCCACTTGCCGACTGTTCATTGCTGCAGTCATCAGCTCAGGTGCACCGCAAATGAAAGCAAACAGAAGTGGCTGGTGCAGGGCCTACAGTTGCAAGCAAATGCAGACACTGTCCCCTTGCCTGGTGCCAATACCATGGCAAGCATCATCAGAACCATCCAGTACCTACCACAGGCTCTGCAGTATGTGGCCCATCACTGCAAGCACCTGGAGGAGCTATCACTAAGGCTTAGTCAGGTTGCCAGCAGTAGAAGAGGCGGCGCATGGGACCATCCATCATTACTAAAGAGACCACACTTCAAGCTCTCACAGTTCTGGAGTCACTGCACGTCTCTGCAGAGCCTGACGCTTGTGAATGTACCCAGCAGGTACGGCTGGCTCTATGCGCTGGACTTTCACCGATTGAGAGTATGACAGTGCATCATTGTCAGATCCATTCAGAAAGTACTGGGCAATAACAGCCACCCTTTTTGCTCAATGGCGCGTCAATAATGCTCATTTGCATGCATGACACTTGTGCACATATACGCACTGCTGGTGCACAGGCTTTTCAGGCTTTCAAAGGCAGATGTCCCCCTGTTGAACTTGCTGCAGCCGCTGGTGTCAGCATAGTTTGCGACAGTCTGCTGTCTTGCATGTGCCGCGCACTCCTTCAGCTGTGAAAAGCTGCGGCTCCCTTGTATATTCTTGCATTATACCTCATACCCATTTCACCTATTATACCTATAGTAGAATGTCTCGTTCTGCAGCACTTCTGCATAGGCTGTAAATGCTCTCACACACCAGTCTGCATGAAGCCACAAATGAAGTCTACATTTTGCCTTGAGTCTCATGGTGTCAGCATGGTCCACACACCGAAGGGCCTTGTAGGCTTTGCATAAAACAATATTTTTCTGAAGCTCATGGTGTCAGCTCCTGGTCCCCAACAGGTTGCTGGGGATGGATGACAGCTCCTTCCAAGCTCTGGCAGCTCAATGCCCCGGGCTGCAACACCTGTGCATCGGCTTTGAAGGCTCTGATGAGTCCATCTACCACCCAGATGACTACTACTGTAGTGTCATCTCAGACACAGCTTTGATTGAGATTGCACATAACTGCCATCAGCTCAAGTAAGCACATCTCATCATCATGCATCATGTCAATCACAACAACTGTTCAAGCGCCTTCTTGCATCAATGCCCACACACTTGCCTGTCGTCATGTGGTGGTGCATCACTGCATAGCAAGTTAATCAGTCTGGCATTGCTGGCAAATGGCAATGTTGTGCAATAGAATTGCCCTTGCATGTGAGATGCCACTATTGCAGGCATGCATGCTACATTCTACAATGCAGCAATGTGCTGCAGCCATCATCATGCAAAGGTGGCTTGCAGTCAACCTGTCCCTCCATGTTTAAGATTCTTTGTCAACTTCTGTCTGTTGTCTGCTTTCTTAGTTACGTCTCCCAACCTTCCTGACCTTCCTCACCTTCCCAACCGTTTTGACCTTTCTAAACTTTCGTCACCACATTTCCCCAATCTCTGTCACAGTGGGCACTGCCTGGCTCATACACAAGGCTGCATCCCTAATTGGCACAGCATAGATCTTGAGAGCTACATGCTGTTTGTTGCAGGTCCCTTGAGTTGTTGAGATGCAACCAAATAACAGGCCAGGCAATTGGTCAGGTTGCTCGCATGTGTTCTGGCTTAGTCAACTTCAAGCTGCACAACTGTCCAAAGGTGGTCAGCTGCTCTTGCTGTGCATGATCTTGCATTGATTGTTTGGCCACTCACTCTTGGTTGGTGTAGCTTGCATCCTATGCACTTGCTGAAAAGTTTGACCTGGAAAACCATCGCGCTATAGGTGTTGGGTGGCACAGGCCTGATTGCAACTAAATGAGAAGGTCCACATTATGCATCACAGCACTTCATTGCCTCACAAGTTCAATGTCAGCTTGCACACTGCATCATGTGAGACTGGCTATCAAGGCTGAGATGCTCGCAAGGATGCACATTACTCATTCCAGTTGACCTTGCAATTGCTTGGCTCCTTTTGCATCATGATCACAGGGTGCAAGATATATGTCATGCAGTGCACCAGTAAATGTAAATACATCATGTTTTGTTGGTCACATACTCAGCATGCTCAGTCATGCAGCGTGTCAACTGTTGTTGGGCCTGTCAGGTGTCTGAAAGAGCCATTGTGCAAGTGTTTGAGAGGTGTCATGAGCTGGAAGTGATTGACATTGTGCCGGCCAGATGGCATGCAGCCCAAGACCTGCTGCAGTGGCAAACGGTGAGCTTTGCACACACACACATATATATACAAATACACACAATTATACATATGCGTACATGTGGTAAGATACATACATACACAATCTGCATGACATGTATAGATGAACCATGACAAAAGCGTGCCAACTCTATGGTCACATGGCCGTGCGCATGTGTCATGTCCATCATGCAACAGCGCATCAAGCAGCAGCAGATAATGTCGGCCTGTATGATGCATCTACAGGTGTTCATCAAATGTGTATGATGCATCCACAGGTGTCGATCAAGCGTGTTGATGCAATGCAGGATGGTTGGGGCAGATGGCAGTTAGGCTTCCACGCCCTGTTCACCATGGCAGCTAACTGCCCTAACCTCAGGGAGCTCACCATCTCTGAGGAGCATCTGGAGGTGAGGTTTGCCCATCACTAGCACTAGCCGGTGTACCGCTCAAATCTTGCTGTGGCAATCAAACATGGAGT
>JAABUP010001814.1_pt1 | contig 43752 bp, 26 predicted proteins | sample 5559201 | NCBI WGS metagenome assembly JAABUP01 (sample SAMN10711887, study PRJNA513373) | rock metagenome | isolation source: Antarctica rocks | place: Antarctica
TTACGCGTGAAATCGGGTGTGCCCCAGGAACTTCGGCTGCAAGAATAGCATCCGACTTCTTTGCCATGCAAACCATGTCGTGCGCCCCATGATGACCGCGAATCGCAGATGCCTTGACGACGAGGGATTGGGCCGCTTCCTCCTGGGGCGGTTGCCCGAGAACGAGGCGGCGGAGGTGAGTCGGCACCTGGCGGGTTGTCGCCGATGCCTCGGAGCCGCCGGGCAGGTCGCGGCCGTCGACCCGCTGGTCGAGGCGATGCGAGCCCAGTCCGTCCCCACCGATGGCCCGGATGACGAGCGGGTCGAGCCGCTCGTCGGGCGGATCCGCGACCTGCTCGGGTCGCTCCCGACCGGAGGGGCCTCGCCCGCCACCACCGGCGGAGTCGCGACCTCGGCGATCGAAGTCCCCGACCCCGGGCTCGGCGCCGATCGCGACGACTTCCTGGCCGCGCCGGAGTCTCCCGACGAGATTGGCCGGCTCGGCCCCTATCGGGTCCTGGGCCGGATCGGTTCGGGGGGGATGGGGATCGTCTACCGCGCCGAGGAAGTGGCATTGAATCGACTCGTGGCGTTGAAAGTGATGCGGCCCTCCCTGGCATCGGGCGATTCGGCCCGGCGGCGATTCCTCCGCGAGGCCCAGGCCGCCGCCTCCGTCCGGAGTGACCATGTCGTCGCGATCCACCGGGTGGGCGAGGACCGGGGGCTCCCCTACCTGGCCATGCCCCTGCTCCGCGGCGAATCGCTCGAAGCCCGGCTGAGGCGCGACGGGGCGCTGCCGCCGGCCGAGGTCGCGAGGATCGGCCGCGAGGTTGCCGAGGGGCTGGACGCCGCCCATGCCGTCGGCCTGATCCACCGGGACCTCAAGCCCGACAATATCTGGCTGGGGGGGGAGCGGGGCCGGGTCGTCGTCCTCGACTTCGGCCTGGCCCGGCCGATCGGTGACGACTCGGGCCTGACCCGCGAGGGGGCGATCGTTGGCACCCCATCCTTCATGGCGCCCGAACAGGCCGACGGAGGGCCGCTGGACCACCGCTGCGACCTCTTCAGCCTGGGCAGCGTGCTCTATGCCATGAGCACCGGCGTGGCCCCATTCCGGGGCCGATCCGACCTCGCCACCGTCCGGCTGGTCTCCGAGCGGCCCGCCCCGCCCATCACCGCGACCCATCCCCTGGTCCCCGAAGGTCTGGTCCGCCTGATCGAGTCGTTGCACGCCAAGGACCCCGCCGACCGCCCCCCGACCGCGGCCGGGGTCGCCGAGGAACTCGGCCGCTGGGAGGCCCGGTTGCGGCAACCGGCGCCTTACCCGGTCCGGAGGCGTGGCCGGTGGCCGGCGATCGCGGCGGGCGTGCTCCTGCTCCTGGCGACCTCGCTGGGACTGGGCGAGGCCCGGGGCGTGACCCACCTGACGGACCTCGTCTCCACCGTGTTCCGGATCCGGACCCCCGAGGGAACCCTGGAAGTTCAGGTCGACGACCCCCGGGTCGGGGTGACGGTCGACGCCGAGGGGCAAGGGATCACGATCCGGGGACCGGGCCTGCACCGGGTCCAGCTCCGACCCGGCCGGCACGAGCTGAGAATCGTCGAGCCGGGGAATCCGACCCGTTCCGCGTCGATCACGATCGAGCAAGGGAGGCGGCAGGTCGTCAAGGTCAGCCGGTTGATCCCCCCCGCGCCGACGGAGGTCACGAAGCCGGTCGAGCCCGGCGGCCCCATCCCGCCCGGGGCGGGGGCGATCGCGGGGGTCTATCCCGCCGCGATCCTCCCCTTCGAGGAGCGTGGGGCCGGGGTCAAGCCGCTCGGTCTGCAGGCGAGCGACATCCTATTCGCCCGGCTCGCGGCCGACCCCAACCTCCTGCTGGTGGACCGAGCCGACCTGGCCCGAACCCTCCAGGAGCAGGAACTGAACCTCTCGGGGATGGTCAAGTCGGGCGAGGCGACGAGGGTCGGCCAGCTCACCGGCGCGAAGATCCTGATCACCGGCTCGGTGCTCCAGGTCGACAAGTCGATCTACCTCGTCGCCAGGATCGTCGGGACCGAGACCGGGCGGATCCTGGGGGCCTCGGTCCAGGGCAAGTCGAGCGACGACTTCGCCCCGCTGGTCGAGAAGCTCTCGGAGAAGGTCGCCGAGGCGGTGACGAAGGAGGGGCACAAGATCGTCGCCAGGCCCGCGCCCGTCGTGGACCGGGTCGCCGCCCTGAAGCGGGCGCTACCGAAGGGGCGTCGGCCTTCGGTCCGGGTCTCGATCGTCGAGCGGCACGTCGGCGCACCGACGATCGACCCGTCGGCGGAGACCGAGATCGCGCTGTTCTGCAAGCAAGCCGGCTTCGAGGTCGTCGACCTGGCGAACGGGGGCAAGGCCGAGGTCCTGATCGTCGGCGAGGGATTCAGCGAGTTCGCGGGCCGCCACGGCAACCTCATCTCGGTCAAGGCGAGGGTCGAGATCAAGGCCGTCGATCGCAAGACGGGGGCGGTCCTGGCCGTCGACCGCCAGACGGCCCGGGTGGTCGACCTGACCGAGTTGATCGCCGGCAAGACCGCGCTCCAGGAAGCCGCCGCGGCGATCGCCGAGCGGCTACTGCCCGGACTGGTAAAGGAGTGAGATGCGACCGCCCCCGATCCGCCCGGCCTGGGCCCTCGGCCTGCTGATGATGCTCGCCCGGCCGGCACGCCCTGCGGACGACCGGCCGACCCTCACGCCCGGCGCGCCCTGGTCGGACCTGTTCGGCGGGACCCGGGCCGACTTCCCGTTCACCGTCACGGCCGCCTCGGCGTTCCGGGGCCGGGCGGCCTGGGCCATCACGGTCGACCGCCGGGCGGTCGCGCGGGGCGAGGCCGAGGTCGTCGCCGGGCCGGGCCAACCGGGCCGGATCGACGTCCAATGGGACGTTCCCCCGGTCAAGGCCGGGGTGATCCTCCGGGCCGACCTGACGGTCACCCTGGCGGGCGAGACCCGGGACTCCCCGCTCTGGATCTTCCCCCGCGACCCCTTCGCCGGCCGGGCCCGACGGCCCGCCGACCGGAAGATCGCCCTGTTCGACCCCGGGCGGGCGACGGCCCGGGCCTTCGAGGGGATGGGCATTCCCTTCGACCTGGCGCGGGACGTGGACGCGATCGGCGAGCTGGCCGGCGTCGTCCTGGTGGTGGGCGAGGGGACCTCGTTCGAGGACCAGCGCGGACTCGCCGAGGCCCTGGTCCGGTCGGCCGCGCGGGGCCTCCCCGTGCTCTGCCTGGCCCCCTCGGCGGGATCCCTGCCGGTCCCGGGCGGCGATGACCCCGGGCTGCCCGCGCCGGGCCGGCTCACCCTCCGGGGACTGGACGCGATCACGGCGCTTGACAAGCGGCTCGACGCCCGGTCCTGGCCCCCCGACGGGCGGGTCGTCACCAGCTCGCTCCGGCTGAAGGCCGAGGGGGGTCGGGTCGTCGGGGCGGTGTCCTCCGATCCGTGGGGCTGGCCCTGGCTGGAGGCCGACTTCCCTGGGGGCGGTCGGCTGGTCGTCTGCGGCTTCGCCGTCATCGCCCAATGGGATCACGGCCCGGCCCCCCGCTACCTGTTCGCGCGGATCCTGGAGACGATGCTCGATGACCATTTGCGTCCGACCCATGGGGAATGACATGAATCGGCTCCGCCCCCGGGGACCCGCCGGCGTGCTCGCCCTGCTCGCCTTGCTGATTGGCCTGGCAGCCTGCCCGCCCGTCGCGGCGACCCGAGCGGCCGAGGCCCCGGTTGCGCCGGGCTCCCCGGGCGAGATCCGCCGCTATCTCGGGCACTCCGACCCGGTCCTCGATGTGGCATTCCTGCCTGACGGCAAGCGGTTCGTCTCGTGCAGCGGGAGCCCCGGCAAGCCCGGGTCGGACAATTCGGTCCGGCTCTGGGACGTCGAGACGGGCCGCGAGATCCGCCGGATGGAAGGGCATCAGGACGACGTGATGACCGTGGCCGTCACGCCCGATGGCCGGACGGCGCTCTCGGGGGGCATGGATCAGGTCGTCCGGTTCTGGGACCTGGAGACCGGACGGGAGGTCCATCGCCCGCACGACCATCGCGCGGTCATCCTCGACCTGGCGATCTCGGCCGATGGCCGGCACGCCCTGACCGGGAGCTGGGACTTCGCCCCGATCGTCGAGTGGGACGTCCCGGTCGGCAAGGCGATCCGCCGCTTCGGGGGGAAGGACGCCCCGGTCGAAGGCGTGTCGTTCGGGCCCGACGGGCGCCGCCTCCTGGCGGGTCACGGCGACGGGACCGTCCGGCTCTGGGATTTCGACTCGGGCGGGGAGTTGCGGCGGTTCGCGGGCCACACGGCGCGGGTCATGAGCGTGGCCTTCGCCCCCGACGGCCGGACCGGCCTCTCCTGCTCGCTCGACGGGTCGATCCGCGTGTGGGAGATCGAGACCGGCCGCGAGCTGCGCCGGCACGAACTTCACGGGGGACCGGTCCACCGGCTCGCGCTCTCCCCCGATGGCCGCCGGGGCCTTTCGAGCGGCGACGACGGGACGATCCTGCTCTGGGAGGTCGAGACGGGCCGGATCCTGGCCTCCTTCGAGACGCCCGGCGTGCTCGTCGCGTCGGTGAGCTTCTCCCCCGACGGCCGCCGCGGCCTGGCGGCCTACTGGGACAGGAGCATCCGGCTCTGGGACTTGACCATCGCCCCCCGGGAGGCCGAGGAGGCGCTCGCCATCCTCGACTTCGCCGACCTCGGGCCCGCCGTCGAGCTGGCGGTGCTCCGCAAGGCGCTGGCGGAGATGCTCGTCGGCGACCTCTCGCCTTACCGGGGGCTCCGGGTGGTCGAGCGTGGCCGGGTCGAGCACTTCCTGCACGAGGCTCAACTGGGCAAGGCGGGGCTGGTCGACGAGGAGACGGCCCGCCGCGCCGGCCGCGAGCTGGCCGCCGATGTCCTGCTCTCGGGATCGATCGCCGGCTCGGAGGGGAAGATCACCGTGAAGGCCGCGCTCCGCCGCGTCGGCGCGGCCTCGCCGATGGCCGAGTGGACGCTCGGGGCCCCGGCCGGTCGCCTCTTCGACCTGGAGCGCGACCTCGCGGAGAAGGTCCGCTCGGCGCTCGGGCTGGGCCGGGCGGCGACCCGACCGCCCCCCGAGCCCCGGCCCGGCGACTCGCCGACGCTCGCCGTCCTGGGCTTCTCGAACCTCAGCCCGTCGGCGCGATTGCAGCCGATGGAGGCCGGTTTCGCCGAGATCTTGCAGGCCAACCTGGGCGGCCTGAAGGACGTCAAGCTGGTCGAGCGGTCCAGGCTCGACGCGGTCCTCCGCGAGCAGAAGCTGACCCTGGCCGGGCTGGTCGACCCCGCGACGGCCGTCAAGGTCGGCCGACTCCTCGGCGCGCAGCGGCTGATCTTCGGCTCGTTCATCGAGATCGGCCCGGACCTCCGGATCGAGACGCGGCTGGTCGACGTGGCGACCGCCTCGGTCCTCCGGACGGAGACCGCGCGGGGGACGACCGAGCAATTCGCCGACCTCTTCGAGGGCCTGGCGGTCCGGCTGGCAACCGACCTGGCGATCGCCCCCCCGGGCGACGCGGCGAAGCTGGTCCGCGCCGCGACGCCCACGCGAAAGCTCGAAGCGGCGGGCCACTTCGCGGCCGGCGAGGAGCTGTCCCGCCAGGGCAATCACGCCGACTCGGCGGCGGCCTTCGAGCGGGTCCTTTTGCTCGAACCCGACAACGTGGTCGCTCACTCCGGCCGGACCAGGGGGTTGTACCAGGCCGGGCAATTCGCCCGCGCCATCGAGGCCGCGGACCAGGCCCTGACCCGGTCCTTCACGCCCCAGCAGATCCGGGCACGCGATCAGATCCGGAGCTGGCTGTTCTGGTGCCTCCACGCGACCAGGCAGTACGGAAGGCACATGGAGCTCGCCGAGGAGGTCATCGCCGAGGAGCCCCGGGGCCGGCAGGCCAATACCATGCGGATGGGGGTCGTGCAGGACCTGATGGAGCTGAAACGACATCGCGAGGCGGTCACCCTCCTGAAGCGGGTCGTCGCCGAGGAGAAGGCCGCCGGGGACCAATTCGGTTACGAGGATCTGCTCAGGAAGTCATTCTATCAACTGGAGAGTTCGACCCAGAGGTCGCCCGACTCGAAGGCCGTGGCGGGCATGGCGGTCGAGTTGTTCGAGTTGCTGATGAAGACCGCCGAGGAGCACCGGACGCCGGACTGGGATATCTTCGCCGGGGGCATCGCCGGGGCGCTCTCGATCACCTACCTGGACCAGCGGAGGTCTGTGCGGGAGTACTTGACCGAGGAACAGAAGGTCGATTACGCGCGGCGGGCTTTCAAGATCTTCCCCGACCTGCCGCGCGTGAAGTGGGAGATCTACCCGATCCTGGCGAAGTCCCTGGCGGCGCTGGGCCGCTGGGACGAGGCGCGGGAGGCTTACCGCTACCTGGCGGAGCGGGCCGACGACGCCACGGCCGAGATCCTGCCGAGCTGGTGGGAGGACCGGTGGGTCGCGCGGACGCACTGGCTCAACCGGGTGATCGCCGCCCGGGTCGAGGCGGCGGCGATCCTCGGAGGGCACCTGGACGACAAGCCCGGGGCGGCCCTCGAATACCAGGCGATCCTCCGCGATTACGGGCTCGCGCACCAGCAAGGGGCACGCCTGGCGCTGGCCCTGAAGGACCACGGCAAGGCCGTCGAGTTCCCGAAGAAGTGCGCCCTGATCGTGGGAGGCGCCGCCGACGGCTGGAGGGCGTGGGCCCGGGTCCTCAGGCCGCTCGGCTACGAGGTCCACCCCTACGACCTCGACCTGCTGACCGCGGCGAACCTCGCCCCGTATTCGCTGGTCGTCCTGGCGCGGCATGGGGACATCGCCTGGCGGCCCTCGGAGGTGATGGCGTTCCGCTCGTACGCGGCGGTGGGCGGGTCGCTCCTGGTCGTCACCTCACCCGGCTGGATGGGCGCGGCGCCCGGCCTGGCCAACCCGCTGCTCTCGTTCTTCGGAGTCCACGCCCGGGGCGAAGCCTTGCCGGTGCGGATCTGGGGCAACCTGAGCGATGACCACCCCCTCGTCAAGGGCCTGGTCCGCGAGGGCGTGATGGCCAAGTGCGCCGTCGCGCTCGACGCGCCGGCGGAGTCGATGGCCGTCCGCTGGTACGATAAGAAGGTGGTGGTCGCGCTGCCCTATCGCGAGGGTCGCGTCGTCGTCACCACGCTCGGGCAGTGGTTCCACCCCGACACTTCCGGGTTGGGCGAGTGGCGGCGATCGACCCCGTTGCGGGCGAACGGGATCGACACCGATCAACTGCCCCCGGAATCGGGAGCCGGGCTACAGATCCCGCTGCTCCGGAACGTCGTCGCCTGGCTCGCCGAACCCGCCGCGACCCGGCCGGGGGGCCGTCTCCTTCCCGAGGACTTCCTCCGGGCCTACCGCGCGGCGCTGGAAGTCCAGTATGGGCTCCGCCCGCCCGAGGAGCTTCGCGGCGTGCTCGACGCCTTCGTCGCCGGCGCGGGCGCACGCCGCGAGGAGGCGCTCTGGGCGGCCGGTGAGGCTCTCAAGCCCCAGCAATGGGTCCAGAACGGCGACATGCTCTTCTACGGCTGGAAGGCCGCCGCCGGGCCGCCGAAGCTCGACCCCCGCCACCTCGAAGACCTGGTCCGGGAGTTCCCCAGGGGCGAGCTCCGGCCCTTCGCCCAGTGGGAGGCCGCCGAGTTCGCACGCATCACCCGTTTCCGGGAGTTCGACGCGAGCAACGGGTACGAATGGGTCGACAGCGCCGTATCGGTCGATGGCCTCGCCGCGGCCTTCGCCAAGGTCGAAGCCCCGAAGGGCTCCTACGCCTGGGCCTGGGCACGGATCCGCCTGGCGCAACTGGAGCTCCAGGCGAACCGGCCGGCCGAGGCGCTGGGGCACGCCCGGGCGGTGGCGGACGTCATGGACCCGGGGGCGGAGAAGATCCTGGCCCTGTTCCTGGCCGGAGCCGGCGCCGAGGCCCTCGACCAGCCGGACGATGCGGCGCGCTACTACGAGTCGGCGATGGCCGCGCCTGACGTCCTCTTCTTCCGCGACCGGGAAGACGACGCCTGGTCGTTGTTGCACCTCGCCCGCCCCCCGCACCGCTTTCGCTACTGGAGCGGGCCCACCAAGTCCGTCGCCGGGAGGTGGATCCAGGACCTCAAGCGAGCCAAACCTTGACCGCCCCGCCCCGCCACGGGGACAAGCCCCGGGGCCCCGGGAGCCGCAAGATCCGGCCGCCATCGGCTCCAATCCCCGGCGAGGCGGGGCGAGGCTCGGGGCGGAGGCGATCGACCATTCATCGCTCCGGCCCGGATTCGGGTCCGCCGTGCCCGCCGGCGGAGCTTCCTCGCCCGGCTCCCGGCCGAGACTCGGCCCGATCGGCCCCGTGGGGGCGGCGCCAACCGGCGATCCTGGCCGCCGGGATGCCGATCGCGTAGGCGAAGGAGCAGAGCTGATTGATCAGCGTCGCCTTCCAGACCCCATGCTTCGCCCATCGCCGGGCCGAGGTCCGGACCCGCCCGGGGTTGATCTGAATTCGCCCGCGCGGTCGCAATCGCCGGATCAATTCCACGTCTTCCATGATCGGGATCGCGGGATAACCCCCCAGCTCGCGGAAGACCTCGGCGGCGAGGAAGATGGCCTGGTCTCCGTAGGGCATCTGGCGGAGCCGCGAACGCCAACCGACGAGGCGCTCGACCCACCGGAAACGTCGCCCCTCGCCGTCGATGCCCAGCTCGAAGGCGCCCGCGACGACTCCGGGCCGATCCAGGGCCTCGCGCACCGAGCGGGCGTAATCGTCCGGCAGGGTAGTGTCCGCGTGGAGGAACAGCAGGATCTCCCCGCCCGCTCGGGCCGCGCCCGCGTTCATCTGGACGGCGCGACCGGCGGGGCTGGCCAGGACGACGGCGCCCCGCCCCCCGGCGATCTCGACGGTCCGATCGCGGCTCCCGCCATCGACCACGATCACCTCCAGGGCGCCCCAAGCCGTCGCCGAGTCCACGGCGCGGCCGATCGACTCCTCCTCGTCCAGGGCCGGGATGATCACGGAGATCCGGGCCTCCGGCCGGCCCGGACCGGCACCTCGGACCGAGTACCACGCCGCGAGATCCTCGGGACGATCGACGTCCGCCAGGACTTCGAGCAATCGCGTCGGCCGGCCGGCCCGCCGGGCCGCTTCAAGAGTCTGATCGAGGACGACCTCGGTCCCCCACGCGATCTCCAGAAAGACTTCCGGGGCGGCCCGAGCCAACCCGATCAGGTAATAGCCGCCGTCGCTGGCCGGGCCCAGGACGATCCCGAGCGGGTCGTCCCGGATCAGGCCGAAGGCCCGGCCGAGCAGGTCGGAGTCGATTCCCGGGCAGTCCGAGCCGATCACGACGACCGAGGCCGCCCCCTCCCCGAAGGCATCCTCGATCGAGCGGGCCAGGCGATCGCCGAGGTCGCCCTCGCCCTGACCCCGGTAGATCACCCCGCCGCCGAAGCTCCGGCGCATCGCGGCCTCGTCGCCGCCGAGGAACCGGACTTCGACCTCGACCCCGCTCGACCCGGCCAGGCCCTGCGCCGTCGCCAGCGTGTGGATCGTCATCTCCCGCTGCAACCCGGCCGCCCCGGCCGCCCCGAGTTTTGCGATCAGCCGGGTCTTGGTGCGCCCCGGCTCGGGATACCGGGTGAAGACGATCAGGCGGTCCGAGGCCATGGGTCAACGGCTCCAGGCGAGCCAACGCTCGAAGACTCGATGGACCAAGGGGGTCATCCTGGTCCGGTTGTAGGCGTCGGCGACCTTCCGGATCGCCTCGGCCTGCGTCGGGTACGGGTGGATGGTCCGGGCCAGCGTCCGGAGGCCGACCCGGCCGACGATGGCCAGCGTCAATTCCGAAAGCATCTCGCCGGCATGGCGGGCGACGACGGTCGCGCCCAGGATCTCGTCGCTGCCCTGACCGATGTGGATTTTGACGAACCCCTCGGTCTCGCCGTCGAGGACCGCGCGGTCGACCCCTCCCAGTTCCTGGCGGAAGGTCCGGACCCGGATGCCGCGCCGCCCGGCCTCCGACTCGTCCAACCCGACCTGGGCGACCTCCGGGTCGGTGTAGGTGCAGCGCGGGATGATCAGCCTGCCGACCTTCTCGCGACCCAGGAACAGGGCGTTCCGAACCGCGATCCGCGCCATCGCGTCGGCGGCGTGGGTGAACTTGAACCGGCTGCACACGTCGCCCGCGGCGAAGATCCGCCGGTTCGAGGTCCGGAGATGGTCGTCGACGGCCACCCCGACCTCGTTGACGGCCACCCCGGCCGCGTCGAGCCCCAGGTCCCGGGTGTTGGGCGATCGGCCGACGGCCACGAGGATCGCGTCGACGCGAAGCTCGCGGGACTCCCCGACGCCCCCGAGGGCGAGGACCCGAGCGTCGCCGTCGCGCCGGACCAGGGCGACATCGTCCCCGAGGATCTCCACCCCGTCCCGGCGGAGCGACCGCTCGACCAAGCCGGCCGCGTCGCGGTCCTCGCGGCCGAGGAGCGGGTGCGACCCCTGGACCAGAGCCACCGAGGCGCCGAAGCGGGCGAACGCCTGGGCCAGCTCGCAGCCGATTGGCCCCGCGCCGATAATCGCCAGCCGGCGTGGCATGTCCGTCAGCGAGAAGACGGTCTCGTTCGTCAGGTAGCCCGCCTCGGCCAGCCCGGGGATCGGCGAGATCGCGGGCCTCGAACCGGTGGCGATGATCGCCCTGGCGAACCGGAGCGTCCGGCCGCCGACCTCGGCCACGTCGGGGCCGACGAACCGGCCGGCCCCGAGGAAGACGTCCACGCCCAGCCCGTGGAACCTCTCGGCCGAGTCGTTCGGGCTGAATCCCGCCCGGAGCCGCCGCATCCGCTCCATCACGGCGGGAAAGTCCACCGACGTCCCATCGGGGACATGCACGCCGAACCTCGCCGCGTCCCGGACGTCCGAGGCCGTCCTCGACGAGCGGATCAGCGCCTTCGATGGGACGCAGCCGACGACCAGGCAATCGCCGCCCATCAGGTGCCCCTCGATCAGCGCCACCTTCGCCCCGAGGCCCGCGGCGCCTGCCGCCGCGACCAGCCCGGCGGTCCCCGCGCCGAGCACCACGAGGTTGTATCGCCCGGCCGGGGTCGGGTTGATCCAGCCTCGGGGGCGGACGTTGTCCTCCAGCGTCCGGTCGTGGACGTCGGCCGGCGGGGAGTCGGGGGTCCGGCCCTCCTCCTCGGCTTGAGGGGTGGGTCCGGTCATGACGCCTCCTCCTTGTTCCTGAGCGATCGGCGGGCCAGCCTGGTCACCAGGGCCGTCGCCACGACCGTCGCGACCAGCCCGACGGCGAGCATCGCCCATTCGCTGGGCGTGCGCGACCGGGAGGCACCGGCGGTCTCCAGGCCGACGCGGCCGACGTGCCCGAGATAGATCAAGAGCAGGGTCCCGGGCAGCATCGCGATCGCGGTCGTCAGCGCGTGGGTCCGGAACGGGATGCCGGTCAGGCCGTAGGCGTAATTCTGCAACCCGAACGGGATGACCGGCGAGAGCCGGAGCAGGCCCACGATCTTCCAGCCTCCGGCGGCGACGGCGCGGTCGATCGCCTCGAAGCGGGGGTCGCCCCGGAGCCGACCGGCGACGGCGTCCCGGGCCAGGCCGCGAGCCAGCAAAAACGCCACCGCCGCCCCGAGGTTCGAGGCGACCCAGGCCGTGATCGTCCCGACGACCGGGCCGAAGATCGTCCCCGCGGCGATCGTGAAGGGCGAGGCCGGGGCCAGCAAAAGGACGGCCGTCGCATAAACCAGCCCGAAGGCCACTGGCCCCCAGACGCCGAGTCCCTCGACGCGATCGGAGAGAAGGTCCAGGGCCCGGCCCAAGGGGAAACGCCGCGCGATCAGGAACACGCCGATGGCAAGCAGCGCCAGCGGGGCCCACTTCGCCCCGGTTCCGAGGCGTCGGGGGGCACCGCCCGAGCCGGTCGAACCGCCTGTTTCCGGGTCGGACCACTTCATCCTCGCCCCTCGGGACCGAGCCGGGTCCGGCGAACCCTCGGCCGTCTGCCGCATCGGCGTCGATCTTAACAGCAACGTCCGGTCGAAGGTACGCCGAGCCCAGCCGTCCCGCTCGCCTCAGGCATCGGCCGAGGGCGGCGGGGTTTGCTGGTAGCGGGCGACGAAGCGGCGGTCGATGAAGTCCTTGAGCAGCCAGCACCATCGCCCCTCGAAAGACAGGCCGGCGAACTCGCCGATGGCGCGACCGTCCCCGGTGTTGAGCAGCTTGAGGAACCCCGCCTGGGGGTTGTAGGGGACCGGGGGGCGCCCGTCGAGGAGTCCGACCAGGTTCCGCCAGAGCACGGGCCCTTCCCTCACGGCATGGACGCCCGCCTTGGGGGTCGCGGTGCCTTCGATGGTCCCGCAATCGCCGACGGCGAAGATCCGGTCGTCGCCCAGGGTCTGCAACGTCGGCCGGGTCCTCAGGAAGCCCCGGTCGTCGGTCGGCAGGCCGAGCGTCTCCAGGATCGCCGGGCCCCGCGCGCCCGTGGCCCAGATCACCAGGTCGGCCGCCCAGCTCGAACCGTCGTCCGCCTCGACCTCTCCCCCGCCGATCCGGACGACCCGCCGGCCCAGGACCAGCCGCGCCCCCCTGGCCTCGAAGATCCGCCGGAGTCGCCGAGCGGTGCCCGGCAGGAGGCCGCCGGGTCGGTCCCGGGCGTCGACCAGGGTCAGGGCCAGGGGTCGGTCGCCCAGGGTCGCCCGGACGTATGCTGGCAAGCAGAGCGCGACCTCGGATCCCCCCGCGCCGCCGCCGACGACCGTGACGCGGAGCGGTCGGCCCCCGGGGTGCTCGCCGAGGGGCCGGAGCCGCCCGTCGAGCCGGTCGAGGAAGCTCGGCATCGGCTTGATCGCCAGGGCCTCATCGGCCCCGACGACCCCCGATCGGGCCGGCTCGGAGCCGATCCCGATGGCGAGGGCGTCGAAGGGCAACGGCGAGCCCCCGGCCAGGAGGAGGCGACGCCCCGCCCGGTCGACCCCCTCGACCTCGCCCACGACCAGCCGGGCGCCGGAAGATTCGGAGAGCCCGGGCAGGTCGATCTCCATCCGCTCCCTCGGGTAGAGTCCCGCCAGGACGCCGGGGAGCATCCCCGAATAGGCGGCCCTGGGATCCGTCGAGACGCAGGTGAGCCGCGCCCCGGGGACCGGGTTCTCGCGCCAGGCCCGGAGAACGTGGATGTTGGTGTGGCCGATCCCCCAGAGGATGACCTCTCGTCGCGGGCGGCTGGCCGACATGGATCGGGTCGCTCCTCATCCTCGGGGGCGGCCGGACGCCGTCCCGGTCCCCCGGCGATTCGCGGACCAGGTCCCGTTCGGCTATCATATCCGTGACGAGCGAACTCGCGGTCGGACCCGTCCCCGGCCGACCTGGCGGGCGGACTCCCGCGAGCCCCAGGAGGATTTCCCGCCCATGACGCCCCCCGACCTCAGCAGCATGACCCCGGCCGTCGACATCGAAGGCGCGGTCCGGGACCGCTATTCAGGGGCCGCGGGCGCGGTCGAGCCTCGGCTCTGCTGCCCGGTCTCCTATGACCCCCGCTACCTGGAGGCCATCCCCGAGGAGATCCTCCGTCGCGATTACGGCTGCGGCGACCCGACGCCCCACCTCCGGCCGGGCGACACCGTGCTCGACCTCGGCTCCGGCGGCGGCAAGGTTTGCTACATCGCGGCCCAGGTCGTCGGCCCCAGGGGGCGGGTCATCGGGGTCGACTGCAACGCCGAGATGCTCGGACTCGCCCGGAGCCACAGCGACGCCGTGGCCGCCCGGCTGGGCTTCGCCAACGTCGAGTTCCGGTCCGGGATGATCCAGGACCTCCGGCTCGACCTCGAACGCCTCGAAGCCGAGCTGGGGCGGCGGCCGGTCGCGGATCGAGAAGGCTGGCTCCGGCTCCGGTCGCTGGAGGAGGGGCTCCGACGCGATCACCCGCTGATCGAGGACCAGAGCGTGGACTGCGTCGTCTCGAATTGCGTTCTCAACCTCGTCCGGTCCGAGGACCGCCGCCAGCTCTTCGCCGAGGTCTTCCGCGTCCTCCGCCGGGGCGGCCGGGTCGCCCTCAGCGACATCGTCTCCGACGAGGACGTGCCCGAGCACCTCCGACGCGACCCCGATCTCTGGTCGGGCTGCGTCTCGGGGGCGTTCCGCGAGGACCGGTTCCTCAAGGCCCTGGAGGAGGCGGGCTTCCACGGGATCCGGGTGGCCCACCGCGAGCCCGAGCCCTGGCGGACCGTCGAGGGGATCGAGTTCCGGTCGCTCACCGTGCTCGCCTACAAGGGCAAGCAAGGCCCCTGCCTGGAACGCAACCAGGCGGTGATCTACCGAGGGCCGTTCAAGAAGGTGGAGGACGACGACGGCCACCTCTACGCCCGAGGCGAGCGGACGGCGGTCTGCGACAAAACCTTCGGGCTCCTGAACCGCGAGCCCTACGCCGGGCTGTTCGAGCCGGTCGAGCCCCTCGTCCCGGTCCCCCCGGAGGACGCGGCAGAGTTCGACTGCCGGCGGTCCGCCCGCCGCCACCCGCGCGAGTCGAAGGGGCTGGATTACGACCCGACGATCGAGCCGTCGTGCTCCGGCCCGGATGGCCCCTGCTGCTGAGAGGCGATCCGGCCCTATTTCCGAGCCGTGGCGATGGGTCATGGCAAAGGGACGATGGTTGATGGGTGAAGGGAGTCCCGGGAAAGGCAGTCGAAGCAGGTTCGGATCCATGGGCGATTGTTCGTCCTGAACCATCAGCCATCAGCTCTATTCGATCCCGGATCGCCTCCGAGACCCGGGGTCCGCCTCGCCGGTCCTCTTCCCTGGTCCATCCCTCCCGATCGCCTCGCAAGGAGCGTCCATGCCGGTCCTGCCCTCCCTGGCCCAGCGCCGCCACCCCCTGGCCGAGCCGGGCCACCAGCTCGAAGTGCTCGCCTCCGCCGGCCCCTTCCCGCCCTTCGGCGAGGCGCTGGCCGGGGCCGGGCTCCCCCGGCTCGATGCGGCGGGCGTCCAGGTCTTGCAGATCAACGTCGGCAAGCTCTGCAACCAGGCGTGCCGCCACTGCCACGTCGACGCCGGGCCCGACCGCCGCGAGGTGATGTCGCGGGAGACGATGGAGGACTGCCTGGCGGCCCTGGAGCGGGGCCCGATCCCCATCCTCGACGTCACCGGCGGCGCCCCGGAGCTGAACCCGAACTTCCGATGGCTGGTCGCCGAGGCCCGGAGGCGAGGGGCCCACGTCATCGACCGCTGCAACCTGACGATCCTGCTGGCCCCGAGCCACCAAGACCTGCCCGAATTCCTCGCCGGGCACGAGGTCGAGCTGATCGCCTCGCTGCCCTGCTACCTCGCCGAGAACGCCGACAAGCAGCGCGGCGAGGGGACCTTCGATCGCTCGATCGAGGCCCTCCGGAGGCTCAACGCGGTCGGCTACGGCGTCCCGGGCGGCCGGCTCCGGCTGGGGCTGGTCTTCAACCCGCCCGGGCCGTCGCTCCCGCCCGAGCAATCGGCCCTGGAGGCGACCTATCGCCGGGAACTCCGGGCCCGTTACGGGGTCGAGTTCTCCCGCCTCTACACGATCACGAACATGCCGATCAGTCGGTTCCTGGAAGACCTCGTCGCCTCGGGACGACACGAACAGTACATCCGGACCCTGGTCGAGGCGTTCAACCCGGCGGCGGTCGACGGCCTGATGTGCCGCACGACCCTCTCCGTCGGCTGGGACGGCCACCTCTTCGACTGCGACTTCAACCAGATGCTCGCCCTGCCCCTGGCGGCGGGCCAGCCGACGCACATCCGCGACTTCGACCCGGGGCGGCTGGCGGGGCGGCCGATCTCGACCGCCCTGCACTGCTATGGCTGCACCGCCGCGGCGGGGTCGAGCTGTCGGGGCGCGACCGTGGCGTCGTCCGCGAGCCAGACCGGCGGGGACGAGCCCTGAGCCCGTCCCGGAGCGGGTGAGGTCGCCCCGCCGCCCGAGAGGAGACCGGCTCACCGGGTCGTCGCCCCACCGACGGTCGAAGGGCCCGAGGTCGCCGAGGCCGTCGGTCCCGCCGCGACTGGCCTGGAGGGAAACCCCCGGCGATGGAGCTTCGCCCATCGCCGCTTCTGGACGGCGAAGTAGAGCACCGGCAGGAAGACGTCGATGACCTCGTCGGCGATCAGGAGGCCGCCAAGCACCGGCGCCGCCATCGGCCGGATGACCTCGGCCCCCACCCCCGTCGCCCAGAGCATCGGGGCGATCGAGATGATGGCCGCCCCTTCGGTCAGGAGCTTGGGCCGGAGCCGGTGGATGGCCCCCTCCAGGATTGCCTGCCGGAGTTCGGCGACCGAACCGATCCCCTCCAGCCCGCCGCGGTCGTCGATCGCCTCGCGGAGATAGACCAGCATCACCACGCCGGTTTCCACCGCCATCCCGAAGCAGGCGATGTAGCCGACCTGCACGGCCACGCTGAACTTGAAGCCGAAGAGCCACTGGAAGATCGCCCCCCCGGCCAGCGCCCCCAGCACGCTGGTCATCATCAGCAGGGCGTCGGTCCAGCTCTTGTGAGTCAGGTAGAGGATCAGGACGATGACGGCGATCACGGCGGGGAAGACGAGCCGGAGCGTCCGGTTGGCCCGGACTTGATGCTCGAAGGTGCCGGTCCACTCCAGGTACATCCCCGGCGAGAGCTTGATCGTTCCCTGCGCGATCTTCTCCTGGACGACCCGCTGCGCCTCCTCGACGAAGCCGACCAGGTCCCGCCCCTCGCGGACCCGCATCTGGATGTAGGCACGGAGCAGGCCGTTCTCGCTCTTGATCATCGACGGCCCCTCGGACACCTGGACGTCGGCCACCGAGGACAGGGGAACCTGGATCGCCCGGGGCGGGCCGGTCCCGCCGGGGGGGGCGGGGGCAGCGATCCCGCCGTCCATCCCGGCACCCTTCCCGCCGGGTAGGCCGGGCTCGGGGCCCATCCCCCGGCCGGCGACGAGGATGTTCTTGAGGGCCTCCACGTCGTCCCGGTAGTCGCGGGCGTACCTGACCCGGACCGGGTAACGCTCGCGGCCCTCGACGGTCATGGTCAGGGGCCGGCCGCCCATCGCGACTTCGACGACGTCCTGGACGTCGCCCACGTTGATTCCGTAGCGGGCGGCCTTCTTGCGGTCGATCCGGATCTCGACGTAGCCCTTGCCGGTGACCTGGTCGGGGAAGACGTCCGCGGCGCCGGGGACCTTGCGGAGGACCCCGGCGATCTCCTGGCCGACGCGCTGGATGTCGTTGAGCCGGGAGCCGAAGACCTTCACGGCGACCGGGAGCCGGACGCCGGTCGAGAGCATCTCGATCCGGTTGGCGATCGGCTGGGTGAAGCTGTTGCCCCAGCCGGGCATCTGCAAGGAGGTGCTCATCTCCTCGATCAGGTCGGCCTTGGTCTTCTTCCAGAGCAGGAGCCGGGCGGCGAATGGCTTCTCCAGCGAGCCCCGGAGAGCCTGCAATTCGTCGGGCCCCGGCTCCCGGGCGGCCTGTTTGCGGTCGCGGCCGATCCTCATCAACTCGTCGAGGGCCGCCCAGGTGGCGACGCCCACCGCCCGGTCGAAGACCTCCCAGTTGAGCGACTTCATCCGCTCCCGGAGGCGATGCTCGTGATCGGCGACCAGGTGATCGGCGATCCGGGTGTCGAGGGTCGGCCGGGCGAACCCTAGCACGTCGCCGACCGCCTCGGAGGCCCGTTCCAGGGGCGGCGGAGTCGGCGCGAGGAGGTCGGGGCGATCCCGGAACGCCCCGATCTCCACCAGCCGGCGGGAGGCTTCGCGGACCAGTTCGCCGACGTCGTCGGGGAGGACCCGGACGGCGAGCCGGTCGCCGGAGGTCTTGGCCAGGGCTTCGATCAAGGCCCCGCGTTCGGCCGGGGTCGGCTTCCGGGCGAGCGCTGCGGGTTCCACCCGGCCGATCAGGGCGTCGATCGCCTCGCCCACCAGGGCCCGGCCCAGCTCCGGGCGGAACTCCGCCAGCCGGCGCGCGGCGAGGTCGCGGAGCGTCTGGTCCACCTTGGCGGCCACGTCCATCGCCGCCTCGCTCGCCAGGCCGTCCCGCTCGTCGCCCGAGGCCGGCCGACGGAGCAACCCCCCAGCCTCCAGGGCGTCGAGCGCGGCCCGGGTCTGGGCGGTGGCGTCCTCGAACCGGAGCTTCCGCCTGGGCCAGACCTCGCGGTCGCGGAGGTTGATGACCGTCTCGACCATCTCCAGCGGCGAGGGGTCGGTCGGGGTCTCGGCCCGGCCCGCCTTGCCCACGACCTGCCAGACCTCGGGGAAGCCCCGGAGCACCTCGTCGCGGACCCGGAGGTCCCGGGTCGCCTCGGCGATCGAGGCCCGGGGGACGGTCGTCGGCATGTCCATCAGGCTCTGCTCGTCCAGGTCCGGCATGAACTCCCGACCGAGCTTGGTGCTGGCGACGTAGCCCAGCCCCAGGATGATCGCGAACAGCCAGCAGACCAGCGTGGTCCGGTCCATCAGCCACGACAGCATCGGCTTGAAGATCTCGATCATCGTCCGGACCAGCCAGTTCTCCTGCTCCGACTTGATCCGCCCCCGGAGGAAGATCGGGATCAGGGCCGGGACCAGCGTGATCGAGAGGATCGCCACGCCCACCAGGGCGAACGTCTTGGTATACGCCAGCGGGTGGAACAGCTTCCCCTCGCGGCCGGTCAGGGCGAAGACCGGCAGGAACGAGAGGATCGTGATCAGGACTGAGAAGAAGATCGGCCGGCCCACCGTCCGGCACGCCTTGATGACGATCTCGGTGGTGTCGCCGGTGATCCGCTCGCGGCCGAAGTGCCGGGTCAGGTGGTGCGCCGCGTTCTCGCCCATCACGACGGCCTGGTCGATCAGGATCCCGACCGAGATCGAGATCCCCGCCAGGCTCATGATGTTCGAGGACATCCCGAAGATCCGCATCATCAGGAAGCTGAACAGGATGGCCATGGGTAGCGTGATGGCCACGACGAAGGCGTTCCCCAGGTGCCCCATCACCAGGAGGATGGCGATCGTGCAGACGATCAGCTCCTCCTTGACCGTCCCCCCGACGGTCTCCAGCGCCTTGCGGATCAGCGGGGTCCGGTCGTAGAACGGCACGATCCGGACCCCCGGGGGCAGCCCGGCCTGGAGCGTGGTGATCTTCTCCTTGACCCGGCGGGTGACCTCCAGCGGGTTCTCGCCGTACCGCATCAGGACCACCCCGCCGACGGCCTCCTTGCCGTCCTTCTCCAGGACGCTCCGGCGGAACCCGGGGCCGACCTGGACCGTCCCCAGCATCCCGACGTCGATCGGCGTGCCGTTATTCCGCTGGGCGACGACGGTCTCGCGGATGTCGTCGAGGTTCTCGATCCAGCCGACCGAGCGGATCAGGTATTCGGCGTTCCCCTGGTGGATCACCCGGCCGCCGACCGACGAGTTCGAGCGCGCGACCGCCGAATAAACCTCGCCCAGGCTGATCCCGTAGGCTCGGAGCTTGTTGGGGTCGAGGTCGATCTGGTACTCGCGGGGGGCCCCGCCGACGCTGGCGACCTCGGCGACGCCCGGGACGCTGGCGAGCTGGTAGCGGACGTACCAGTCCTGGAGCGACCGGAGCTCGCTGAGGTCCTTGCCCTCCCCCTCGACGGTGTACCAAAAGATCTGACCGACCGCCGTGGCGTCGGGGGCGAGGTACGGGGTCACGCCCTCCGGCAGGAACGTGGTCGCGATGGATAGCTTTTCCAGGACGCGCTGGCGGGCGAAGTAGTAGTCGGTGGCGTCGTCGAAGATGATGGTGATCATCGAGAAGTTGAACTCGCTCGACGACCGGACGACCTTGACCCCGGCGAGCCCCTGGAGGTTGACCGAGAGCGGGTAGGTGATCTGGTCCTCGATCTCCTGGGGGCTCCGGCCCATCCAGTCGGTGAAGACGATGACCTGGTTCTCGGAGAGGTCGGGGATCGCGTCCACCGGCATCGTCATCATGGCGCGGAAGCCCGCGACCCCGAGCACCAGCGAGGCCAGGATGACGAGGTAGCGGTTCCGGATCGACCATTCGATGATCGACTCGATCATGGCCCTAGCTCCCTTCGACTCAATGCCGGTGGGGGGCCGCGGAGGGGACGACGGCCGATCGGGTCGGGGCTTCGGCGGGAGGGGGCGGCGTGCCGGGCGCGGCCGAGCCGGGGTTGATCCGGCTCTCGGCGTCGATCAGGAACGTGCCGGCCGAGGCCACCTTTTCCCCGAGCGCCAGGCCGTCGAGCACCGGGAATCGGTCCCCGATCCGCCGGCCGAGGACGACGACCCGGCCCTCGAAGACGCCCGGCTCGGCCTCGACATACACGACCTTGCGGTCGCCGGTGTCGATGACGGCCGACTCGGGCACGCTCAGGACCTCGTCTCGCGGCGGGGGCGCCAGCCGGGCCAGGTATTTGGCGGGCTGGGCCTTCAGCTTCGGCGGGCAGGCCCCGCAGCAGGTCCAGACCTTCCGCCCCTCCACCTCGACCGGGATCGGGTCGCCCATCGCCCCGAGCTTGAGGCTGGTGACGGGGCAGACCTTTTGCTCCTCCACGGTCAGGCTCGCCAGGTGGCCTCCATGGCCCTGCGGGCGGCTGGCCGCGATCCGCGACCGGAAGGCGGGCGTCTCGGCCATCGGCGTCTTCAAGGTCACCGAGGCGAACATCCCCGGCCGGAGCCGATTGCCGGGGTTCTCCAGGTCGAACCGGACCTCGACGCTCCGCGTGGCCGGGTCGAGGGTCGGTTGGATGAAGGCGAGCCGGCCCGGGAAGGTCTCGCCGGGGAACGCCTCGACGGTCGCCTCGGCCGGCTGCCCCTCGCGGACCAGGCCCATCTGGTGCTCGAAGACCTGGGCCTGGATCCAGACGTGGGTCAGGTCGGCGACCTCGAACATCGGGTAGCCCTCGCCGACCTCCTGGCCCGCCACGACGTTCTTCTTGACCACGGTCCCGCCGATCGGCGAGAGGATCGGCACCTTGAAGTCGGCCTTGCCCTCGCGGAGGATCGCATCGATCTGCTCCTGCGCGATCCCCCACCGCTTCAACTTCTCGGACGACAGGCGGACCATGTCGATCCGGTCGCCGAGCAGTGCGCGGGCCGCGCCGGTCTGCGGCGGGACCGAGGCCCGCTCGGACCGGCGGGCCAGGAGAAGCTCCTGGACGGCCTGGGCCAGCTCGGGGTTGTACAGTTCGGCCAGGGGCTCGCCCGCCTTGACCACCTTCCCGGTGTAGTCGGCGTAGAGCGTCTCGACCCTCGACCGGCCGGGGACCTTGGAGGCGATGTTGGCCAGCCGCCGCTCGTCGAAGGCGACGTTGCCGACGGTCGTCAGCGACTGCGCGAGGGGGGCGTAGCCAATCTCGACGGTCCGGATCCCCGCCTGGACGATCCGGGCCGGGTCCAACGAGATCCGGGCGGTCACACCCACGGGCAGTTCCGCCTTCTCCCCCTTCTTCCGCCGGGCCAGGGGCATCCCGCAGATCGGGCACGAGCCGGGCTCGTCCTGCACGACGCTCGGGTGCATCGGGCAGAAATGCTCGATGCCGGAGGCGGTCGCGGGCCGCTCGGCCTGGGGCCGCATCCATTTGTCGTAGCGGTTCGCGATCGTGTCCCAGTACGCGAAGCCGAGGCCGGTGATCGCCATCAGGGCGACGAACCGAAGCCGCAACTCAACGACCTTGACGACCAGTCGGAATTTCTGCCGGCGCGTCAGGGGCGGCCCGTCCAAGGGGACGAGTTCGGGCGGCGCGGCCTGGTCGGCCGGGCCCGGGTGGCCATTGGAGGACATGCGACGACTCCCTACGCCGGGACGGGGCGAGGCCCGACCGGCGAGTATCCGCGAATGGAAACCGTGACGAGGACAGCGCGGGGGTCGGGCGCACGATTGACGTCGGATGAGCATCCCGTGCCGTGGACGGGGTGCGGACGCCGATCGGGCGCGAGACGGGGCGTCTCGGCGCGGGGAGCGTTCAGATCAGCAGGCGGGAAGTGAGGAGAAAGAGGGGAGCTTTCGGCGGGCTGCCGGTGGGCGGGATGAAGCGGGAGGATGTCGGCGCCGGATGAGCGGCGTAGGACGCTTCGATCGTTTCACCGACGACCTGCTCGGTCCGTCGCTCGGAAGCACGCGACTCGGACTTCGAGGCGGGATCGATCGGGTCATCCGACCGGCATCCGCAAGGGAACTCGGCAGCGACGACCAGGATGGCGCCGTTCGAGCTCGCCGCTAGGCGATCGACCGCTGACCGTGGAGGCTCGGCTTTCGCTGGACAACAGCAACAACCCGAGGGAGTCGGGACGATGCAGCAAGACTTCGAGCCATCGGCCGACCCTTTCACCGAGCGAGCCGACGCCTCGCCCGCCATCGAAAGCATCCCCACGATCGCCGCCAGAGCGAACCAAGGGAGCCGGAGATGATGGCAATGCGTCCGCATGTCCGCTGCACTCGCTAGCGAGGACAAGGATCCGTATGTTCCCAAGCATAACCCGTTCGCCGGTTCGGTCAAGTCCCCTTCCGAATCCAGCGTCACGCCGGATGGGCCAGAGCGATCCGTGGCTTGAGCTTCAAAAGAAGGTTCAGTATTGATCCGAGCCGACCACTTCGCCACCCAGACGCGAGCCCAATGCCTGGTAAATGGTCGGGTTGATGCTGAGCTTGATGAACTTCACCGAACCGTCCGCGAAGAGGTAATTCGAGCCCCCCGAGTGATAGCTCATGGAATCTCGGTCGTCGAAATTCGGGCTGTTGATCAGGTAGGCCGCCTGGAATAGCGTCGTGTGGGCGTGGTCATCCACGGGATTCTCCTTGATCGCGCCGGGCCAGACGGTCTCCAGATCATAGTGACTCGCCGACCCGATGACGGTCAGGTAGACGGCATTGGTGCGTTCGCCCACGGCCAAGGTCTGCGAAAGACCATCGGTCACGTCGGCGAACTTGATCTGGCTATTGCGACTGAACAGGCCCGCCCGGTCTTCGGGGACGATGTCCATGTCGTTGGGGCCGAAACTTCCCACGTAGCTGGACTTGGCGTAGTTGGATCCTTCCCGCGACAGGAAGCCTTGGGTGGTGTAATCCGTCGGGCAGAAGTAGGAGGCGATCTTCTGGACGCAGGCCGTCGAGTTCGGGGACGACCAGGCGGGGAGACTGAAATTCACCGCGTTGAAGAGTGCCGCCTGTTCGATGTTGGGCAGGATCATGGTCGCCCAACCGAAACCACCCGTCGGGTAGCCGTAGACGTAGATGTAGCCCGGGGGCAAGACGCCCCGTGAGTCATGGTAATTGTGGAGGGCAATGCCGATCTGCTTCAAGTTGTTGAGGCAGCCGGCCCTCCGCGCCGCCTCGCGGGCGGCTTGGACGGCGGGCAAGAGCAGCCCGATCAAGACCGCGATGATGGCGATGACGACCAGCAATTCGATGAGCGTGAACCCGCGACGAGGATGCGTTCGCAAGGGGACCTCTCCGACGTTGGATCTCAGGTCGCTCCGCCGTGTCGTATTACGTGAAAACGAATCGTAATAACGGCTGATCGATTTATACGCCAGAACCTCGATCCCGACAATAGGCGCGATCATTGGAATTGGAATCCTGGTTCCCTTGACGGCGGCAAAACCTCCCGAGGGGAATCAAGGGACGGGTAATCGTCAGAATCCCGAATATCCCCAAAAGTCTTCGAGACGAATTCGACGATGAATCTGTCGGGCTCATTGATTCGGCTTCGCCGACCGCGTGGAGAATTCGCGCGGAGCTGCGGCTTGGCATGGAGGCCGGCAATGATTCGTCAGTGGTCCCCCGCTCTTGCGACGGCCTTGATTTTTGGTGCGTTCGGTTGTACCCGCCTGGATCACCGCCCGGAGCCGAGCAAAGTCGATGGGAACGTGGGGACCGCCGGGTATCACCTACAGATCACGCCTCGCCCGACCGAACCGATGGCCACGGCGGAGATGATCCCGATCCCGCTCGAGTTATCCGGCCCGCAGCCGGTGGATGCCTACATCCGTCGCGCCTTGGCCGAGAACCGGACGGTCCAGGCCGCCTTCCACAACGTCGAGTCGCTCAAGCACCGGATCCCGCAGGTCACGGCCCTGGACGACCCGGTGGCCTCGAACACCATCTTCCCGATCCCGAGCGTCGCACCCCAGTATTCGCTGATGGGCTACAACCCCTACAACCTGACCTTGGCCCAGCAATTCCCCTGGTCCGGGACGCTCCGGGTCCGAGGGCAAGTCGCCGCCCGCGACGTGGATGTCGCCCTGGCCGAGATGGCCGCCGCGCAACTCGACGCCATCGCGGCGGTGAAGCGGGCGTATTTCGACCTCTACGCCAATCAGAAGACCGAGGCGATCCTCGGCGAGAACCGCAAGATCCTGGAGACGTTCCGCGAGCGGGCCGGCCAGCGTCTCGGCGAGGGGGGCACGCAGCAAGATTTGCTCCGGGCCGGCGTCCTGATCAGCGAACTCGACCGCGAACTGGCCAACACCCAGGCCGGGATCGCGACTTCCCGGGCCGCCCTGGCCCGGCAGCTCCACGTCAGCCCCGAGGCCGACCTCCGGGCCCTCCCGGACGTGCCGCAGGCGGACGTCCCGGCCCAGATCGAGCGGCTCTACCAACTGGCCATCGCCGCCCGCCCCGAACTCAGGGGCCGGCTATCGGCCATCGCTCGCGACGAGCAGGCTGTCGAGCTCGCCCGCAAACGCGCCCACCCCAACATCACGCTCGGCCTGACTTACATGGACATGGAGAAGACCAACGCGGTGACACCGAAGACGGCCAGCGGCTTCCCCAACGTCGGGCTATTCGTCGGCTTCAACCTCCCGGTCAACCGGGCCAAGTATCGGGCCAGCGTCGGCGAGGCCCAGGAACGCACCCTGGCCGACGCCAAGCTCTACGAGGCCCAGCAGGACGAGACCTATAGCGAGATCCACGACTTCATGGTCCAGGCACGGGTCCAGCAGAACGTCCTGAACCTCCTCCGCGATAGCATCCTGCCCCGCGCCGAGCAGGCGCTGGAACTTGCCGGGAAGGACTTCGGGGCGGGCAACGTGGACCTCCCGACGGTCCTCTCGGCCCAGCGCGAGACGCTCCAGGTCCAGGTCCAGGTGGCCCAGATCGAGGGGGAGCTGGGCAAGGCCCTCGCGTCCTTGGAGCGGGCCGTCGGCTGCCAGATCAACGACCATCCGCCCGCGGCCGCGTTAGCGGACGCCACCATCCCGACGCCGACGCCTCTCCCTCCGCCACCATCAACCGCAGGCCCCTTCCGGCAATCGTCCAACCCGCCATCCTTGCTCCCAAAGGACGAGGCCCGGCTCGATATCTGGGAGGGAGCGGGCGTCCCGAGCCATCCGTCACATGGACATCCCCGCGCCGATTGATGATGGGGTCAGCAGGCTTGGCGGCTGGCGGAACGGGTAGCCGATCCCGGTGGGCATCACGCCCCCGCCCGACCCCAGCCGGAACGAGCTCCCGCCCAGGCCCATCCCTCCCCGGGAGCCCGAGAAACCGGTCATCGACGACCGAGCCCCCAGGCCCCGCCCCATCCCGCCGGTCACCGACCGCGATCCGCCGGCCGTCGAGGACATCCCTCCCGACATCGGCGAGAGGCTGAATGAGGTTCGCGACGGGCTCATCGCGGCGGTCGAACGCGATCGGAAGGAAAGCGAAGAGCTGCCCCCGATGCGGCCCGGCATGAATCCCTCGGTCATCCCTCCGTAGGGGATGACCATCGCCCCACCGCCCCCCATGGCGGGATTGCCGACGCTGGATGCCGCTCCATACCCGCCCAGCGAGCCGCCGGGGGCCAGGCCCTGGGCCTGGGCAGAGGGGCCGCCCCTCAGCTCTGAGATCGCCAGCACCAAGGGCATCCAGATGAGGATCGTCCGGGATCGGGCAGGCATGACGATGGACCCTTCTTCAGAGGGGTGACGGGAGGAACGAGGTGCCGGCGAGCGGATCGGGCATGGCCGACTTCAAACATCGGCACCTGGCGTGCCGTTCACCCCTCCGCTGCCCGAAATGCGATTTCCTCGCTCGCGGCTGGCGACCCTCCGGAAGTCCTCCCACGTCTTGTCGCCATCCACGCACGATCGCGTCCGCCCGTCGGTCCGTGACTTGACCGCCGCCCCGGGTGAAGTTGGCCCGCGGCCGGAGGGCTTCGGCCGGCTCCCGGACGGCCGGGGCCGATCGGACCGACCCCCGCGAGAATCCGGGCGACGCCTGCGCCGGAGATTCAGCGTTCCGGCCCGGCCTTGAACTCGATGACCGCCCTCGCCTGCCCGGCTTCGAGGGTGACGACCTTGCTGGAGCCTTCCGGGGCCTGGTCGGCTTCGAGCCAGAACGGTCCGGCCTGGATGAAGTGCTCGCCGGGGCGGATGGAGCTGAGCGTGAAGCTGCCGTCGGGGCGGGTCCTGGTGGTCGGGTCGAAGTCGCGGTTCTCGTCCTTCGCGGTCGGCTCGGCCCGGACCTCCCGACCGGCGATCGGCCGGCCAGCCCGGTCGACGCCCACGCCGGCCAGCTCATCGGCGGCGACCTAGCGCGGCCCCTGGACTCCCGGGATGGCCCGGCTCAAGAAAGGGAGCTGGACCGTGACCGCACCATCGGACGTCGGGAGGGCGGTCGCCTCGTGCTCGGTCTTGTCGGGGAGCCGGATCAGGAGCCGGGCCGTCCCGCCAACCGCGACCAGATTGCCCCGGGCCGGGGGCAGGCGGAACTTGCCCGTCGCGTCGGTGGTGGCATCGGCCCCGCCGAATGGGATGCATCGGCCACCCTCGCAGGTCCCGACCACGACCGCCCCGACGACCGGCATCCCGGCGGAGTCCAGGACCCTCCCGCTGACGACCACGGCGGCGTCCAGCACGAGTGGCGGAGCCTCGAAGCTCGTCGGATCCTCGGGGATGGAGACGGTCCGGCTGGAGCCCTGGTCGGGCCGGGTCATGTATCCGGATGGCGGGCCCATGACGTAGAGATACGTCTCGCCCGACGGGAGCCGGTAATGATAGCGACCCTCCGCGTCGGTCTTCGTGCTTTGGGTCATCGCGCCGCTCCTGGGGCGATAGGGGCCGTAGACGCCGACGATCGCGCCCTCGACGGACCGGCCCGTCTTCCGGTCCACGACCTTCCCCTCGACCGCCACGCCTCGGATCAACTCGATGGTGACCTCGGCCGTCTCGCCCGACTTGAGCGGGACGTCCTTGGCCGCGCGGAAGGTCCAGGGAGCGTCCGGGCTCCGAGGGTGGACGATCACGTTGATCGTCCCCTCGTTCAGGCCGTCGAAGCTGAACCGTCCCGCCTCGTCGGTCGTTGCGGTCCCGGCGGAGTGGGCCGGCGCGATCGGGTCCTCGCGGTTGGGCTGGCTCCCCTGATAGACCACTTTCAGTCCAGACACCTTCACGCCTTCCAGGCTGGTCGAGACTCGACCCATCACCCGGGCGGCGGGGGACGTGACCAGCCGGGTCGGCTCGCCGGGCGGGGCGAACACGAAGCCGTTCTGCTCCATCGTCGCGCCAACGAACCCGGCGGGCGTCGACCCCGCCTTGACCCGAAGCTTTCGACCGTCGGGTCCGGTCGCGACGAGCTTGAGCCAATAACCGACGGGGGAATCCCTGAAGGTGAACGCCCCGCGATCGTCGGAGGTCGCGGTGACCAGATCCTCAAGCGGCCCGCCGTCGATCAGCGCGTGACTCATCCGGAAATAGACAGTCGTGATCGTCCCCCCGCTTGCCTGGTCCGAGGTGCTGCTCGTCGCGAGAGCCTCGACGCGGACCCTGGCCCCGGCCACCGGCCGGCCCACCGCGTCGACCAGCAGGGCCCGGAAGGTTTCCGACTTGCCGAGGTGCATCAGCAACCGATCTCCCGCGATCTCGGCCTTCAGCCGGAGCGATCGATGGGCCGGGGCGAAGCCGTCCTTGTAGGCGACGAGTTCCACGGAGACCTCACCCGGGGGAAGCGGCCAGGAGAACCGGCCCTCGCCGTCGGTCCGGAAGGCCCGATTGGCGATCGAAGCGCTTTCGGTCGAACCGCCGACCACGACGGCCTCGGCCACGGGCTTGCCGTCGGGTCCGAGTACGGTTCCTTCGAGGATCCGATCAGCCCGAGGGGGCGGCTCGGCCTTTGGCGGAGGAGTCGGGGCCTGGGGCCCGGGCGAGGGCCGGGCCTCGACGGTTCCGATCCGGAGGCCGCCGACGACCAGGGTCACGGCGAGGGCCGCGGCCCCCAGGGCGACGAGGCGTCGGGTGGGCTGGGGCTCGATGGTCCGGGGCATGTCATCCTCCAGGAGTCGGTCGATCCGGACCGCGACGGTCCCGCGGTCGAAGAAAGGCAGCCAGCCAGCTTGGATCGGACCCGGGCCGGGCAGGTGGCGACCGGGTCGCCGAGCCAGGTCCAGGAGCAGGCGGGCGTAGGCGACGGGGTCGGCGCCGAGGGCCACGACGGCCTCGTCGCAGAGCAGCTCGCGCTCCCGGGCGAGCCGGGCCAGGAGCCAGGCCACCAGGGGATGGAAGAAGACGGGGATCCGGACCAGTTCCTGGGCGAACTTGGCCCAGTCGTCGCGACGGACCAGGTGCGACAGCTCGTGGAGCAAGCAGGCTCGGCGGTCCGACACCGGCCAGGCGTCCCAATCCCGGGGCACGAGGATCAAGGGCTTCCGGCCACCCAGGACGGCCGGCGAGGCGACCGCCGGATGCGTGGCCAGCGCCACGGGCCTCGACAGGCGGACCGCCCGTCGGCACTCCTCCAGGAGCCGACCGGAGCCCTCGTCGACTCCCAGGGCTCGTCGCCTGAGCCCGGCCAGAACGAGCCGGCCCCCAACCCACCTGGCTGACAGCGCCATCACCATCAATCCCCAGGCCAACCCGACGACCGCCGCCACGACGCCCCGAGTCCCGGAAGACCGAGGCCGGGAGACCCGGGCTCCGGACGGCCGATCGTCGATGGCCTCGCCTTCGATTCGCGGCGAGGGCCCGGGCACGGCTCCCGGGATGGCCTCGCGCGTTCGCGGCAGAGTCGGCGACTCCTGGACCCGGCTCGGAGCCGGGGCGGGAGCGGCTTCCGCCCTCGAAGGCCAGGGGAGCCGAGCGACGCCCCAGCCAGGGACGAACGGCAGCAGCACGCCCGCGGCCAGGGCCGACACACAGAGCGCATGCCGGGTCGCGGCCCGTCGCGGCGGCCGGAGGGCGAACCAGGTCGCCAACGCCCCGAGGAGGGCCCCCCAGCGGAGCGACCAGTCGGCCAGGAACCAGAGCCAGGGCCCGACCATCCGGTCGACGAGGTCCATCATGATTTCCGCCCCTTCCGCCTGGGCTTGGGCTCGGGCTCGGGCTCGGGCTCCGCCTCGGGCGCCTTCTCGATGGCCCGGGCGAGCTTGGCCTCGATCGCCCGGATATCGTCGGCCCCGAGTTGGCGCGAGTCGACGAGCCCGAGGATCAGTTGCTCGGCCGAGCCGTGGAAGAACCGGGCCAGGAAGTCGGAGAGCAGGCTGCCGGTGGCCTCATGCCTGGAAACCGTCGGCCGATAGCGATGGGTCAAGCCCTCCTTCTCATGCGCGAGGAGGCCGGCCTTCTCCATCACCTGGACCACGCCGAGCACCGTGGTGTAGGGCTGGCGGTCGCCCCGGGGGAGGTGGTCCATCAGCCCCCGGACCGTCATCGGCCCATGCTCCCAGAGCACCCTCAGGACGGCGAACTGCCGTTCCGTGATCGCCAACGCCTTCCGCCCGGCCATCGAAATCCTCCCGAGACGCCCCATGCTTTCAACAGTACGGATCTTTGCGTAGATCCGCGCGGAAGTCAAGCACCGATCCCAGGCGATTCTCCGGCGAAGAGGGAATGCCAGGCCGACCAGGCGTCGTCATCTCAGTGCGGAGGCCCTGAGCTTCATCGTCCCCAGGTCGACCGGGAGCGCGGCGGGGTCTCCCTCGGGCGGCGGGACCTGGAAACGGTGACCCTGCAAGAAGCCCGCGTCATCCCGCTCGAACCGGACCCGCAACGAATAGTCGCCCGTGGGCACGTCGTGATGGGTGACGATGTGCGGCGGATCGGTCCCGAACGAGTCGCGCCCGGCGAGGTTGAGCGTGATCGGCACGTTGGCGACGGGATCCCGCCCGACCCGGAAGATCCCTTCCACCCGGGCCCAGGGCTCCAGGGTGATTCCCCGGCGCGGTGCGGATGGGTCTCTCGGCATCCAACAACCTGCGAACGCGGAGGAAGCAGGAGGCTCGCGAATCCAAGCCGAAGACGCCGAGGGCCCCTTCCAGGCCGCGACGGCGACGATCGGCATGCCGCAAGATGCTGACGAACGCCTCTCCGGACTCGATCGCCGAAGAGTGGCCGAGCGAGACCGCGAGATCATCGCAGGCGTATTCCCGGAGTTGATCGATCAGCCGATTCGCCACCCAGATCGCTGGATTGAAGAAGTGCAGGATGGCGGCGAAGCGCTGGAGCCCGACGACGAGGAGGTCGCGACGCCGGACATGGGCCAGCTCGTGGAGCAGGACCCATCGGAGCTGCTGATCGGTCAGCGAAGTGTCGATTCCACGAGGCATCACGATGGTTGGCCGGACGATCCCCCAGACCCCGGGCGCGGCAATCGAATCGTCTTCCGCGATCCGGATGGTCCCAGAAACCCCGGCGAGCCGACCCAACTCCCTCAAGTCGATGCCCAGCCTCGGATCGTCGAGAGGGGACATCCGCCGGCGTCCAGGAGTGCTTCTCGGCGGCGATCGCGTAGACTTCGCGAGCCATCCCATTCCGCAACTCCCAGACGACCTTCATGACCTTCTATTCCGCCTTGGAGAGATCTTTCGGGTCCTCATGACTCATGAATCCGCCTCGCGATTTGCAGTCGGAGCATCATCTCAGGCCAGATGCTCACGAGGGTCGATGAGTCGCCATGGCGAGTCGAAATAGAGTCGATTCGCGTACGATAGTCAACGATCCGGCGAATCGGGAGAGGGGGCGGGCACCGGGTCGGCCGTCCCGGTCACTTCGGGGCGCCGGTTGACCGAAACGACTCCCACTCGTTTCGATCCTCGCGACGCTTGCCGGCGTGATGATCTTAATCGGTGACTTGGTGCCGAGATCGGGACTTCGATGAGTCAACCGAGCCTGGCATCGCCTCCACCCGCGCCGCGCAGAACTTGAACTCGGGGATCTTGCCGAACGGGTCGAGCGCGGGGTTGGTCAGGAGGTTGGCCGCGGCCTCGACGAAGCAGAACGGGATGAAGATCAGGCCCGCCGGGACGTCGCGGTCGACCCGGGCGACCAGCTCGATCGAGCCCCGGCGGGTCGTGACTCGGAGCCGGTCGCCGGGCCGGGCCCCAAGGCGACCGAGGTCCGAGGGGGCGATGTGGACGGCCGCCTCGGGCTCGATCCGGTCGAGCACGGTGGCCCGGCGGGTCATCGACCCCGTGTGCCAGTGTTCGAGGAGTCGGCCGGTGGTCAGGATCATGGGGTAGGCGTCGTCGGGCAGCTCGTCGGGCGGCGAGACGTCGGTGGGGACCAGGGTCCCCCGGCCGGTTGGCGTGGGGAAGCCCTCGGCGAAGAGGATCTCGCGGCCCGGGTCGTCCGCCGAGGGGCACGGATAGGTCACGGCCCCCTCGCGTTCGAGCCGCTCCCAGGAGATCCCCCGGATCGAGGGCATGCAGCCGCGGAGTTCCTCGTAGATCGCGCTGGGATGCCGATAATTCCAGTCGAGCCCGAGCCGGCGGGCCAGTTCCTGGAGGATCCACCAGTCCTGGCGGGCGTCGCCGGGGGGCTTGAGGGCCGCCCTGCCGAGCTGGACCCGGCGATCGGTATTGGTGAAGCTGCCGGTCTTCTCGGGGAAGGCGGTCGCGGGCAGGACCACGTCGGCGTGCCAGGCCGTCTCGGTCAGGAAGATCTCCTGGACGACCAGGTGATCGAGGCTGGCCAGGGCCTCGCGGGCGTGCTGGACGTCGGGGTCGGACATCGCGGGGTTCTCGCCCATGATGTGCATCCCCCGGATCTCCCCCCGGCGGATCGCCCCCAGGATCTCCACCACGGTCAGGCCCGGTTCGGGGTCGAGCGTCGCCCCCCAGTACCCCTCGAAATCGGCGTGGGCCGATGGGTCGTCGACCCGGCGATAGTCAGGCAGGAACATCGGGATCAGGCCGACGTCGGACGCCCCCTGCACGTTGTTCTGGCCCCGGAGCGGATGGAGGCCGGTTCCCGGCCGGCCGACCTGGCCGCAGAGCAGGGCCAGGGCGATCAGGCATCGGGCGTTGTCGGTCCCGTGGACGTGCTGCGAGATCCCCATCCCCCAGAAGATCAGGGCCGACTTCGCCCGGCCGTAGACCCGGGCCACCTCGCGGAGGTCCGCCGCGTCGACCCCGCAGACCGGCGCCATCGCCTCGGGCGAGAAGCCCCGGGTTCGCTCGCGAAGCTCCTCGAATCCGGTGGTGAACCGATCGACATACGCCCGGTCGTACAGCCCTTCCTCGATCACGACGTGGATCAGGGCATTGAGAAGGGCGACGTCGGATCCCGGCCGGAAGGCGACCCGGTGCGTCGCGTGCCGGCTCAGGGTCTGGCCCCTGGGGTCGATCACGATCAGCTTCGCCCCGCGTTTGGCGGCGTTCTTGATGAACGTCGCGGCGACCGGGTGGTTGACCGTCGGGTTGGCGCCGATGACCAGAATCACATCGGAATGCGAGCACTCCGAGAAGGGGGCGGTCACCGCGCCCGATCCGATCGTCTCGATCAGGGCGGCGACCGACGAGGCGTGGCAGAGCCGGGTGCAGTGGTCGACGTTGTTCCCGCCGAAGCCGGTCCGGACCAGCTTCTGGAAGAGGTACGCCTCCTCGTTGGACCCCTTGGCCGAGCCGAACCCCGCCAGGGCCCGGCCGCCCCGCTCGTCGCGGATCCGCCGGAAGCCCGCGGCGGCGACCTCCAGCGCCTCGTCCCAGCTCGCCTCGCGGAAGTGGGTCGAGGGGTCGGCCGGGTCGACCCGGTCGTTGGCGTCCTTGGGGACGCCCGGCTTGCGGATCAGGGGCCTCGTCAACCGATGGCGATGGTGGACGTAGTCGGACCCGAACCGCCCCTTCACGCAGAGGCGGTTGTGATTCGCCGGCCCGTCCCGACCGACCACCTGGAGGATCCGGTCGGATTCGATCTGGTAAGTGACCTGGCAACCGACCCCGCAATAAGGGCAGAGGCTGTCGACCTCGCGGTCGCTCCGGTGGGCCTTTTGGCCCCGGGCGTCGAGCAGGCTCGACGGCATCAGGGCGCCGGTCGGGCAGGCCTGGACGCATTCGCCGCAGGCCACGCAACTACTGGCGCCCATCGGGTCGTCGAAGTCGAAGACGACCTGGGCGCGATTCCCCCGGCGACTCATCCCGATCACGTCGTTGACCTGGACCTCACGGCACGCCCGGACGCAGAGCCCGCACTGGATGCAGGCGTCGAGGTGGACGGCCATCGCCGGGTGGCTCAGGTCGGGCGCGGGGCCGGGGGCCGGGCGGGCGGGGAACCGGCTGGCGAGGACCCCCGCCCGCTCGGCCCACTTCCAGAACTTCGAGTCGGGGTCGTGGGATTCGCCCCGGGCGGGCTGATCGGCCAGGAGGAGCTCGAAGACCATCGCCCGGGCCGCCCGGGCCCGGCCCGATCCGGTCGCGACCTTCATCCCCGGCGACGGGCGGCGGAGGCAGGACGGGGCGAGGACCCGCTCCCCTTCGACCTCGACCATGCAGGCCCGGCAGTTGCCGTCGGGCCGATAACCGGGCTCGGGCAGGTGGCAGAGGTGGGGGATCTCGACCCCCTCGCGGCGGGCCACCTGCCAGATCGTCTGGCCGGCTTCCGCCACGACCTCCCGGCCGTCCAGCGTGAAGGCGACCGTGGCCGTCATCGGAGATCCTCCGGGAAGTAGCGGAGCGCGCAGAGCAAGGGGTTGGGCGCGGCCTGGCCCAGCCCGCAGATCGAGGCGTCCCGCATCGTCGTGCCCAGCTCGACCAGGAGCGGCGTATCCCATGCGGATCGCTCCATCAGTTGCACGGCCTTCTCGGTCCCAGTTCGACACGGGGTACACTGGCCGCAGCTCTCCTCGGCGAAGAACCGCATCAGGTTGAGCGCCACGGCCCGGATGTCGTCCCGGTCCGAGAGCACGACCACCGCCGCCGAGCCGATGAAGCAGCCGTGAGGCTCCAGGGTCCCGAAGTCGAGCGGGACCTCGGCCAGGCTCGCCGGGAGGATCCCGCCGGAGGCCCCGCCGGGCAGGTATCCCTTCAGGACGTGCCCTTCTCGCATCCCGCCGCAATACTCGTCAATCAGCTCCCGGACCGTGATCCCGGCGGGCGCCAGCTTGACCCCCGGCTCCCGGACCCGGCCCGAGACCGAGAAGCTCCGGAGCCCCTGGCGGCCGTGCCGCCCCTGACCGGCCAGCCAGCCCGGGCCCCGCTCCAGGACGTCGCGGACCCAGTAGACCGTCTCGACGTTGTGGATCAGGGTCGGTCGCCCGAACAGCCCGACCTGCGTCGGGTACGGCGGCTTCTGCCGGGGGTAGCCTCGCTTCCCTTCGAGGCTCTCCAGCATGGCCGTCTCCTCGCCGCAGATGTAGGCCCCGGCCCCTCGGCGGAGGTGGATCCGGGACGCTTCGATCAGCCCCTCGGAGGCGAGCCGACCGATCTCCCGGATCAGGATCTCGCGGATCTGGGGGTACTCGTCGCGGAGGTAGATGTAGGTCTCCTCGGCCTCGACCACCCATTCGGCGATCAGCATCCCTTCAAGGAAGCGGTGGACGTCGGTTTCGAGGTAATGGCGATCCTTGAAGGTCCCGGGCTCCCCCTCGTCGGCGTTGATCGCCAGGAGCCGAGGTCCCGGCGACTGCCGGACCAGCCGCCACTTCTGCCCCGACCGGAACCCCGCGCCGCCGAGGCCCCGGAGCCCCGACTCTTCGATCGCCGCGATCACCCCGTCGGCTGGTCGCTTCCCTTCGCGACACTCCCGGAGGACTCCGTAACCGCCGCCCCGGACGTAGTCATCGAAGCCCCTCAGCGGCGGGGGCAAGGCCGGCTCGACCCGCCCTCCGGCGACGGCTCCGGCGACGGCCTCCGGCGTGGCGAAGTCGACGGGATGGTTGCCGACGACCGCCACCGGGGCCCGGTCGCAGCGGCCCATGCAAGGGGCGTGGACCACCCTCACGCCCGGCCCGATCCGGTCCGCCAAGGCCGAGTGCAACGCCTCCGCGCCTTCGAGGGCGCAGGCGATGCTCTCGCAGACCCGGATCGTGAGTGGGGGCGGGGCGGGCTCGCCATCGGCGACGACGTCGAAGTGGGCGTAGAAGGTCGCGACCTCGTAGACCTCGGCCAGCGACAGCCGGAGCACGTCGGCGAGGGCCGCCAGGTGGCCCGGACCGAGCGACCCGTACCGATCCTGGATCAGGTGCAGGTGCTCGATCAGAAGGTCGCGGCGCCTCGGCCGATCGCCCAGGAGCGCGACGACCTCGGCCAGCGCGACCGGCTCGACCTGCCGCCCCTTCGGCTGCGATCGCCCCCCTCGGAGCCCCTCGGGGCGGCTCGTCCCAACATCCTCGCGCCGCATCGGACCTGGCCCCCACCCTCGATAGACCCGGCGATCGCCATCGGAGTCGCCCCCACCAATCGCTCCCAAGGAGGCTTCCCCCTCGCCTTTTTCCTCCTCGGGGTCAGGATCAATTTTAACGGGATGATTCGACAAAGCAACAAGCTTTGACCGAACGCCGGGGCGATTCCCGATCGACCGAGGGCCCGCCAGGGATCGTCGCGAGATCGGGGTGGGATCCGCCGAGGGCCGCGCGTCACTCCTGCTTGAGGAGGCTCGCGGCCTTGGCCAGCGCCGGCCGGAAATCGCCGAGGAAGGCGAGCCGACCCCGGCGATCGATCACCGCGGCCTCGGGGATCCCCCGGACCCCGTAGGCGGCGAAGGTGGCCCCGAAGCCGTCGCCCGGCCGATCGATGGCGAGGGCCCAGGTCAGCCCCCGCTTCTTCCTGCCGACGCCGGGGCCCGTCGACGACGATCTCCAGCATCCCGGTCGAGCCCGGTGGTGCCTCGGAGAACGTCTCCCGGATCAGGTCGAGGAGCGGGGGGACCTTGTCGGGTCCGAGCGACTCCAGCAACCGCCGGAGGTGGTCGGGCGGGATCGAGTCGCCATTGAAAAAGGACTGGGTGGCCCGGACCCGGCCGCGACGGATCAACCGGGCCTGGGCTTCCCAGAGCGTCCGGAGCCGTCCGCCGACCTCGTCCTCCTCGGGGTGTCCCGCTTCGGCGGCGGGTTCGGCCCGCTTCCCGAACGCGAATCGGGCGGTGGTCGTTTCGCCCGGGTTGAGGGCGAGCATCGGGCTGGCTTTGGTCGCGTGCTCGGAGCCCGGGGGGACCCGAGCGGGGAAGAACTGCCTCCGACCCGGGTCCATCACGACCCGGAGCCGGCCGGAATCGTCGGTGATCGGGTGGTCGACGGAGGCGGTCCGGCTCCGGACGTCGTGGCGATCCGCAGAGGTGTCGGTGGCGAACGCGAAACCGACCCCGGCGATTCCCAGGCCCGAGTCGGCGTCGACCGCCTCCAGGACGACCACCGCCCCTGGCGAAATCTCGAAGCGGAGCGGCGCCTTGGGGGCCTCGTCCCGGACCTGGAGGAATCCGCCGCCGACCCGGAACGGCATCCCGATCGGCGGCTCGATGCGGAGTGGATATGTCCCCGGCCGGAGGGCCAGCCTCGCCAGGCCCTCGGGTCCGGTCGTGGCGATCGCCCCGGCACGCTGCATCATCTGGACCTCGGCCAGGACCGTGACCCCCGGCGCGGGCCGGCCCGAGTCGGCGAAGGTCACGAGGATCGGGACGGTCTGGGGGAGGGTGAACATATGGTCGAGGACGCCGTCGTGGCCCAGGCTCCGGACTCCGGGGAAGGCCCTGGCGGACGTGGCGATGGTGAGAAAAAAGGGTTCGAGCGTCCGGTCCTGGTCGATCAGGGTGAGCAGCTTCGCCTCCCGGGGGAGGCTCTCGATCGCGTAGCGCCCGTCGGCGTCGGTCCGGGCGGTCCGGACGTCCTCGGGGAGCGAGCCGACCCCGTTGAAGGAGAGGTCGTCGCCGTCGTCGGGGTTGATCGCGCTGCACTTCCAGTTCCCGTAGCCGTCGGGGTTCCTCGTGCTGTCGATGTAGCCGAACTGGATCCTGGCCCCGACGACCGGATGTCCCCGGTCGTCGACGACCCGACCCCGGACCCGGGCGGGCGGCCCGAGGACCAGGTCGGAAACGATCGGCTGGCCGGAGAAGACCACGAGGCCGGGCTTCGGATCCCGGAAGTCGGCGGGTCGCGGTTCGGGCCGATAAGACTGGATGGCGTGCCACCCGAAGGCCAGGCCGGGGGCCGAGCCGGCGACCTCGAACCTCCCCTGGGTGGGCTTCGGGATCGGGCCGGGCTCGGGCGGGAGGACGGGTAAGGGGAGGTCGCGGAGGACGAACCGGCCGTCCGACCCGGAGACCCCGCGCCCGAGGACGGCGTCGCCGGATCGCATCCAGTTGGCGTCGGTGACCACGATCGAGGCCCCCGCCACCGGCCGGCCGTCGCCGTCGAGGGCCCGGCCTTCGATGGTGATCGGGTGGATCTCGGACTCGAGGGAACCCCGACGCCGCTTCGGGGTCGCCGCCCGGACCTCCTTGGCGACCGCCTTTTCCTGGGCCAGCTCCCCGGCGAGGACGGGCGGGTCCTTGGCCTCGCCCTCCGGCCCGGCGAGCAGCCGGAGCCCCATCGAGCCGACGCCCAGCGCGACTCCCGCCGCGACCCAGGCCAACGCCGCCGTGGCGATCCTGCCCATGAGCCAGCTCCTCATCGTCCGATTCGCCAGGGCCACGGCCGACGAGGCCCCGGCCTTCCCCGATAGCACGCTCGCGGTGATCCTTGGAGCCGAGGCGACCAGGCCCGGAGGGACCGCCAGGGCTCCGAACTCGACCAGAGCCAGCGCGGCCGAAGGCGCCTCGCCCCGGCGGATCAGCCGGTCCCGGAGCCGGGCCCGGGCGACCGCCAGGCGGCCCCGGACCATCCCGACGGTCCATCGGAGCTGGTGGGCGGCCTCGTCGTAGGTCCGGCCCTCCAGCAGGCAGAGGACCACGGGCAGGCGGAGCTTGTCGGGCAGGCGGAGGATCTCCTCGTCGAGGAGCCGCCGGAGTTCCTCCCGGCTCGGCGCGGGGGCCAGGGCCAGGGCCATCGCCCGCTCGTCGGGCGACTCGCGGCGACGGCGGCGGGCGGCATCGGCCCGTGCCCGGGAGGCCACCCGGTAGGCCACGCCGTGGAGCCAGGGGCCGAGCGCCTCCTGGTCGCGGAGCCCGCCCGCCTTGCGGACCAGGATGACGAAAGTGGCCTGGAAGGCATCCTCGACGTCGTTGGGGTCGCGGAGGAGCCGCCGGCAGACCCCCAGGACCGTCGAGCCATGCCGCCCGACCAGTGCCTCGAAGGCGGCGTCATCCCGGTGGACCGCGTACCTCTGGAGGATCTGCCCCTCCGGGAGCCCGGCGACGGTCCCCCGCTCGAAGAGCCGCCCGATCTGCCCGACAAGTCCGCCGCCTCGACTGGTTGCCATGTCGCCCATCCCCGGGACTCGATCGCGCCTCCCTCCTGATGACTGCACGGCGAGCCGGGCCCGTCATGACTTTTCCCCGGGATTGGCCGGATCAAGAAATCTTCCGGTTGGGGCTGGGGCGGGGTGGGCGTTGGCCGGGTCGGTGACCTGCCAGCCCGGGCCGCCGCCGTCCGGCGTCGCGTGGTCGGTCTTCGAGGCCGCTTTCCCCGTGATGGCTCGGCTCGCGAGCCCCCTCCGGGGCCGGCTGACGCGGAAAGTGCGTACCCCCGCTGATTCCATATATTGGCGCACTCCCAGGCTTTCCCATAGAATCGGTGGCAGTCATCTCCTTCGATCCCGATGGGCAAGGCGGGCCCCGGCATGGCTTCACGCGAGGCCGACCGGGTGCCCTCGGTGCCGGTGCCGGTGCCGGGGATGGCCGGCAAGTCCTTTGACGCGACGGCCGCGTCATCCCCGGAGATCGGCGCAATATGACTCGGCTCGTCAGCTCCGGCAGGAAGCTCCTGTTCAGGCTCACGGCGGCGATCCTCGTCCTCGACGTCGTCGTGACGCTCGGGTCGCTGGCCGCGCTCTCCAGAAACGTCCGTTGCATCAACCTCGCCCGCGAGGTTCTGGGGGAATTCCAGGGGACGCTCGCCGCCCTGAAGGAGGCCGAGGCCCGGCAACTCGCCTTCCTCTGCACGGGGGACAGGATCGAGATCGACGCCCACTTCCGGGCCGTTCCCGAGATCGGCAGCCACCTCGCCGTGCTGGAGCGGCTGACCGAGGCCGACCCGGTCCAGCGGGCCCGGGTCGCCGGGCTCCGGCACGTGATCGCCGGGGAGATCGAGGGCATGGAGGAGGTCAACCGACTCCGCCGGGAGGTCGGGGCCGGCCCGGCGATCGAGCACTATCGGTCGGCCAAGGCCCGGCGGTCGCGGTTGGAGTACATCAGGCTCGCCTCGGAGATCGGGCGCGAGGAGGGATGGAAGCTCGCCGAAGCGACCCGGACCTCCCAGGAGGCGATCGGCCGGACCCTGATGGCCTTTCTGCTCTCCGCCGTCCTGGCCCTGACGCTGCTCCGGCTGGTCGTCGCCTCGTCCCGGCGGGAGGCCGACCGTCGCGAGCAGGCCGCCGCGGCGATCCGGCAGAGCGAGCGGTGGCTCACCGCGACCCTCCGGGGGATCGGCGACGCCGTCATCGCCACCGACGAGCAGGGCAAGGTCCGCTTCATCAACCCGGTCGCCCAGCGGCTGACCGGCTGGGGCCAGGACGAGGCCCGGGGCAGGAGCCTCCGGGAGGTCTTCCCCATCGTCGACGAGGCGACCCGGCGGGCGGTCGACAATCCGGTGGACCGGGTCCTGGAGTCCGGCGAGGTCGTTGGGGTCAGCAACCACACCCTGCTCATCCCCCGCGACGGCCCAAGGCGGCCGATCGACCACAATGGGTCCCCGATCCGCCGCGAGGACGGCTCGGTCGCCGGCGTCGTGCTCTGCTTCCGAGACGCGACCGACCGGCTCGGCGCCGAGGAGGCCCGGGGCCGGCTCGCCGCGATCGTCGAGTCCTCCGGCGACGCGATCATCGGCGAGGACGGGGACGGGATGATCGTCAGTTGGAACGACGGGGCCCGGCGGATCTTCGGGTATGATGCCGGGGAGGTCCTGGGGCGTCCCTCGGCCCTCCTGATCCCGGCCGACCGTGGCGAGGAGATGCTCCCGGCGCTGGAGGTTCTCCGGCGGGGGGGCCGGGTGCTGGACCTGGAAACCGCCCGGCTCCGCAAGGGGGGCCCGCCGATCGAGGTGTCGCTGACGATCTCGCCGATCATGGGCCCCTCGGGCGAGGCCGTCGGAGCCTCGACGATCGCCCGCGACATCACCGATCGCCGGCGGTCGGAGCGGCGGTGGCTGGCGGCGAAGGAGGCGGCCGACGCCGCCAACCGCGCCAAGGACCAGTTCCTGGCCGTGCTCAGCCACGAGCTGCGGACCCCGCTGACCCCGGTCCTCCTGGCGGTGACCTCGCGGCTGGAGGTCGAGCCCGACCCCGAGACCCGCGAGACCCTGGAGATGATCCGCCGGAACATCGAGCTGGAGTCGCGGCTGATCGACGACCTGCTGGACATCTCGCGGATCGTCCGGGGCGATCTCCGGCTGGAGCTGGAGCTGGTCGACGTCCACGAGGCGATCGGCCGGGCGGTCGAGATGTGCTCGGCCGAGGTCGCCGCCACCGGGCTGGTCGTGGCCCTGGACCTCGCCGCCACGACCCGGCACACCGTGGTCGACCGGGCCCGGCTGATGCAGGTGCTGAACAACCTCCTGCGGAACGCGACCAAGTTCGCCCCCGGCGGCGGGCTCACGATCCGGACCAGCGACGGGGCCTCGCCCCCCGGGGTCGTCTCCGGCCGGCGGCTGGTGGTCGAGTTCCAGGACTCGGGCATCGGCATCGAGCCGGAGTTGCTGCCCCGGATGTTCGAGCCCTTCGAGCAGGGGGCCCGCGAGTCGCGGAAGCGTTCGGGGGGGATGGGGCTGGGGCTGGCCATCAGCCGCTCGATCGTCGTGGCGCAGGGCGGCACGCTGTCGGCGAGCAGCCCCGGGCGCGGCCGAGGGGCGACCTTGCGCGTGGAGCTGATGGCGGTCCGATCGCCGGACTCCCCGCCCGTCGCGCTGGCCGCGCCCCCCGCCCCGATCGGCTCGGGGGGGCTGAGGATCCTGCTGGTGGAGGACAACCAGGATGCCCTACGCTTCCTCTGCCTGGCCCTGGGGCGTCACGGGCACGTGGTCCGGGCGGCCGAGCGCCTGGGTGCCGCCCGGGAGGCCCTGGCCGCCGGGGACTTCGACCTCCTCATCAGCGACATCGAACTCCCCGACGGGACCGGCCTGGAGCTGATGCGGGAAGTGGCGCGGGGCCCGGGCACGCCGGGGATCGCCATGAGCGGCTTCGGCTCGGAGGAGGACATCCGCGAGAGCCGCGAGGCAGGGTTCGCCGAGCACCTGACCAAGCCGGTCGAGCTCCGGGCCCTGGCCGAGGTGATCCGGCGGGTGGTTCCCGGGCCGGTCCGCCGGCCGGTCCCCGGTGACCTCGCCGAGCCGGTCTTCACCCCGAACCCGGCCGAGGCTTGATCGGGGAAACTCGGGCACGCCGTTCGCAAGCAAACTGGCGAAGACCCGGGCCAAGGGCGAGCCAGAGCCTCGCCCATGGACCCTCGCCCGATCGGCCCTGCTGGTACCGTCCCAGAGCGGATCGGACCGGAGCCGGTGATGGACACTGGCCGCCGACCGTCCGGACATCGAGCTGACCCGCCCTGGGATCGATCCGCACCCATGAGGAAGCGTACATGAGGGCACTCTGCTGGCACGGCAAGAGCGACGTCCGCGTCGACACCGTCCCCGACCCCAAGATCGAGGATCCGCGCGACGCGATCGTGCGGATCACCTCCACCTGTATCTGCGGCTCCGACCTCCACCTCTATGATGGCTACATGCCGACGATGGAGGCCGGCGACATCCTCGGCCACGAGCCGATGGGCGTGGTCCAGGAGGTCGGCAAGTCCGTCACCAAGCTCAAGCCGGGCGACCGCGTGGTCATCCCGTTCACGATCTCCTGCGGGACCTGCTGGTTCTGCCAGCGGCAGCAATACTCGCTCTGCGACAACACGAATCCCAACGCCGAGATCGCCCGGAAGGCGATGGGCCAGTCGCCGGCGGGCCTCTTCGGCTTCTCGCACATGCTGGGCGGCTACGCCGGGGGCCAGGCCGAATACCTCCGCGTCCCCTACGCCGACGTCGGGCCGGTGGTGATCCCCGACGGGATTCCCGACGACCAGGTGGTCTTCCTCTCCGACATCTTCCCGACCGGCTACATGGCCGCCGAGAACGCCCAGATCGATCCCGGCGACACCGTAGCCATCTGGGGCTGCGGGCCGGTGGCCCAGTTCGCCATCCGGAGCGCCTGGATGCTCGGCGCCGGCCGGGTGATCGCCATCGACCGGGTGCCCGAGCGGCTCCGGATGGCCGAGCAGGGCAAGGCCGAGACGATCAACTTCGACGAGAAAGACGTCTACGACACCCTGATGGAGCTGACCAAGGGCCGCGGGCCGGACCGCTGCATCGACGCCGTTGGGGCCGAGGCACATGCCGGCGGGGGCGTCGGCGCCGTGCTCGACAAGGCCAAGGCATCGGTGGGTCTGGCCACCGATCGACCGGCTGCGCTCCGCGACGCGATCATGTGCTGCCGGAAGGGCGGTACGGTCTCGATCCCGGGGCTCTACGTCGGGCTCCTCGACAAGGTCCCGATGGGCGCCGCGATGAACAAGGGCCTGACGCTCCGGATGGGCCAGACGCATGTCCAGCATTACACCGGACCGCTCTTGAAGAAGATCCAGGCCGGCGAGATCGACCCGTCATTCGTGATCACCCACCGGATCCCGCTGGAGGACGCCCCGGCGGCCTACAAGACGTTCCGCGACAAGAAGGACGGATGCATCAAGGTGGTCATCACCCCTTGACGGTGGGCGTTACCGCGGGGGCGGGGGCGGGGGTGGTGCCGACCGCCCCCGCCGGATCGGGCCTCGGGCGGGACTCGTCGCTTGCGAGGCGGGTTCAATAGGTCGCGCCGAGCCCGGCCTGCTTCCACTCGGCGAACAGCCCGACGCACTCCTCGCGGAGCAGGCCGCCCTCGACCACCAGCGGACTCCGGCCCTGCTCGGCCAGAGATCCGGCGGCCACGTGGAGTTCGCCGAAACCCGCCTCGGCGGAGTCGTCGATGGTGGCCCCGAAGACCACGCGGTCGACCTTGGCCCAGTGGATCGCCGCCAGGCACATCGGGCAGGGCTCGCAGGTCGAATACAGCGTGGAGCCCTTCAGGTCGATCGTCCCCAGGGCCGTTGCCGCCCGCCGGAGGCAGTTCACCTCGGCGTGGGCCGTCGGGTCGGTGTCCCGCCAGACCGTGTTGTGCGTCGCCACGACGACCGCGCCGTCCTTGACGAGGATCGCCCCGAAGGGCGACTGCCCGGCGGCGATCCCCTCGCGGGTCTTCGCGATGGCCAGCCTCATCCAGGTTGCCTCATCCATCGGCCCGGCCTCTCCCTCGAAACTCGGAAGCTGTCCGGAACATTTCCTTGACCGGGCGATGGGCGATACGCTGAACAAGAACCTGCCACGCCCGATCCCTCAGTTCTCGCCCAACGCGAGGCTGGATACGATGCGCCAGGAAACGGGTCAGACCAGCGTGAAGGATGTTCGAGATGCCGCTAAGGGA
>JAABUP010001815.1_pt1 | contig 43749 bp, 76 predicted proteins | sample 5559201 | NCBI WGS metagenome assembly JAABUP01 (sample SAMN10711887, study PRJNA513373) | rock metagenome | isolation source: Antarctica rocks | place: Antarctica
CACGGGGTTGTGTTGATGAAGTCTGACATGCTGTAGGTGCAGAATGATTCAGGTGTTGTGGTTGGGGCCTTAACACAACAGCTTTCTAAAAGAATAAGCGCTCAAGAGTTGCTTCAGACAAAAGCTATTCAGGCTGCTTTACTGCAGGAACCCCTTCTTGCTTTGTTTGCCAGTGTGCCAATGCCAAAGCGTTTGAGCAGTGATGTATGCTGCATTTTCCTAGACACAATTTACGTGATGCGCTAAATCATCAGCTATCCTATTAATTTTCATAGGTCATTATTTATTATTAAATATAGGTCATTATCTATTGGCTCTTCCTAGCGACTGAGCCAGTTGCTTCACGAGGACCCCCAGCAGCGCTCCTTATCTAGGGTATGTCAAATGGGTGTTAATTTGGGGTAAATCATGTAGGGTTTACCTTTTCGCTCTTCCTGGCAGCTGTGCCAGTGCCATCCCCTTCAGGGGTACCCCGGGCAGCCGCACCCTGCTCCTCACCCCCCATGCCTGCCACTGACATCTGAGTCACCGCTGCTGCTGCATTCGCCTTCTTCAGCTCTTGCTTCACAGCAACCTACAGTCAGCAAAGACAACAGCACGAATCTCACTCACTCCTTGTGTTCTCCATGTTTTCTTGGTCAAAGGCAAGATCACACACTTCTGCATCAGCTGCACTTACTGCATGTGCTGCTTGAGGAAACATGTGTCTGCCTCGAGCTGCACGTGTGTAGCAACATGTCCGGAAGACCACATACACTGCAAAACACCATTGATGGTGTTTGAGCCCAAGCTCAGAAGAGACCTTACTGACCAGCCAGGACCGCGGCATCTTTGAAAGGTGAAACATGCTTTTTTTCAGCCGCCTTAGTTTGTCAAGATGTAGTTCGCACGACCTTCGTTTGGATTTGTCCTAATCTTGAGCAGCACACAAAGCTTCCCAACAGGAGAAACACAAAGCAAGGCAAAGGCAAAGAGGAGCTTTACAAAGTATGCACAACAGCACAAGTCCATCATGTGTCACATGCATGTAGCCACAAGCACCTCAACCCAAAACCTTGAACCACCTTACTCCGAGACCACCAGCGCTGAGCTATTGAAGAACAAGATCCAGTAGCATGAACAACATGTACAGCACAGATTTGCCAGTACAAAGTCATTAATAGAATTGCTTGCTGTTCAGCTGAAGCCAGGTATGTATCAGATTTCCCTGATGCTCAGCGTGATGAATTGGGTCAGGGTTTGCCTTGCCTTGCCTACCCTACCCTACCCTCCCCTACCCTACCCTACCCTACCCTACCCTACCCTGCCCGACCCTACCCTATGTACAAAATGCAGCCAAGCAGGAGAGACGCATTTGGGGTGCGGTAAGCCCACTACCACATTTCCTAGTTCAGCTTCGTTTGCCATGATGTTGATGAGTGTTCATTCCTCCTCAGCATCAGCTGTTGATCCACCGGATTAAGTCCGTGATGCATGTGCTTACATTGATGCACCCTATACTGTCTGAGGATGTGTAAAATGGCACAACAGCCAAATGCAGCGCAGCTTTGTATCATGCTACAGATTTGCACTGAGTGCACATTGTGGTGCGCGGGTGGTCGTGGTAAGGACATAAGGGTGGTTCACATTTGGCTGAAACAGCTCGGCATTCTGTATAAAAAACGTAGCGGCATGTGTGGAAACCTTGGATACTGTTTGCAATATGTCGGAGTGAGAATCAGCATTACTGTTATTCACTGCTTCTGAAGCTCTTGTTATGGTATGCACGAGCATGTGTTTCAGACCATAACCAGAGCTTCAGGAGCATTCAATCACAGTAATGATTATTCTGACCCCATCTATCGCAATCTGCAAACAGTATCGAAAGTTTCAGCACACGCCGCTGCATACTTTATAATAGAATGCCGTAATGGCCCCAAAGACTTCGGTCCTACTCACGAACCCGCAGCTGTTCCAGCAGGACTTTGCCTCCCTTGTGGTTTGCTGCCTTCATTCAATGCCATGCAGTCCTGCGTTCTCAGGTACTACCACATTACATACACACGCTTGACGGTCTACTTGTGACGGGGACACAGTATGGCTACACTTGAGGAGACAACAGGTGCGCACCTGGAGCTTGAGCATGAAGACAGTCTGGAAGACTTTGGAGACATCAGCAAAAGTGATACCGGCCTCCTTGGGGTACAAGTGCTCTGGAAAGAATTGCAGCCTGAGCTTGAAGACTCGCGCTCTGCCAAACGCCATTTGCTGAGAAGGCACTGCCACATACTCTTCTATGCTCAGGCTTTGCAGCACCTGAATGCACAAGGACTGCTTACAAACTGGGTGAAACTTGGTAACAAGCTGGTCACAACCTGGTAAAAAAGTGGTAACAGACTTGTTACACACAGGTTGCAAAGCCTGAGGAAGGGAATGTCGCCTCAGCATGCAGATGAGTGCTCTGCCAACAGCAGCTCACTGAGAGGACACATCAGCATGCTTCATGCTTGGGGTTTTGCAGCGGCTGCCCATGCTTGATGCACAGGCAGAGCACAGATGTAATGCGCAGCATATGAAGACAGTGTGGATCATCGTCTGGGTAGCGAGGCTAAGCATCAATAACACGGTTGCATGACATCTGAGCAAAATATACATCATGCTCTTCAATCCTGTAATGATGACACAACAACTAATGCATTGTATTATGCAACAGGGCGGTGTGTCACATTTACTAGCATGTCGTCCACAACGCCAGGACGTGTTTGGTGATGTGTTAGTCATCTCTGTTGTGGTTCAATAGCAACAGGACCTGCAGATGCCTGTTGCTCATCACATGTGTTGCGCTGGTTGGATACCTCTTCAGATGCCAGTGCAATGTCAAGCAGTCCAAGCTGTGTTGTCGTCATGCAATGTGACAATGACAATGATCATTGTGATGATGATCATTGGAGCTTGTGATGTTGGTGCAGTACCTCAGCCAGGCGAATTCTGCGTAGCCTGTTGGCCAATTCTGTGGCCTGAGGGGTGCCCATGCCAGGTCGAATTGGGAGGGTCATGACAGGGGTCTTGATGGATTGAGCTGCCGTCATGAACAGCTCTCGCAAGCGAGGAATACCAAGAGTCACATTGGCCTCGCCTCGCCCTGCATGCATTGGACAGAGTTTGGGCCGCGCAGCTGACGAGTTTCACAGGATTGAGGGTGTGTGAGGCTTAGGATTGAGGCCTTAGGCGTAAATTCAAAGAAAAAGGTAACTGTGTACCACCCTTGTGTGCAGTCGTTGGGCTCAGGAAGATGCAACCCCCCCATGCAACACCACCTGAAGTAGGGTCAACAACATGCTTATGGAGCTCAGCAGACAAACAGCACCCGTGACAATCTTGACCGGTTGTATTGTTTTGACACACAATCCCTGTTACATCAGAGCAGCTGACACACAAACAGCTGCACAGACCATGCACCCGTGCACAAGCCCTAAGGCCTCCCATACCTGCCATGTGAAACGTGTTGAGGGTCATCTGAGTGGAGGGCTCCCCTACGCTCTGGGCAGCCAGCACACCAACAGCCTCACCAGGTGCTGCCAGACTCCTCATGTACTTCAGCTCCATCAGCCGTTGGAAACCTGCTTCCGAGGTTGGGTCCAAAAGGGTTTCTGACCCTAGGCTGGACCCATCTGACTTCCTCTTCTTCCTCTTGTGACTCGCTGCATACGACAGATGTCTTGCTACAAACACGCAGAGTACGCAACCACACAAGCCATTACACTTTGTGTATGCTTCTCATCCCAAGCAGTGACACATATCTACAAGCATGCGGGAAACGTGTGCAAGTGACTTTTTCAGCCTGGTGTGATTTGCAGATGTGAATGTCAAGGAGCGTTTTATAACATGCCACTCCTTGACAGAATACCGGAGCTTGACACCTAGGCACAAAGCCTTCACGCATGAAGTCATGATGCATGAGGTGCTGACCCTGGAGTGAGCTGTCAGGGTTGGCGCGCACATAGTCCCCTAGGGCATCCCCAAAGGCCTCAGAAGTGACCCCCAGGCAGCTGAAGGGGTACACCCCATTCACTGGCAGATCCACCCCTTTGCTGGGCAGGACTGCCTTGCCCTTTGCTGCCTTCATCAGCTTCTTCTGCCGCTTCCTGCACACAATAAGCTGCATGACTAAGGGCGACCACCGTTGCCAATGCTCATGGGCTTGTCAGAGCAAAAACTGGAACGAGTCACACATGAACAGGCATCGTGTTGAAAAGTCTATCTGTGTTGACTATAGATTAGCAGAAAGCAAGTTCCGAGCTACAACCCTTGTTGTCAGCATGCTCATGATTTACATTTGCTATGGCACACCATCAACAGCTTTCTCAGCAGAGAGAGTGTGATGCATCTAAGATCAGGGTCATGACAGCACCTTGTCTGCAGCAGCTATTCAGACGGACAGACAGACAGACAGACAGACAGACAGACAGACGGACGGGCGGGCGGACGGACGGACGGACGGACGGACAAGCAGGCAGGCAGGCAGGCAGGCAGGCAAACAGCTAGCAAGCATCATACCTGACTAGAGCGCATGATTCTTCTTCCCAATGGCTGAGTCCTGTGGCTTGCAGAGCCTGCTCCAGATTGAGCTGCTGAGCAAACCTCTCGGCATTGCGAGACAGGAAACCAAACTCGCGCAGGTAGCTGACGTTCATGACGTCTATGCCGTCCTCACCATAAGCAAACTGGACTATGGACCTGCACAGCAAAGCAGACTAGCAGTGTCAATCATGAAGCCTTTGTAAGGGGTCCAGGTGTTGGGAGGAAGGCACCAATATTGGGCAGAGGCAGGGGTAGGGGCAAGGGTAGGGCAAGGGTAGGGGTAGTTGTGAGGCCAGGGGCAAGGCAAGAGCATGGCTAGGGCATGTGCAAGGGCAGGGCCAAGGGCAGGAGCAGCCAAAACGGAAAGAAGGAATGCAGGCAAGGGTGAGTCAAGTGCTGTTTGCATTTAGTGTTGTTGCTTTGTGAGAAAGCACTGGACAAGGATGCCAGCCAGCGTTTATGCGCGCTGTGTAGCTCTTGGGGACACAGAGACACCGCCTTTTGTAGAGTAAATGCCTGTTCATAGTGTATACTGAACTCACAAATGCATCGGGACTGATATCAGGCCTTCCTACTTTAGCATATCATAGGGATTTTTTTTTGCTCTAGGACATACAAAAACATCACTAACTTCACAGAAACACCGTGTTCACCGCAAAAAGCAATTCAGAAACGCCTGGGGAGTAACATGAGTCTGAGCGCTCGGTTTTAGGGTTTAGGGTTTAGAATATAGGGTTTATACTCAGTCCAAGCGCAGCTCACCCGTCACAGTCATCTCTGACGGTGTGGTCATAGTTGACCTTCAGGCTTTCCAGGTTCTTGACCAGGCACCTCTGGAGGTAGCCACTGCGTGAGGTTTTGACAGTGGTGTCTACCAGGCCATCTCGACCAGCCATGCAGTGGAAGTAGTACTCCTGGGGCCTGAGACCTGTCAGAAAGCGGTCCCCAATGAAGCCGCCAGATCGGGCACCTGCATATGGTACAGAATCAGCTTTGCCCTGCATCCTTTTGTCCCCTTCTTCATAAAGAGAGAAGTCATCACTACAACTATATGAACTTTTCTTTTTGCATACAAGAAAGTTGCTGACCTGCATCAAAGGGGCTGAAGCAGGGTAGGGTTTTGCCGGAGGCCATTCTGGGAACCCTACGCCCCTCCAGCTCCTGTTGCCCCAGCAGGCAGCTGATCTGGCTGAAGTTGACTAAGGAGCCTTTGGCGCCGGTAACAGTCATGAGGGACAGGCAGTTGTGAGGGAAGGGCTTGATCTGACCCTTAGGCAAACAAACCTGCACACCATACGATCAGCTCACCCCCATGCCAAATTTCTGAAACCATTTCTTGATTAATGCGTGTGATCTCTGCTTGAGGGCCATGCTCATTTGTTCTGTTGTGTCACAACATTCTGTCTATATGCCATGACAGCGTGTCACAACTTTGCGTGTAGGGTAAGGCACAGACATGTACGCGACAGATTGCTGGATGGGGGAGAGGGGGGCTGTGGAGGCAAGGAAGCAAGATGCAGCGTTTGTGTCTGCTCAAAAAACAACAGCCTCTTGACAAAAAAACATCACAGGGCAAGCCAAGCACAGCATCACATTTCTTTCACAGTCTGATTAGTTTGGAACTCTCATAACGCTTTGCCATGTGTTCAGCCCAAAACAAGGTGCACACAGGAAACACAGGATGCAACAGAGGCAAAAAGGCTGTGATGACATCAGAGGAAAAGGGATGCAGCAGGGGGATTGGTCATCTTGATTACATCACAGGACAAGGCATGCAGCAGGGGAGTTAGTCACCGTGATGACATCACAGGACAAGGGGTGCAGCAGGAGCATTAGTCACCTTGATGACATCAGAGGACAAGGGATGCATGGCTCCTGTGCACTTCATGTCATGCAGGACGCCCACGTTCTTGCCGCTGCGGTACATCTTGCTCAGAGCTGCACGCACTGCCGGCTCGCGCTTCACACACTCGGGCTCCTGTTCGTTGCATCCACACTGTGTCAGCGCTGGTGATGAATGGCAAATGGCTATCACAGCATGCAGTGAAGACTGTACTGTTGGACTGGAGCCAGACATGGCAGCAGGAAATTCAATACCAAACTTGGCCCATGGATGAATCAACCTTGCTGCAGTACAACAGAAAGTGATCCTTTGAGATGCAGGCCTGGCTGCTTTCATAGGCTTTGCGGTCATAGGAACTGCAGTCACAAGGACTGCAGTGGTAGGACCAGCAATGCAGCAGCTGTTTCAAACCAAAATGCACAACTCATCTCAGCAGGTTGATCTCACCTCTGCTTGCTCATCTGGCATGCTGACATCAGCGAACTCAGCAGAGGCCCTCAGCGCTCGCAGCTCAGCAGTCTCGCAGAGCTCGGTGCGCTCGCGCTCGGCTGCTTGGATGAGCAGCAGATCATCCAGGCCACATGTGAAGCCTCCAAAATGCAGGTAAGCAGTGAAGAGTCTGCTCAAGGCACTGATCAGATCTCCCGCCACCTTGGCGCCATACAGCTCCTACATCCAGACAGACATGTTTGTCAAGCAAAGGCATGCGTAGCGCACTGAGTATACCAGTATGTTTGTGCCAGATCATCGCAGGAGAGAAGATCAAACTCAATGCATTTATCAACACTACAGCTTTGTGCACTTTGTGTAAGGAAAGTTGCACAGGGGCAATGTGTGCTAGGCAGAAAAAGAGCCAGACTACAGTTATACAATTTGCATTTAGGGGCTAGGGTTTAGGGTACCTGGACAGCATGCACAAGCCCAAATTTGCCGTACTGAGCCTTGTCCATGCATCCGTGCAGAAGCTCCCCCTTGAAGAAGAGCAGCTCAGTCTCTCCGCTGGACTTGCCCCAGTAGTCAGCGGGGGTCTTGCCGGGGCAGCTGAAGGTTAGGGGAGGTTTGCCGCGGGTGTAGAAGGCTAGCACACTGGTCAACACCTATACTCAACCAGTTGGAGATATGAGCTGAGATTGCAGCTTTGTAACTTTTCAACATCAATGGAAAGAGGGGGATGCTCTGAAAGGGAAAACAAACATACATCTACACTTAAGATATGATTATTATCTACTAAACACCAAGGTTGTATAACGGTCCCAGGGATTACAGGAGTGTCATTGGAGATTTGGCCAGCGGCTTGTAAAAGGCTTGCCAGATGTTCACACAATATGATTCAGGAGATTGCCATGCGCTTTGCACCAGTTGGAGGCAACAAGGACGCAACAGTGTTAACTTGCTATGCATGGATGTGCAGAGGCAACCCAAGTCTCCTGGTCCCTCTTGCCCTTTATGTCAGTCATCAGACGTGTGCAACACTCTCTACAGCATCTAGTATTCAAAAGTCTGCACTGTCGGCATCCACCCCCACAGAAACATCCCCTAATGCATCATCCACCAGTAACGGATCATCCACCAGCAACACAGTGCGTCAGCAGTGACTCGCCTGCTTGCCGGTGTATAAGGGCTCAGGCTTGAAGATGGTGGGTGGCAGGATGACATGGTCTGAAGCATCCAAGAGGCCAGGCCTGGTGGGGGAGCAGGCTGCATACACCAGCTGCATGTATTCTGCCTTACTCAGGAAGGTGTCACGCTTAGTCATCCACACTCCGGACACTATGTGGTCCTGCAGTGACAACACTGACTGTCAATCACTGTCATTGTTACTTCTAACTTACCGTCACCATTACCACTACCTTTACCATCACAGTGATTGTTACCGTTACCATTGTCATTACTGTACTGTCTGCTCTGCCTTGTCAATTGAATACTGGCCTGTGTGCCTTTGTTTAAAGCTGAAGCCTGTCACGGAAGCCAATGATGCTTACACTGTTGTTGAGGGTTACCAATGGGCATCAGCAACATCAGTATATGATGAGAGCCCACTGGATGCTGCTAACCACTGTGACATAGCAGCAATAGGATGCTTTGCATGAGCAGAGGGCAGACATCGGGCGTAGTCTTGAATGCCTATGGTTGTGCAACAAAACAGTGAACTAGGATGTCTGGCAAGCCATGCCTCATGCCCTGTCAAAGTCAAGGGAAAGGCTTGACGATTGCTACGCAAATGGCTACAAGTAAAGTTCAGCAGAAATAGACAAGTATGTCTCCCAAAATACAGAAGCCAATGGCCAAGTGTGCTGACCCTGGAGGGAGAATGGCTTGACCATGACTGTCTACTGATACAGTCACACGCGTGTCTACCACACACAAGAACCATGTATGTTCACCTGGATGAGCCCTCTGACGGGCTTGCCGTCTGTGGGCACAATGTACTGCTCATCAGCATGGACAATCTCATACCCCTCAGCTCTTGCCAGATTGTCTTGTGGCAGATGCAGGTTGATCTCATCACCATCAAAGTCAGCATTGAAGGTGTTGCAGTTGGCGTAGTGCATGCGAATGACCCTCTCACCCTGCACACACAACAGACAGATTTTGCTGTATGCTGTCTAATTCACACCGCCACAACAACGACGCACAAGAGAGAAGGTAGGCTGAGTGGTGGCGCTCACTTGCATGCCATAACATGCAGCCAGAATGCAGCTGCAATGATGATGAGTGTCTTGCCCCATAACAGACTCAAGATGCAAAGACACTCAAGGTGACAGGCAGACTAGCAATCAACACCAGTTGTGTTGCTTTATCCATTGATCAGTTTTTCAGCTTGCTTTGACAGGCACCAGGACGGGCACTGAGAGGCAACATGACTCAGCAACAAGATAACCACAAGAAGCAACATGACTCAGTGACTCACCCACAAGACTCGGGCTCGGTGAGCCATGAGGCCAGGCTTGTGCAGCGTGGGTTGCCTGTTAGTCAGCATCAGGTCACCATCTTTCAGATGCCGGTACACAATCTTGCCGTTGCCTGAGGGCAGGGCTTTTCCATCGCCCCTTCCCAAGGGCCCTCCGGCGCTCACTGATGCACTGGCTCTGGACAACAGCTGCTTTGCTATGCTCTCTCGCCTCTGCAGAAAAGATGATAATAATAATAATCAACACGCTTTCCAGCTCATGATGAGCTAGGTACATGCAGGACAAGTCGAAAAGATGTTCAGTCAAATTTTCAATATCTGTGTCAGAAATGCACTCCATTGTGGCTGAACCTTGCTAATGCACTGGATCTTTTTGACTTTGTTGTCCAAAAAGATTGTGATTTGACATCAGCTGCTATGCAGTACGCTCTTACCTCTGCAGACACTCACTGCTCAAGTGAGGAGTCCTGAAGGCTGGATTGCTTACTGTCAGTCTGATGCACAGAGATCACCGCACAAGTCGCAGCTTATAATTTTGTAAATTCAGCGCTCAGCATGCGAGACTCCAACCTGACTCTCAGCATTTTGGGGCTACGACGGAGTGCATCAGTTGCAATGCTGCTGACTGAAAGACACATTCAATAGCTGGTGCCACAGTACACTTGTTCACTCATTCATTCATCAAGCATGTGCCTTCACCTACTGTCAGGTACACACAGTACCTTTGTAACAGTGCACACATGGCCTTCGGCTTGGCAACAGCATACAAAGCTTGTAGCCTGGACCCATTCACTGCAGTTGTGTATGTGAACTGCAACGGCGCATAGTCACCTGTTGATCAAAGGCTGTGAGGCTGACAACTCGGCCAAACTCGTCCTCAACAGCGACTGCTCCAGGGTGCTTCTCAGCACCATTCATCACAGCCTGCCTCAACTCCTGCAAGCAGCAACGCAGCTGTTCAATGATGTGCCTGGCATCAGCATGACACAGCATAGAGCTGTAAGCAACAACCCAGCTGTTTCAATGATGTGCTGGACATCAGCATGAGACAGCATAGAGCTGCAAGCAACAACAAAACTCGTCGGTACTGCAGCAAAGAGTTGCAAGCACCAATCCAGCTGGTCAATGACGTGCCTGACATCAGCATGACACAGCATACAGCTGCAAGCAAAACACAGCTGGTTGAATGTTATGCGTGACATCAGCATAAGACAGCACGGAGATGCAGGCAGCAACACAGCCAGTCAGTAACATCAGCATAAGACAGCAAAAAGCTGCAAGCAACAATGCAGCTAGTCCATAGTCTCAGCATCATACAGCAATCAACTGCAAGCAGCAATTCAGCTAGTCAACGAATTCTGCCCTTTCGTTGTGTGGAAGCACTGCTACAGCTATACTTGGCACCAAAGCACTGTTCAGTGTTATTGTTTGTGCTGCTAAACATGACCCCTGAGGACATCTCAACAAGACATCTAAGCATATGCAGTGCAAGCGGCAGCAGCAGCAGCAGCAGCAGCAGCAGCAGCAGCAGCAGCAGGGCATGTAGTATCCTAGACAGTAACTACATTGACTGTGACAGCAGTGTGATGCCAAACCTCACCCTGACATTCCATGGGGTGACCCTCTCAGGAAAGGACAGCCTCTTCGCAAAGTAGGGGGGTACCCCAATCTCCCCTGAGGCCAGGTAGGGGTCTGGCGAGATGACTGACCGCGCCGCAAAGTTGACACGCTTGCCCATCATGTTCTTGCGGAACAGCCCTTCCTTCTTTTCCAGAATCTGCCTTATGCCCTACAGTTAACATTTGGGAATGTCAGTCATGGCAAGAATCTGACGGAAGTGTCGGCATGGTGAAACCACAACATGCTGTTGCATGGCCAAGCAGGCATTGACTTGCATGCAACTGGCAAAAGCACACTCAGCAGCTCATTGACTCATGTACATAAAGCTCTGCATACCAGAGCAGCTGAGCACAAGCCAGCTGTGGCTATAATGCACCATCACTGAGACCTCCATCAATCTACACACATAAGATTGTGCATTTCTGCAAAACAGATGGACTGCATTAATTTGCACACAGGCAGCAGGCATGACCCATCAAGGCTGATGGCTTATATACCTGAGTACCTAAGTTCTGTGGGGTTGAGGTGCTGTCAAACAGAGCATTAACGCCATTCTGCAGGTTCAGCCAGATCTGTAGGCTCCGGCCCAAGTCCAGCTGCCTGTCGACTGCCTGTACCAGTCATACAGCTGCATTGTCACTTCTGATGCTATTGTTGATACACTGACTGCCAAAACAAGACCACATACATGGAGCTACTCAAAGCTTTATGCACCTGACCCTGTATCTGGATCAAGGGAGAGACATGTGTTGAATGAATGAATCAAAGAGTGAACGATCGAACATATGAATGAATGAATGAGTGATTGCATGAGTGAATGAACAAATGGATGAATGAATGAATGACTGACTCAACGAGTCAGTAACCTGAGTTCGTGTACAAGCTATGCTTGTGAGTGAATCACCAGGTCTGATCCAAAGCACTACGCTGAGTACAACTAATCAAGTGTGAAGTGCGTTCTCTTTCATGTGATCATGAGCCATGCTTACATTGTTTTGTGCTGATTGTGTTTGGCCAATTCAGCTCATTTGCAGGGTCCAATACTTCACACTATGTTTGGATGCCGACGGTGGTTTCCAATGAGCAGGTAAAAGGAGTTCTCAGTAGAGTCTTGCTTGGTCTTTCGACTCAAGAAAATGGCAACAAAATGCAAAAAGCGGTGTATGTAACATACCTCGTTCTCATTGACTGGGTTGGTCGTCGTTTTGTCACTCAAGCTGACCAAGTCCAGATTTGCATTGATGATCGTCACCAACAGCGTATTCTGGGGATGCTCAAAAACCTGATCCCCAAGCTTGGACGGGGCACGGAACTTGTTAGGGGCCACAGGCACAGTTTGCACGAAGAACATTTCGTAAATGTCTTCGTACTTGATGTGAATCTTGTTGCTGTGGGGCACATTCTTGTTTTCCACAGCATACAGCAGGGACAAGATGTCGGTGTTTCTCTGCCACATACGTTTGAGCACCTCACGTACTTCTGCAGGTGTCATGTAGCGTGGTCTGCTGCCACTGCAGAGTCACATAGGTTTGTCAGCTGTGCATGCATGCTCACTGCATGGTGTGCGAAGATCTTGATGCATGATGCTTTGACAGCCTGAAGAGCCAACCCAAGCAAGCGAGTGGATAATTCTTCCTGAAGTTCAGCGAGTGTGGTGCTATGTTTGACTACTGTCAAATTGTGGGTGAGTGGTGTCAATGCAGAAGCCTGCATGAGATGCTGGTCTGTCGCTGCCCAATGTGGCGGCCAAATCTCACTCTGGAGCTGCATGCACATGTTCTCCACACCAATGCACAGGACATGCAATGCTGCAATGCTGCAATGCTCCACACATTGGAAGTAGCCGCACATAGTTGCCAGGTTGCTATGATGATACACCAATGCATCATTTGGGATTCTGCAGAGACCAAGCTGCTAACAGAATCATCAGTGCAAAACCTCTCAAGGAAAGAGTACACCTCGACGAAAGCATGAGCTGTTTAAGGTCTAGGGTTTAAGGTTTACGCTGACTGAAGAGGCTTCATGATTTCTCATACCTGTCTACTTCAGCCCGCTTGGAGGGTTTGGGGGTTATGGAAGGGCCCTCATCCAAATCAGGGCTTCCCTGGGCGTTGCCCTTGCCCCGGTCTCCCGCCTCTTTTGCCAGCTCGCTAGCCATCTCCTCCTCGAGCGCAGCCACCTCAGCTGACTCAGCTGAGTTTGATGCCAGCACTGATTTGATCTCCACTCCTCGCATTGCATTGGCTGTCAGCTTGTTGGAAGCAAGAGGCACCTGGAAAATCTTGGAGCTGCCGTCCCTGTGACAACCGCACGTGTAACAGAGCTCTACTTGAGGTGTTCAATTTTTGGCATGTGATACCAGGTTGATAGTAGACGTCCTAGCTAGATGAGTCAACCCAGTGATGGTGCATGAGGTTGATCAGGCGCTCAAAACTGTCACTGAGATTTGGTGCTTGCAGGACTCGCGGTCAGCTACAAGACATCTACAATCGACTTGTTTGCAACCTAAAACAAATGTGGATGCCTGCAACGGCTGCTGCCCAGAAAACCCACACAAAGACTGACACAGTCTTGGCTGGCATGCAACAAGTAGCAGTAAGTGTACCTTCGGATGGAGGGGTTGTTGCACTGACAGTTGGCACAAGACTGTGTGGGCATGGCTTTCAGGAACTTGGTGATGCACTCCCTCATCGCTTCCTGAGTGTGAGCAGTCCTGATGCCTGACCTCACCCTGCCATCTGTAGACAGCATGCCAACCTCTGCCGTGTCTGCTTTGCATGAATTAGTATGCTGCATTGTCTACCCTCAGCACTTAAACACGCTTGGACAAGTGCCCAATGTTCCAGGATTGGACAAGTTTGGAACAGCGCACAGCGTTCCAGAGTTGCATCAGATACGTTTCTGAGTTGGTTATGGACTCTGACAGCATCAACATGCAATCTTTGAAATCAGTAATGTTGCTGCTCTGACCTGTCAATTTCGCTGTCACTTGGGCAAGATCTTGAAAGCAAGTACCCCTTTTGAGTCAAAGAATGACAGCAAGATACCTGTGAAGCTTGCAGAATGCATGATGCTGTGGTACATGCAGCCTACGCTGATCTGTAACCTAGACAACAGAGTAAGCTAGGCAAGCTGTAAGTGGTGCGCATACCGTCCAAAGGTGCGGTGGTAGCACGGGGCTTTTGGGTGCCTTTGCTTTTGCCCTTGATGACGCTCTCATTGGCATTCTTCCCCTCTTCTCCTGCCTCTATTAAGCTCTTTGCAAAGTCTGCCGCTTTGCCCCCACCAGTCATCACTGCTGCTGCCTCTGTGAGTTTGCCCTTTGCAAGCAGGGTGAGCCTTTCGGTGTACTTGTCCACTTCCTTCTGAGCCATCTTGAGCTGGAAACAGTGTAGGCACGTGCTCCTGAGCAGCTTGTACATAGTCCTGCATAAAAGCACATCCTCAGGGACCTTACATGAAGGCACTACATTATTTTGGATGCAAACAGTGCAATTTACACCCAAATGGGTATCTGGTTTTGTTAATGGCAAATGAATCAAGTTAGGCAAGCATGCATATATATACAACTCACGCTTCTGAACCCACAAACAGCACAGAGTAATTTACGCCCTCCTGTATCTAAATAGACAAATGCACAGGTAGAGGGAGCTGGACTGATGCAAAGTCATGTCCTACATGAGAGCAGCTGTCTTCTTTGCCTTGACATGTGAAAGAAAGTGTACGTGCGCCAGTAACAGTATACAGCAAAAATCACTCTTGACTGCTTCTTGCATGGAACCAATTCTTTCACGCTTGCATGCATGAAGATTAGAAGACTCAAGTTACTCACGTGAAGACCAGGGGATTATAGACGGGAAGTGACAGCTCCACATGGCCAAAATGCCCTGAGCACTTGTTACCACGCTGACCACATGTAGCGCAGCTGCAGTCATAAGAAAAGAAAACTTTACTCAGCATGCACTAAACCTGCCTGCAGCAGTTACTGCGAGAGGCCATTGCCTGCTGTCCATCACTGCAAAAAAATCGTGCTTGTATTGCTGACAATTTGCTGTGTAGGGATATGCAGCTTCAAACTGGTGTACAGCTGCTTCTCAACAGTCACTCACTCCGTGAAAGGATCCAATGGCCCCAATGAAGGGTCGTACAGTCCTCCTGGTACTGCATTCTTGAGGTTGTCGAAGATGATAGGGGTGACGATGCGCTTGACGCTCAATTTGCGCACCTGTGGGGGGACAACAAAATGAGTGAAAGTCATTGTCAGACGATGCGATGTTGTGACGACAGAGTTTATGCCAGACACTTCGTGTATGCAGCTTGCAATTCGATTGGCGAAGTCGGCACGACAGTCCGGACAGGCAACTTGTGCAACAGCGATACCTCTCTCTCGGTATAGAAGCCAAAGGTCACTGCTGACACCTGAGACGTTGTCACTTCTCGGCTCGGTACTGCAGTCATGCCGCCCGTCGGGCGACACACTGTCACGAAATGCTGCAACAAGCAACAAGCTGCCGGTCTGTCTTCAGTTGCAGTCTCGAAACAAAAACCTAACGAGCGAAACAGCCGCACGTGCATAGCACGTGTAACACGTGATCGTGAAAGACGAACGATATCATGTCTAGAGTTTTAGAAGAAATCGCTTACTTACCATTTGCGACTGGCAGTGCTGCTGCTTTGAGCGTGATCGCTGAGCCCGTCTGATGAACCTTGCAAGGCAAATCCAAGCCTCAAAGCTGTGTTCCCTGGTCGAGTTTGCTTTCACCAACGACAGCTGCAGAGCACTACACTTTGCTACCTCCGGCAGCGTTCCTGGTCGACAAACCAGCGTCATTTCGCGTTTTGCAGCGCCCTCGTCATCAAGTTATCAGTTTCTTCGCCGTTCAGTTGTGACCTTGGAGCAGGCACAAGGCCAGGTGAAAGCTCCCTGCTAGCAGCGCTGAGTGTCGAAGTCAAACGATTCGCACCGCCAGGCTTTCAGCACACCTTCGCCAAACGACTCGCGTATTGCCTTTTCAGATTGATGAGCTCAACGACAAATTTGTAGAGGCAAGGGATGAGATTGAGTATGCTCAAGAAGATGCAGAGACCACATACTTCAACGAGTCTCACAAACTAGCCAGAGATTCTGTAGGCATAGTGACCACAATGTATCAACAGATTCTGGCTGACCTTAGTGAGGCTGACAAAGGAAAACTACAGCGATCTATGGGCTTGAAGATGGAACAGCTCAAGGTACACATGTGTCCTGCTTGTCTAGTGAGCTTTTCGTCTGTTATGCTTGACATGCAAAACAGGCAAGTGGCTGAAGCATTACCATGATTTGTTTGCAGGCTGAACTGGGACAGCTGGACACCCTACACACATAAGATGCATAAACACCAGCTGGGCTGCAGCCCATTTACTGTCTGCTTTCAGTAATTCACGCATGTACAATGTGATCACATGACCTCCAAGCGCCTCAAAACAGCATTTTGTCATCAAAACAGCAGACTGTTGGGGCAAAGTCAACCTCGCTGCGAATGACCGCTGAGTGGTGTATGTGGAGATCTCTGATGAGAGCAACAAGCTTTGGGGGTGCACCTCTGCTGAGCAAGATCTGCCAGGCCATTTCCTTGTCCATTGAGTCAAGTCGCGATCGTCTTGAAGGATGAGGTCTTGGAAACAATATTGTTTGTAAATTTCATGCTTGAAAAATTGTTGCCTGTCATCACCTTGTTCCATGGTCAAGACATGAAGCCCTGTGACTGCAAAGGTCTGCGATAATGATGCAGCACGTCATCAACATGACGTCATGACGGTCATGACGCTTCACAGGTCTCATCAGGTCAGTGAATGCCAAGCCATCTGCTTCATACATGGAATCGTCGACAACATCTCAGCTTGTCTTGAAGTGGCCAGGAAGCAACCCAACACGTATGAAATGAGCTTGCTTGCCATTAGGAGCACGCAATGCTGTACCTCAGCGGCACTCAAAGATTCAATCTGTCGAGAAAACCAATTTGCTAACTTGTGCACACGCACAAATATGTCCTAGGGTTTGCTAATTTAGAACTCGTATGCAGGTCGCGGCAAGCCTCGTCTGGTCGCTTGCATCTTCGCCAGGTCGCACAGCAGCTACAGCGCAGTATAAGTGTTAGCACCATGCAACACTCTCAAGAAAAAGAGCTGCTGCATGTGCACAACCTGCTCCTCCAGCGGGCGCAACACGCAGCCTTGTGTAGCTTGAATCAAGTCTGCACTGCGGACTACCATGCTCTTACTGTACAATTCAGCCGTGGAGAGCTCGTCAGCTTATCGTCAACTCAACAGGAGTCTCAAAGCTTTCGCCCATCAGTTTCCAGAGGAGGGTCGGCGTGTTGTTGAATGCGTCGAGGAAGCGTTCTGGGTATGACGTGCCCTAGGGCCGAAGCACTCGGATCACTAGTACTATGCTCCGCTGATGACTGGCTGCACCCGTCCAGAAGTGTTGCTTGATACAGGTCAGACCATCTGGTGGACGCCTGGATGGCCGCTGTACTTCTCAAACCGAGCTTCAGCTGCTGAAAAGTGACAAGGAGGAGCATGCGCACCGGTCTGTTGGCCGGCTACTCCGGGCTGGCACGGACTACAAATTTATCGACGGAACCTCCAGAGCGGTGTGTGTTGAGAGCTACAAAATGTTGTTGGGGCCTTTCTTTCCTGAGTACGGACTTCCTTCTTTCGGAGGTCGTCAATTTATTGCAGGTGCGAGAACGTGCACGGTCGGTTTGTCTTGACGCCGATTTTACGCCGGCACATGTCAACTATCCTGCTGGACTCAATATCTGTTCAGCATGGTTCTGCTGACTAGGCAAAACAACGGGTGTTGGTTGCCGTCGCACTGCTGCGTGCAAAATGCATCGAACGGCAGGGCGACAACTGGAAGCTAGTGCCCTGTAGGTGTGCTGGCAACCATGCTGCAGAGGCGCGTTGCGTTGACCGACATTGACAAGTGGTTTGATAAACCTACAAACCAGAACCTTGAAGTCCGTGAAGATTTGTCACATATGCTGTCACAGAATGGTCTGTCCTGGCCACCTATGTTGGAGAGCATGTCCAGCTGTGCCGCCTACAGCCTGAGGCCCAGAGCATCAGCATCTGGTGAGTCTATTGCAAGATCTTGAGTAGACAAGCCTGGTGTCACTGCTGCCAATAAGGGTGTGTCATGCAAGATTACAAAATACATTACTGGCACTAGATTGCTTCATTTGTAACATGGAAGTAACGACTCAACATCAGCAGGCAATCAGCGTTACTTGCGCTATGGCTGCAAGCAACCTGCCTGCTCGAAGGACAGAGTATGCCATGACTGATCTAATTCAATGTTGTGTGTAGGCGGATACATCACTCATGCAGATGATGCAGGCATGTTCCAAAACATGCACAGCTTCCAAAATGCCACCTTCACGATTGACTCTGACATGCAGCAACACCCACATGAAGGTATCATCTTGCTCACAGAGACATACAAGACCACATTCTACGTACTTTTGAGTCAAGCATTTTCATGAAGTTTTTAAACTTATGCTTGGCATTGTGTCATGACAGTTCCATTCTGTCCTCTGTGCTAGCTTCTGTCTTTGACGATGGTCCCAAATGTTCTGTCGATCCACCTGCCTGCGTGCTGAGACTGAACGCTGTCATAACTTCATGCCCGCAGATGACACGCAGCTTGATTGTCTTCCTGGCGAGCTCAACAATCAGCTGAATCACTGCATTGCAGACGACCCTCTAGGTGAGTCTGTGCAGCTACTTTGACTCCCATGCGTTCATCATGCTGTGCTTTTTACATTACATTTGTGGCTGATGTATGCCAGCTGCTGCTGAACTGACAGCTTTGTGGGTCTTGACAGTTCAGACTTTGTAAAATGTGACTATGAAGCAAATTCTCAACGCGGTCAGGTTAAGATACCTTCATTAGTTCAGTTTGCAGACTTATAGCAAGGCTGAGCAGCCGGCTCAGCTGATAGTAGTAAGGATTCTGTTGTGTTTGGAAAACTTGTGTTGCAGAATGATTACCGTATTACAAGCAATTACAGTTGATAACTGCCTACAGCGTTGCAGAGTTCATTGCTATCAGGATAATTCAGAATCCTGGCATGCTGCAGGTGACCTGGAGCTGTCTGAGGAGCTGGTGTCTGCAGATGACCTGGCACAATTCTTTGGGACCTGATCTTCTGTACAATGTTTGGATACAAGTAGGGTTTGGTGCAGTATTTCAATTTTAACAGCAGAAGTGTATATGACTGCCTTGACCACCCTGCTGATGAACTAATGCTTGTTTTCTGGGACAATATGTTTCAGGAAGCAAATGAAGTGATGCACAAAGCATACCCTGCACCAAGTCATGAAAGCAGGGCAGTCACTACTCGTTGAATGTGCCAGTTGCTGCTCAGTACCAAGGCTCCCGTCATTGGACACCATTGACAACTTGTGTAACAGAGCACAATGAGCTAAGGGGCATCTGTACAGACATGTCTAAGGGGCAGTGTGGGGTGTCACCCTACAACAACTTGCATTTTTGTCACAAATGCAAAATCGCTGTACTGCTGCTGTCTATGCTGTCACATGTATGTTCGCAATGTCTGTGGGTACCCTGCTTCACCAAATATTGTTCCACATTCAACCTCCTCACCTGCTGAGTAGCCTGATGGTAACATCAGCTTTTATCAATGGGCTGTCTTGGGATCTCTGAATCCTGGTATCTCTGTACAAACTTGTTTGTTGGCTGACCCCTCCTCCATTGGGTCTTGCTGTGGATGCTGTCATGTTACTTGGTAGAATCAAGTGAGTCTGTTCTTATCTTGGGGACAGAATGTAAATTGCATTTGGGCATTGAATCCAGATAGACTTTTGCTAACATCATGATGTATGCACACTCTGACATAGGCAGGGTAGTGGCATAGCGCAGTATACCAGCAAATTGTGGCAGATACAGACACAGTGCGCGTGAACCTTGCATGTAAGATGCTACCGGGAGTAAAGCTGGTTCTGGAGCAACAGTCAAAAGTGAAGGAACCTTGTCTTTGGTAAGAGAGACTGCAATATTCAGCATGACAATGACTGTTGTAAGGACTGCCTAGTGTACAAATCTGTCATGCTTTTGACACTTTTTGCTTGCTGCTGGGTGTTGAAGGGGCTGATACTGCTGCGTATTGCATGTTACATAGCTGCTGCTAGCTGCTGGCTGCTTGCTGCAGTGTGACTGTTGTGGCCATGCTGCATGTTTGGCCATGCTTATGCCTCACTGCAGTATCCTCGCGCAAATTTGGCCGCCTTTGTGTGCATGTTTGCCTTGCTTTGTTTGCCTCTGGGTTGCTGTTGGCCTTTTCCTGTTGCCTTTGCCCTCGGTTTCGGTCAAGGCAAAACTAGCTTCTGGGTTAGCCGTCTCATTGGCCTTTTCCTGTTTGCTTTTGATTGTTTTTGCAATGGCCCTGTGCCTATGCTTAGGTCCAGGCCTTTGCCCTCTGGCTTTGCCTATGCCTCTGTGTTTGCTCTTGCAGCCTGCTGCTACTGATGCTGTCTAGATGAACAAAATATGTGGCATGTGGTACATGGCAGGGTGCCAGTGCCACTATTGGACACTGTTGATGCTGATGTTGTTGCGGCTGCTGCTGGTGTTGCTGCTTCTTGCTTTTGCTTCTGTTGCTGTTACAAGTTGAGTGACTACAGTAGTTAAATGCAAATGATGTTGCACGCTCATATTCATGTTGTAAAGTGTATAAAGAGCCGTTGGAAGAGCACAGCAGTGTAAGCAGGCAAGGTCTGGCATTAGCAGTCCGATACAGTGAATTCCTTCCAAGCAGTCATGCAGCAGTACAATGTGTGCGTTGCTAGGTACGCACCTCCTCTCATCAGTTGTGTCAACTGTTGAGCAGCTGCCGCAGATATTGTAATGCAGGCATTTTAAGCACTCACGAGTGCCAGTCTGCTAGTCAGCGCTTTATGGCTGCTGCTCTCCTGGCCTGCAGGGTGGCTGCACTTGTTGCTTTCTGATGCCTGTCAGCAGCTGCCATCAGACCTTTGTCATACAGGTGCAGACTTTTTCCTGAACTGAGGTGTACATATGTACAGCAGCCTGGAGCAGTGTTGCAGGCTTGCGCCAATTGGTGCAACGTCTAGGCTCGTTGGTCTCTGCAAAGCCCTGCAATCCTCTGTTAGTATCAGGCAGCAGCAGGCAGGTAGTGTAGATGAGTGTTTGTTGAGTTGGTGGTGTAACGTTTACATGGGCTGCTGTTGACTTGATATCACAAACATGAATACTTCGATTCGATATGTTTAATGTCCTGGGGGGCAACTAAGACCCAACAGACAAAAAGTTCAGTTCAGTGAATCAAGAAAAATACTTGTGATGTCTGATACAGCTCATAGCATGCATGTGTAAAATACATATGTGAAATCCTGCCTAGACGTGTTGAAATTGTTGTGCATCCTTGCACAACCAAAAGTGTCCGTAAAAGTCAACATAATACTAGTATTGATCAGTAGCCGAAGCGGCACATGATGACGAATGCTGCGCTACATGCTGCCCTGAATGCTGCGCTTAATGCTACGCTCAGTGACGCTATGCAGGCGAATCTTGCAGCAGAGGTGCAATTCAGCAGTTGTCGCACAAGGCTATAACGTCACGCTGCACGACACGGTCGACATCGCACTCACACCGTCATGCCAAATACCCAAGCTGTACCACAGAGCTGAGCACGAGTTCGACGGCAGTGGCTTCATTGACAGTGGAACTTCCGGACTGAGCAGTCTGTCGTATGCAAACTGCGGTGGTCGTGCACACGAGTCCCACGCAGGCATACAACGCGGCACAGGAATGCTTACCTAGGCAGCACAAACTGATCTACAGAGAATCCGTCAGCCTCAAACGAAACGACATCACGAGAAAGGCGGAAGAATTGCTGATGCAAGCGCCTAGCAGCCAACCCTGTCCTGCTGAGCGGACTTTGGACGCTGCCTTGGCTGATTTTGTTCAGCAGACCCCGGGCTTACCTTCAGACATAGGGCTAGAAACAAAGCTCATGCAGCTGCTAGACAAAGGGGTCACGATGACAGCACCAGAGACAAAAGCAGTGATGGTCAAGTTTCTTCGCCAGTATGGAAACCCTTTGCCGCCAAAACAGCAGTCTATTGCACCAAAGATTTTGATAGAGGCTGTCAAGCAGTCAGGTCAGCATTGTGCATAAGACCATATGACAAGATGCAGTCTGAGGGCATACTTTCCATTCTGCAGCATTTGCTACAGGAACAGTCAGGCTGAATGGATCTACATGGTCTTTTGGGTTGAAGAAAGGCCTTCCCAGTGGTCTGCCAAATGGTCGGTGTCGAGGTACCACACTGAAAAATGGCAGGCGCACTGCAGTCAAATCCATTTCATGGGAGGATCAAGACTGCATATTCTATGATACTATCCTGTCCCGCCGATGGCTGTGTGAATGTGTCATGCAAACAAAGTCTGAGTCAGCAATCTATTGGTGTTGGGAATTTTGTAAAACATTTGTGTTAAAGGCTATGCAGCTTGGCAAAGATACAACTCTGGCTCAGATGGAGCAGCAAACAACGGTCATAAAGGTGTGGTCCGGCAACCAGCTCACTCAACATGAGGTCACTCTGGTGGAGTTCTGGGATGAGTTTGAACCCAATTGGAGATTGCCTGTAAGTTGGCTGGTACATGCAAGCAGCGTTTGATGCTTTGTATTATGAATCACATGGCATATTGTGTTGAGATGTGCACATTTGGTGGGTCATTGGAAGCACTGCGCGTGTGACATTGCTGATCTGCAGCATCAGGTGTGGATATATTGCATGCTTCAAAAGTCCTGCAGCATCCTGGAAATGCTTTTTATTGTTGATACAGCTAACTTATTATTGCCCTTATTGTTGTGGTTTATGATGATTATCTTCAAGCACCTGAGCCAGGGTATCTTTTTTGCAGCTGCAAAACTGGCAACAGAACCAGTTCCATTCAGTCCCAGGAGCAAGCCGTGAGAATCACGGTCTGCAAAACATGCAAGACTCTTATGATGCGGGCAAAGGCATGGAACTGCTACAGCAAGCTGTTGGGCATTGGGCGTCACGCCCTCATGTGGTGAAATACATAGTGGGAGAAAAATGTGCAGATACTGAAAAGGTCAGGACTGTCTCTTGTGGCCTGGAAAACTGTTGCTTGATAATACATGGTTTGCTTATTCCTCAATGGCTGTTACTGATACAGGCAGCTCTTTTGACACTATGTTGCTTGTTGTACAGAGCACAAAGCAGGCAGGAAAGAGGAAAGCTAGTGCTCTGAACGGCCTCCTACCAAGTCACTGGGGTGCACCAAGTCATCCAGGTGCAGCGGCATCTGTCTCTCAGCACGATGAACAGCCTGAGGCCACTACTGAGCGGAGCTCTGCTAACTCAGGTGAGGACTCTTGTAGCTGTCAAATCTGGCACTGTCATCAAAATCAGTGCATGCTGCTGCTGCCCATTGACAATCTGTTGGCGCTCATGGGATCTGCATCACATCCTGAGGTGCAACGGCAGGCTGCGGTTTCTTCCCATTTCACAAAATGATGGCTTTCACCCAGCACTGGTTGTGGTCCATACAAGCAAAGTATGATGTCACAGTTGCAGTCTATCAAACTGCTGTGTTTTGATGCTGTAGATTCAAATGCAGAGGTGGATGCTGCCCCACTTGCTGCTTGTAGCACAAGCAAACAAGGCACAGTCAGCGCAGAGCAGGTTCCCTCTATTGAGGTCAGCATTAATGGCCAGGCAAGTAGCCACCACTCAAGTCAAACTGATGCCAGGCATGTCAAACATGGCGTGCTCGGGCGTCTGCCCTCTTTTGTATATTTTGCTGACAACAGTCAAGCTCTTGAAACATTTCGCTGCATGTATCGTGGTAGATCAACCAAACACGGCTGCAGCGGGATAGCTTGTGAACACAAAAAAATATGCTACGCTTCCAAGCTCTTGTTGAGCTGCATCCTTTGTGGCTCCACATTTTGATAGGTGCTTGTCCAACAATGTAGTCTTGTATGGTACCATGTTTGACCCCATATGCTTGCTGTCTCAGGTGTATTTGATGCATCCAAGGGATGCTGTACATTGCCGAGCGGCTGCTGTGCCACACCAAATGCCAGGTGTTCCAATGACTGTACAGGACTTACAGCAGAGTAGTGATGTCACAGCTAGTGCAAGTGTGATCTCAGACACTGGATTTCTCGATTTTCTGACAGATCCAGACCTATGGGATAATGTCAACACAGGGTCTCTTCGGCTCAATGTCAGACTGGCAAACATGGCTGAACCTGCAGAGCAGAGCAGAGCTATTCATCAGCTCCTCACCTCCATCACCACCAAGTGTGGCATGGACTGTGCTTTTGCCATGACAATCAAAGTGCCTGGAAGCACACTGAGCTGCTCCAAGTCTGCTGGCATCAGCCTTGTAGAAATCAAGGAAGCCAGTGGGCTCCGTCCTGTGATTTCAGCAGTGTACTTTAGCCATACAGAGCCTGACCAGATGATACTTGAAGGCTGTCTCTCGGAGGCTTGTACATTGTGGTCCTTCAGTGACAGTGCGAGGTCTGTAAAATACCTTCAAGTGGTCAAGACAGCAGCCAAGAATGAGGTTGCTGAGACAACAGTCAAGAAGGAGGTTGCTGAGACAGCAGTCAAGAATGATGTTGCTGAGACAGCACTCAAGAATGAGGCTGCTGAGACAGCAGTCAAGAATGAGACTGCAGAGACAGCAGCAGTCGGCCTGAGCAATGCAACCCCAGGTCAGACCTCGTACATGACACAGTATTGTTGTTTCTTATTTAGGCTGTGACCAGATTGTCTAGTCTATGTTTGTCCGTTGTGTGTGTCTTGAGAAGGTTTACACTTGGTGTGCTCCTTGCATTGATTCCCAAGCACTACGCTGCCGTTGTGGGTTGCACTGTTGAATCCCCCTACTGTGTTGAAGGACAGCTCCTTGATTGGTCAATTGATTCAAACCTGTGCCAACCTTTGCTCTCGCATCAGCCAGGTACTACAGCTCCTTTTAGGCAGGATTGCTGCTGTGTGTATTGTAGTTGCCACACTCAGAGCTCTGGTTTGTTTACAAGGCACCAGAGGTGCTGGGAGCATCAGTTCCTGCAGTCATGATCATGAGAACCAAGAGGATAAAGAGGCAGAGGCGGTTAGCGTAAGAACCAGAGCTCAGACCAGGGCTCAAAGCTCGAAGGCTGTAATGCAGGAGCTTCAGGTAGCTTACTCTGTCAATCATGCAGTGCAAAGGATGCTTTGAGGTCCAAAACATCACTTCTCTCAATTTACTCAGCTAATCTAGTGCAGCAATCAATGTAGGACTGGCTGACTGACCGGCCAACACTGCATACACTGGGAGGCTTTACCTGTAGCAACTAGCTCCTGCATTGGTCTGGCTTTGCCATGAAATGCAAGGTCCCTGTGACTCTTTGTAGAGAAAGAGGGCAAAGGAAGGGCAGATTTTCGCTGGCCTCGTGCAGAGCAAGAGGGCAAAGAGAGGCCAAACAGTAGAGGGTGATGTAGCGACGCAATCAGCAGTCGGTGCGTTTGGTGTACCAGATGCTACTGGGACGGACGCCCCAGAAGCTTCTACAGCAGCAGCAATAGCAGCTGATGTTGCACCACAGGAGCCTCTTGCTGTTGGCAGTAGCAAAGTCACACAAGCTGTACAAGGCACACCAGCCGCACCAACAACTTCTACAGAGCCAGGCGCTTTAAGAGGGTCTGCTTCCGATGGGGTGTCGCAGCAGATACCAAGCTTACAATACATTGAACATGTCTTATTGTCAGCTAAGCAGGGCCCTGAGGACAGGGATGCTGCAGCGTATCATGGCACCATAACAGTGCAGATGCCAAGGAGTGTCTTGGACAGCGGCAGCTTTTGGCTGCAAGCCCAATGCGGCAACTGCATGTCAGAGCCATTTGCCATGCCAAGATATGTAGTGACTGTGAAGGAGCAAAGCATGAGCCGCTTTCAAAACCACTGGAGGAGATTCATGTATTCCCCAGACACCTTGAGAAGGGTCCAGTAAGTTCTCAGCTACACGTTGATGTCATGTTTCAGAGAAGCCAATCAAAATTCTTCAAATTATAACATGTTTTTGTGCATCTGTCATGCAGTGCGGCTCTGCATGCTCATAGCAGCAACTTAGGACCGTTTTATGACCCTGACTCTGGAGGAATGCCTTTGGATTCATGCAGATTGCACTTTGTACTGCACAACATGTCTGAGACTTGTTGAATAACATACTCACCTTTTAGCTTGCACGCCAGACCACAAGTGACGCTGTGCCATTCATGACACCACATATCCTTGTGCTATGTGCTCTATATGCCCGTTTCATGTCTTTAATCGAGGCAAACTACCTTTGTGTCTGTGCAGGTGGACCGGTGACCCTATTGTTGCTAGGGCACAGCATATCTCTGCTTCACTCCACTCTGAATTGGGGCCGGCAGCCGCACAGACATCTATTGATGTCAATAAAGAACACAAAGACGGACACGGTGACACTTCAGACTTTAGGCTTCTACATGCTTGCAAGGTGGGGAATGCGGGGCTGGCTGAACATTTGGCCTGGCAGGCAGTGACAATGCAGAGCTATAGGTCAGACGACAGTCAGCGTTTGACTTGCAATATTATGATGGAGAGGGACTCAGAGGGTGTCTCATGCTTGCATGCCATTGCTCAGAGCTCATCTGGTAAGATCTTATGAAAGGCTGACAATAGCTTTCAGGTTCTTGGCCACACTCAGATTCCGATACATGCTTATATGTCTTGTGTACTTCTGTGTTATGCATTCAGCTTTTTTGTACATCATCACCTGCAGTTGCTGATTCTCTCAAGGTTTCAGTCTCATTGTCATGACAACAATGAGTATAAGCTGTGTTGGCGCTGCGCATTGCTGAACATGATGGCAGAATTTTACACGCTGGTATTCATTGTGTGTGCTATTGTCAAGTTTTCATTATTGTATGGTACAGCCTTGAGTTAGCCAGTAACAGAGGAACATAACTGTTCATTGACAGTCCGGGTCTCACTGTTGCAGACCTGAGCTTCATGGTTCTCCCCAACCTTATGAACGCTGCCGGAGCAGAGCTGATGCATCTCAGGACCAGATGGGGCCTTCATGCCATGCATTATGCTGCTGGGAATTTGGTTCAAGGGTGCCAAGTCTTGACTCAGATGATTGAGTATTGCAAAATATCTTCTAACCAGGTACTACACCGCCATTTGCTTGTGATTCTCTTCTCAAGATAGCAAGCCTCAGCAAGCAAATTGCTCAACAACAATGCATGAAGCAATGTCATGCTCCCGCCCTGTGCTGAGATCTGGGGATGCGCATCACAGGATGCTGGTGGGCTTCTGGAGTGCAGGGACGCAAGGGGCTGCACTCCCCTGCATTGGGCAGCAAAGGTTGGCAATGCAGAAGCCATCACATTGCTGCTTAAAGCTGGGGCTGATCCAAATGCTCAGGACCATGCTCAGGCATCTCCGCTGCATTATGCTGTAGTCTCCCCCACAGCATATAGACTCGAGTGCATCACGGCAATATTGGCCGCGCCGTCGCCAACACAAGCAAGTGTCACAGCCAAGGACATTAATGGTCAAACGCCCATGCATTGGCTAGCCGGAGCCTGTCATTTGTGTGTCCACCTGGAAGCAATTGATATGCTTCGGATGAGTGGGGCAGATGTACGTGCAACAGATAGTTTAGGTAACTCTCCCCTGCACAATGCCGCAGCCAGCAGCAGCCTGCCAACAACAGCATTACTGCTTTCTCCTTTTGGAGCAGCTACTCAGGCAGTGAATGTGTATGGCGACACTGCCTTACACACAGCTGCAGGCTTTGGCAACCCTGCTTTGCTGAAATATCTCACTGGGGAGATACAGGAGACAGGTTCCCTTTCTGCAGCTCTGTCTTGTACCAACAAGGCAGGGTACACCCCTCTGCAGCTGGCTGTCGTAGTGGGCTGGAGTAAGGCAGCAGTGTGCTTCTTGTTGCAGCTTGAGCTTGAGCAGCATCAGCAGAAGTTCAGCGGTCAGCTCCTTAGGCTACTTGTTGCACAAGGGTGGCGCTCAGAACTAGGGCCAAGTTTGATGCGGCAGGCGTTGGCAGACGGGGTCAGTTTGCCTGCTTTGTGGAATTCTGTGCAACTACTGAGCAAGCCAAGAATGAAGAAACTGCATGACATCACAGGGGAGCCAGTGCAATCAGCCAGCAGGTTTCGGTCGCAGTTGCATGTGCGATTCTCCAACACAGTAACAGGCCCCAACAGGTTGCTGAGGGTCAGAATGGTGTTGAGGCTGTTCCGGATTGCAAGCAGTGCAGGTCAGAGTGTCGAGAAAAATTGACTGTATGCCAGAAGTCAGCAAACAGCACTGCGTTCTAACAGAGCATGGCATTCGATTTTGTCAACAGCGTATGCGTCCAATCGTTACCACTCAGGCTGAAGGCCATCAGTATTGATACGCTGCTTTGTATTGCACTTAAAGTGGTGGGTGCAGATACATCTCTGCACGAACACAAACTAGAAGCTTAAAAGGACTTTCAGCAGCATGCCTCGCATCCAAATTGAGGTTTGTACTACAGGTGGGTGGGAGAAAGCGGTGCCAAAGGCTGTGGACTTTGTAACGGCAAGGCGGCCTGCTGGCTTAGACCCTCGCCCTCAGAGCAGCTTCATCTTCTCACAGTCTCAGACAGTCCTGACAGTCTTTGACAGGTTTTACGACCTGCCAGAATACATGCAGTCGTACAACCAGCCAGTCAAGGCTGTGGATGAAATTCTGTCAGGCTTGCTGGATTCTAGCAACAGCCAATCTGATCACTTTCTGGGCAGCCTGGCATTGTGTCATGGCCCATTTACTGGTCATTACTGGTTGGTTGATGGCCACCAAAAGCTAATAACTCTTCAGCTGATTCTGGCGTTTGGCATGCACTGGGCCAAGCGCCAAGGCGCCAGCCAGGCTGCGCTGTTTGATGCTCTCAAGAGTTGTCTTTGGGCAGAGAAGGCTGAGGAAGCACCTTCAAGGTACCAAGAAAGCATCTCTTCAATTCGGTGTTGTCATTGTTGTGCAGCGGTGAATGCATGTTGGTGTTTGGTTGTGCTAATGGGCACAAACACAGCTACTGGCAATGTTGTCACAGATGCAGCAGCTTTACACTCAGCAGAATCAAAGCAGTTCAAGGCACAAGGTCTTGAACTGCAACATTGACAACCTTTGTCTAGTGACCTTTGCTTGGTGAACATTATTGTCCACTGCGCTCATCTCATCTTTGGTGTCATACAGGTGGCGCCTCCAACACAGGCAAGATGATCAGAAGTTCCTGTGCGCCAACATCTTGCAGTACTTCTTGCCTCTGACGTACCTGTGGCAGGCAGAAGCATCTGACACGTTTCAACCAGATGGTGGACCAACAGGAGGGGTTGTGAGTGACCACCCTGCTGGCTGTCAAGGGAGCTGGGCTGATTTTCCACAGGTACTGCCACATTACAGTGCTGCATTACCCAGTGAGCACTGCTGCTCTCTTGTGCACATAAAGCATCAGATCTGACTGTACTGAACTCAAGAGCTGACATTGTGCCCTGATTTGTGCTTTGATTGTCTGTCTTTTTGAGGCTTGTTGGCCGTGCGTGTTGATGTAGTGTACAGCAAGTCAGGTGTGGTGAAGCTTGTTGAGTTGACGTTCTCTTTGTGTTCACAGGGGCTGAGCAATGCAGCCTGGTGGCATGTCTATGCAAATGCCCGCAGAGTGCAACAAGTGCTGACTGATGAGCAGCAAATGCACCAGCTGGACTTGGCAGCCTTTTTCAGGCACATGTGTCAGCGATGCCACATGACATGCACCATCTTTCGAGATGAAGGCTCTGCCTTTTGTGTGTTGGGCAGTCTTCGCTTAGAGACATCTGTCATGGACAGGATCAAGATAGGGTTGTTGCAGCTGCTGCCACAGGCCGAACAGGAGGCTTTTGCTGAAAGGTACATGTATGTCGTGCTGCATATTTGAAACTGCTGCAACCTTTTTTTGTTCGTATTGCTAACAGTCTACAAGGCTCGTTCAGATACAGTGCTGGCTGGTGAGCATTTCAACAAGATACGTCAAATGTTCAGTTAAAGCCTTGTCCCACTGATGCACACACGATTTTGCTTGTGACTGACCAAATGTTTACAGTCTATAGCAGCATGAGATATGTCTGTGCTAACCAGTCTGTGAGCCGTCTGAGTGTTACTGCTGTGTGCAGATGGAACTTTTGGGAAATGGAGCTGGGCAATAGCTTGTTCGAAGAGCTGTCAACCTGCTGCAAACAGATATTGCAGCCTGCTGACACAAAGCTGAGCCTGTTGGAGTTCTATCTCAATACAGTCACCCAGGGCAGCCGCAATGCCAGTCACAAGGCAGCAGCTGTCAAGTCTTGCCTGACACAGGTCTTCCAATGTGCTGCCATCCTGCATCAGACCACCTCCTATGGCTTTAATGCTTCCACCACATCTGTAGCTCAGCCTGCCATCAAGCAAGAGGGACTGCTGCAAGCAGACACTGTCACACATATGGATACAGACACAGACTTGCAGAAGCTGCCGCTTCTTAACAGACCTTCTGTGGTAGAGAAGCAGCATGAGGGTAAGCCTGGCAAGACAGCAGCAGGTGTGAGTGTAATGGAGGGGACTGGTTGCAATGACAAGGCAGAAGCCAAGGGGCATCAGAGTACGGAGGTCGAGACTCTACAGAGCCTTGACGAACTCTGCAGGTAGGGTCAAGGACATGAGTTGTCTAGAGCACATATGAGCAATCTTCTTCATCTGTAGTGCCACCTCAAGCCGGATAGCCTAGATGCGGCGTTTTATATCTTCAATGGTATGAAGGCTCCAGTGATGCAAAGTTGCAATTCTTAGTCTTGCCATCTGTCTTATTGCTTGCTCATGATGCAGATTTCTGACGCTAATGCCAGACAGAGAGTGGGTTGGCTTGGCCCTTCATTTCTGTCTCCTAGAGCAGGACCCAACTCAGCGGCTTGCTTTCTTTGGCTGTTTGGAGGCATTGCAGGTAAATGCGGTTGGTTCGCTGTTGATCTAGCAGTGCCAGCAGATACTGTGAGGTGGTGTGCCTGATCAGGCCAACATGCACTGTGTCCTTGAAGCATCGCTGCACCCAGCTTGCGAGCCTTGTGTGCAACAACAACCCAAAAGAACACTTGCTCCCTGCTGATCATTTCAATGCGATCTACATTTGCTCTTGTTCTGCCCTATGCTATTGTTACAATCCCATCAAGAAAGCTCCCAAGACGTCGTGCCACTCCTGCAGGTTTTCTTTTGGCTGACTGAAGCTACAGCCGACAGCAAGAAAAGCCGTTGGAACTGCATAGCAAAGAAGCTTGGTCAAGTACCCTGCCAAAGCCAGGACCAGATGCAGCAGTCGCAGCAGCAGCAGCAGGAGCAGGAGCAGGGAAGAATCCCCGTCCAAGGACTGGTGCTACAGGCAGGGCTTGTGCAGCAACCAGCATGGGCTGGTCCAAGCATGCCTGCACCAGCCCACTTAGGTCTTCAGGCTGCTAAGCTCACTGACATAGAGAAGACCAGGTCAGCTGTGTGTGCAGATAGAGCTGCAGGTGTTTTTGTTCTTGGTGCTACTGCAAAACGAATGATCTTGACTAGGTGTTGATCTCCCCTAGCCTTTTGAGAGTCGCAGAAGTCTCAGCCTTTTGGTTCTATGAATCAGGAGATGGCTTTTGACAGTAGATCCTATTTGGTTGGATGTGGTGCAGATTCAAGGCAGAGTTGAGCAGGTCTGACCTTCTAAGGCAGGGCAACATGGATCTAGTAAGGTACCTGCTGCTCAGAGCAGAGGATAGCCTTTCATGGGCAAGCATATCATGGAGCAAACTTCAGGTGATATGCACATCTGACAGGCACTTGTAGGATAAGGCCTGCAATCTTGCAGCATGAGATCAGAGTCAGTACCTGCAACCTGATCAATTGCAGGCATCATAGGACTGTCATAGCAAACTGGCAAATGATGACACCGCATTACCTTGTCTCCAGCTGTTTGTCTCCAGCTTTTACGTCTCCAGCTGTTACATGGCGTAATGGCATGTGGCGTTACGAATTGCTTTCACAAGCAACTTTTGCTTTATGCAGGTTGACCAGATTCTGCCTGACCAGCCATACGCAAGATCCAGTGGGACCTTATGGCAGCAGAGTGTTTTGGACAGCCCATCCCCAGCTGACCCTGAGTGCGCCCGGCAGCATTGGACAGCCTCGCAAATCCAGAGCGCCAGGCGCAGCGTTGGCAACATGCTACTGCTGCAGGCTGCCACGTGCTTCACAGACAGGCAGAGGAAGCAAGAGTTCAACGAAAAGAAGAAGGACTACGTATTCAACTTCGACTCTGAGCTGTTTCCAATGTCTGCAGCTATCATACATGAGCCGTTTTTCTCGTGCAAATATGAGTATGCTGATAGGCAACAGGCATATATCATGCGTTTACGCCAGATCTATGGGTTGTCTGTCTTTGGTACAGACCCTTAATCTGGTGGGCAGCTCAATGGAATCTGTGATTGCAGCATATTTTTGATACCTTGGCAACTTTTGTGCCCTATAAGTGTCTCCTCGTTGTATTATGTTCAGTGTCCCTGGAGGTTGTGTATGTATAGACATTGGGCCTTGAGACTTATGTGTATCAGCATGTGGCATGCTTGGTATGTACTCCATGCTTGTGCAAGCTGTTAAGGTCGATGTCGAACCACCTCCAAGGCTCTTCGTACAAAAGGGAAATGGTGACTTGGACTACAGATCAGCAACTGCCTGCAATAGGTAACTATCTGGAATGCAATTAGGGGAGAAGTATTTTGGTAAGAAACAAAGTAATTCAATTTGCAATACAGGGAGGAAACAAATGAGACCGTAAAGAATTCTTATATCAAAGTGATCATGCCATCATTGCTGCTTGTGCTTTGCAAGACATACACCAGTGACCCCAGAAACCACAGACTTTGCCTGCAGCCAAAAGATGTTTTGCAAGGCACAGTGGAAGACCACTACCACAAGGTGACTGCTATGAGATCAAAATTGCTGCTGAGCATCCTAATACTAATGTGTGCCAATTGCAAATCTGGATGATGACCATTCAAAAATCTGTATACTGGTGACTAGAGCCTGATAGCTTGATCTCTGCTTCTGCACGGCAGGCTAAATGCAACACCTAATTCAGCAGATGTGTCAAAAGGCAGGAAGTAAGAGCATCCTGTTTATACAGACAACCTGGATTGATGTCTCAGCACCTCTGCATTGCAACGGATGAAAAAGGTTTCAGATGGTACAGGAACTGCATAAAATCTGTGCCTCAGGTCTTTCAGCTACTCAATGCAAGGTTAGAACGACGGTCTTCAACAGGTCAAGCCCACCAAATGCCTAACAGGAGCAGCTCAGTTTTAGAGAACACAAGAGCTTCAACAAACGCGCACCTCAGCACTACTATACAAACTTGCAGGTCTGAACTGCTCAAGATACATGCTGATGAAAGAAGGTACAATGGCACATTGAATTGATGCATTAGCGCCGATGAGCAGAGCCAGTAGCATACACAGCACGAGGCTGGAAAGCCGCAGTATCTGCCCTGAACACCATTCTTTCCTTGCTTGTGGGTAAAAGAACCTGCCCTGAAAAGGAGCGCTGCCCTGCTCCACCTGTCTTCATAGTGACTACATGCGGACTGCTGCTATCTGTTTTTATACTTTGCGATGGACTGCAAAGCAACAGCACAAAATTGCCTTAGCACTTATTAGTCAGATACTAGGTTCACCAGTATCAGAGCCAAGCCGCCTCGCCACCAGTGCGACTGATGGCTTACCTCGACGATTGTCTGAGCAAGGTTTTTCTATGAGACTGCCAGTGCGCCTTGAAACAACCGTTCGCACAGAAAACCGCACTGCCGCTGCCGTCCCGGATGCACTCTATGCACTGAAGGGTGCCACTCTGCTTTCGACACCCAGTGCAATCTGAAGTGCTTGCTTGATCGCTGATGGAGCCATTCATGCGCGGCATAGCTACGAACGGGAGAAGCTACAACAAAGCTTTCCCACGCTGTCGGTACAGCCTTCAGACAGACTCCAAAACCCAAGACGCGCAGCTGTCCTGTGTAAACGAGCAGTTAGAAATCGCCACTTGACTTTTGTTGCAACTGAAGGGACGCTGCGCTTATGGGCAGGACGCGACGCCAGCAGAACAACAAACCAGAGAGCACGTGCATTCCGTACGCGTGCCCACACCTTCCTTTTGTCAGATTCCATAATACAGATAATGGATTGTGGCCTTTGACCTGCATCTTGATCAGGCTATCCTTTGCAGGTGACTGGGAAGCTGACAACAGCGGCTTGCGGTGTTGAGATACTGCGAATTACCTGGGCGTTTGTTCTTGCTGGCATTCCTGGCTTTGGGAACCTTTTGCTAAGGCCATGGCGGGGTCCATGCTGCAAGGTTACCAGCTCAGATCAGGCAGTTTCACTTCCGCACGGCCCGTGCCAAGTCAAACACGGCTTGCGGTGGCCAGACAGGGGCGCTCTCTGTGCACACAAGTCAGAGCAGACAATGTACTCATTGCAAACACCAAAGGGGGAGGCCATGCTTTTATCGGCCTGCACCTAGCCAAGCAGTTGTTGGACAACGGACATTCTGTGACAATCCTTAATGACGGTGATGAGGTTCGCAGCTTCGAAGCACAACAATAAGAAGCTCATAACAGACAATTTGAGCAAAGCTATGCTAAGGCTTCTTTCTTTGCATACAAGCCCTGAGTTGGTTCCTGTTACGCAGGGCAAAAGCAAGGGCAAAGCACCTTTTAGTCAGTATGATAGCTTGCAACAGCAAGGTGCCAAGGTTCACTGGGGCAGTCCATCTGACTCTAGTGCAATTCCTTCTGGGGACTTTGACGTGGTCTATGACAACAACGGCAAAGACATGGAGGCTTGCAAACCCTTGATTGATGCTTTCAAGGTCCGGCATCTTGCAGCACGACCCTCATTTATACATGCATCAGGAGACATGAAACTTCCTCTGCCCACACGCTGAACATCTCATGGGCTTTGCTTATTGAGGGCAGCTGTGATGTATGTCATCTTGGACCAAACACTTCCCCAACGTCAGTAGCTATACTGTACAGTCCCGGCTATGTACTTTGCTTGAGATGTATGTTTGCATATGCTCATCTATGCCAAGGGCAAGCAAGCCTTGCATGATGCGCACTAGCAATTTCTCAGCATGGCATCTTACCGGTGGCCAAACGCTGAGGCTGATCTTGCCACTGCAGGGCAAGGTCTCTCACTACGTCTTTGTAGCTTCAGCTGGAGCCTATGTGCCAGATGGCATTCACGCCGGCCTGAAGGAAGGTGACAAACGAAAAGAATCTGCTGGTCACGTCCCAGTTGAGCAGTATCTGCAGTCAGAAGGCCTACCTTATACAGTCTTCCAGCCACTATATATTTATGGACCTCACACTGCCAAGGACTGCGAGCAGTGGTTTCTGGACCGCATCCTTAGGGATAGACCTGTCCCCATCCCAGCCCCTGGGATTCAGCTTGTTGCCCTGTCTCATGTTGAGGACGTGGCTGCAATGCTTGCCAAGGTATGCAATTGGCCCGAACCCAACAGTAAGATCTGTGTCATTGCTCTGTTTGCAGGAGATGAATCTGGAGCATGTCTTGCAATCCAAAGCAAGCACCCCTCGGCAGCAACACACCAAAGCTGCCTTGCGTTTCATGTGAGATCTTCCTGTTCTGCTGCAGTCCATGCCAGGTACACTAACATGTCAGTGCATGCTGAGGGAAGCTTGTTTGAGGTTTGTGCATCAAGCATCAGCAGCAGACACGGCTGCCTTCTTCACAATCTCCTTTTTCCAATCTTCTTTGTTCACTTTCACATGTTGTTCTGCAAATGCAGTACAATAACCAATTCACTGTTGTACATCTACACATCTGCAGGTGCCTGGCAACAAAGCAGCAATCGGGCAGCATTACAACATCTGTTCAGATCGCTGCATCTCCTTTGATGGCATTGTGAAGGCAGCTGCCTCGGCAGCTGGGCAGGAAGCTGACATTGTCCATTACGACCCAAAGAAGGCTGATCTCAAGAAGGGTGAAGGCTTCCCCTTCAGGACTAGTCACTTTTTTGCACAAGTTGAGAAAGCTAAAGCTGACCTTGGATGGCAGCCACAGCATGACTTTCTGTCAGATATCAAGCAGCTGGTAGAAGAGTACAAGTCAAGCGGGCGCTTGGACAAGCAAATGGATTTCGGCGCAGATGACAAGTGCATAGCTTGTGCAAAATAGAGTCCTGCTCAAATGTACGAACTGCAATTGAGAGTTGGTCTTCCAAGCGTGCCACTCTATTGTGTGTCTTGGCGCACAAAGGCCTTTCAAAGTGGTGTTCAAAAACTGTTCAGCTTCTGCAGAAACTCTTATGCTGTGTCTGTGGGTTTAGTTAGCAGTGCTGCATTGGTCACGGTCTGTGTTGATGCCTGTCCATTGAGATGACAGATCGCTGCAGCAATGCATTTGCTGCTTGTTGACCATTTCAGATAAGCCAGCAAACATCATGTGAACTCTTCAATGTCAGAGATGCTAGTTGATGTCAGTGTGGCGTCATGTACAGACGGCAATTTCAAACTCGCATAGGAACTGTAATGCCATCTTACATTCAAAATGCTGGATCGGTTGTCATGCCTGAAACGGCTACCAGGGGAACTTGCTGTATTGTGAGGTTGCGCAACACTGCTTGCGACCCATCAACTCCAGAAGAGCATGAGTGACACTGTACTGTTACCCTGTTATAGCTCGGTATGCATATTGCTGCTGTCTGAAAACTCAACACCATGCTTCAGTGCACACTGGCCCTCAAAGTGCAACGTGAAGAGGCTGGTCACATCATCACGCCCTGGCTGACCAACGCCAGAGTAGTTGGCTGCCTGAAGTTTCACCTTGGGGGTGCATCCCTGGCAAGCTGGGGTAGAGGGGGGTGCTGGCATAGGCGGAAGCACCTTCTCCACAGCTGCACTGAATGCCAGCAGCAAACCATCTTCCTCTGCAGCAAAAGGCATGGTTTCAACCTGATTTCAGCACAACTCCTTAGTGCTCAGCAGCAGCCCGGCTCATCACTAAAATACTAATTCAGCCAGGTCAGCATTAGCCGCAGCTAGTGTGAGTACATTCAGCAACAAACCAAATGAACATTCCCGAGCAGGCATGCTGTCAGGCTGAGCGCCCCAATGCATTCTTGAGATCAGCTGAACAAGCTTGAAAACGAGCTTGTTGCAACCAGGCAAGACTTCAGTCTTGCTTCGTCATTCACCTGGACGAGCTTGAAAGTGAATACCAAGCGGCAACCCATCTGTGCTGAGCCCAATTGGAATGCTGATAGCAGGAATCCCCAGCGGGGGACCCAGGAAGACCGTCTGCCCATATGCATCAAAAGTGTCTACTAGCTTGCCGTTGTACATCACCCAAGGCTGCACTTGGTCTATGGGTCCGGCTGGCAGGTGGGTGGTGGGGGTCACGGTGAGGTGAACATTGTAGGCATTTAGGAACCTGTCATGCAGCTCCTTCAGCTTCGGTATGACTGCAGCAGGAAACATAGGACATGCCTCAAGACAAATGGTGTGTGACTGATGAGCCAACAAGGAATTGACAGTGTCACAATTGTAGATATTGATGCACATTGTGGGTATTTAGATTTTTTTCATATTGGATCTGGACAGTGCAAAGAATATTGATGCACAAAGGCAAAATATGAATAGTGCAAGATTGTTAAAAAGCTTGAGTGAAGCATATGACACTTGGTGGTGACTACCGCCAAAACAGTCTTGGCAAGGCAGGCTGGCAGGCAGTGCAGACAGAGCATATCAAATGCATCAGAGCAGCCAAGCAAACCTTGTCAGAATGGCTTTGCACCCTCTCTTGTATTGCACAGAGACAGACCATCTGTCTAGCTAGCACAGTGTTGTCAAGGCGATGTTGTTGGTACGTTGACTGCGGAAACAGGACCTCATACAGATAGTTACTTAGGGTTGTACATACCTGACCCTAGGGGAAGACACATGTTGAATGAATGAATGAATGACTGGACGAGTGAGTGAGTGAGTGAGTGAGTGAGTGAGTGAGTGAGTGAGTGAGTGAGTGAGTGAGTGAGTGAGTGCGTGAGTGAGCGAGTGAGTGAGTGAGTGAGCGAGTGAGTGAATAGCTGGATGATCAGATGGATGGCAAGGTGGCAGCTCACCCTCTCTTATGTTGTAGTAATAGTCAGATGGGGTGGGCCAGGCATCTAAATTGAGTGAAGTTCTCTGCTCCATGAGTGCCTTGGGATAGGGGGAGGCTATCTGGTCAACCAGGTGCATCAGACTGATGTTGTAGCGGTGTGTTGACAAATACCTGCGCAGATGCAACTTTTCATCTTGTAACACTGCAGCATGAAGAGACAATTGCTGTGCTCGCTGCCAAGTTCAAGGGAAATTGCCCGATTCTAATAGTTTCCAGGCGTTCCTGAGTTCAATTTTCATGCTGTGAAGCAAATGTGTCTCTAAATGTAGTGACTTGGCAACCTCCCCAAGATATCAAAAACTAATTAAGTGTGGGGCCATCTCAACCTAGGTTTGGGGCACAGCCACAGCGGAGGAGACGATGGCTTTGTACACTGCAATGTTTGTCAGCATCTGCACCATGTTGTTGCAGTACAAATATACTTGCAAGATGTTTCAGATGCAATGTCAATATGGCTTGCAACTCAGACTTGCAAACCAGAGTCACACTCAGCTCCATGCACCAGAGGATAGGATGCAGCATGTGACAGAATGGAAACGAGCTGACCTGGAGACCTCTCGAGGCATTTCATATGCCAACAGCAGCTCAGCTTCGATCTCAGCACCCTCAGCGGTCAACAGCCCCATGTCAAACTCCACCAGCTCGACTCCTGCCGCCACCAGCGCTTCCAGAGCAGCTTCAAAGGTCTGCACCGTCTGCGCATACAGCACAGCTTCACGACATTGGCAAGTACAAGGCATGCTGCTGCTAGTGGGTGATTGTCCCGCAGTCATTACAGTGCCATTGTAGTGTTTGCAGAGCAGCCACAGCAAGCACAGTGCAGGTTCACAACACTGGCAAGTACAAGGCATGCTGCTGTTAGCGCTTGCAGAGCAGCTTGGAAGGTCTCCAGTGTCTGCAGCACACCCAAAGGTATTCAGCACGAGCAAGCGTCTCTGTGTAGTATTGGTCATACATGACACGGACCACAGCAACCAGTCTTGCCCCAGCTGGTGCATGCATTAAGATGTGTACATCGCATTGACTCTGTACCAGCAGACCGGAACTCTAAAAGACAGGTCTGAAATGTGACAATCTTTATATCATGACAGCAGACACAAAAGGGCTCCCACCAAATGTGCCACGTTTGACTTGACGTAGGTATGTGCACTCAATGCATTTCTGCTGCAAAGAAATGCATTGTTGTCCCATGCCCTCACCCTTGTGTCTAGGCCCTTCCAGTAGTTGACAGGGTACCCCAGGCGTGTCCCCTTCAGCGCAAGGTCAGGCCTGGGGTAGTGGCAGTCGCTGAAGATGCTGTCAAACAGTATGACATCCTTCACCGTGCGCGCAATCACACCTGCACCCCATACATATCATTTCAAGCCCAGATGCATATAACTTTGCCAACAATGCTTTACACGTGCCAAAAGTCAGGGTTATGAGTATATGACCTGACAGCAATAGGTTTGCATTCTGCCCCGCCATGCATGTCTCTCAGGCACAGTCATTTGATGTCCAGCTTTTGTTGATAGCCGCAGCAATCCCACATATAACTTTTCTAGCTGGATACAGCAATGCTAGGCAAGAGCTGGACACACTGAAAATCACAAATGCAATGGGCAACAGACAATTGCAGTGAGTGGCGGTGGTAATGATGTGCACTGCTACACAGACATCAAAGGCTGCACGCTGACGCATATGCAAAAATGGACAGACCAATGCAGCAGTCACGGTTGTTTACTCTTTCCTGAGAACAAATGTGGGAGAAGCAATCTACCACTTGATGAATGGTACCTACAGTGTCTCTTGATGTGGTCTGAGGCACAATCCCCCCAGCAGCATTGTAGCATCCCAGGGATGGCCTGAATCCCACAGTGCCTGTGTGAGCGCCTGGGATCCTGCATGACCCTGCAGTGTCACTGCAGAAACCCCCTGGGGCACCCCTGGATGAGACCACCCCGCCTGTGCCTCCACTGCTACCTGCATCACATGCTGCACTGGACTGCTGGATCCCCAAGAGAGCCATGTGCACTGAATTGGGATAATATGAGAGTACTTGAGCTTTTGAGGCAAACCTGCCTCTTCAGCAGCTTTCTGCAGTACCTTGTAGCCTGCGCATCAAGGTCTTACCTCTAAAGTCACTGACTTGTCCTGTGTGTTACATACCTGCTGTGGCATATACTGTTCCTCTGGAACAGCATCCACAGCCTCAGGAGGCCATTCTTGGCTGGAATAACAGCAAGGGACAGATGCATATACATGCCACAGCAGGCATATGACACACACGACAAGTCAGTGACTGCTTTCATACATGACAACTTTCAGGAAGAGCGTCCTTGTTCGCTGCTTCTCTTGCCGTTGCTCTCCATCTACCTTCTTTCGGCCTTCTTGCACTCACTCTCGGCAACCAACAGGCTGTTACTCTCAAGAGATGCAGCAAAGAACATGCACAGATGCAGCTTCACAGACTGCAGCTCACCTCCCACATCAAACACATTGTTGTAGGGGTTCAGCACTGGGCCATAGACAGGGTTGATGGTGGTTAGGCCTTCTGCTAACTCCTCCATGTGGGTTTTGCCCAGCACAACCCCATGGGCCTCTAGCAGCCTTGTCACGACTGGGGAGCTGTTGGTTGGTTGCATGCCTGCAACAAATACTCAAATGATTGACGATGCATGGCACATTTGTCCAATGTCACACGGAAATGTAGACTCATGTTTGATTGACATACGTTTGACCTCAAATGGTGGTCCTTCTAAAGACATCTATTGGCTGTTGATGTATGCATAAAATGCAATACACATGCATCTGTTGAATACATATGTGAGGTTTGAGTAACATGACTGTATATGCCAAATTTGCCCAATGTTGCATGAAAATGTGGGCTCAACTGACATACTTTCCAAATGTGAGAGGAGAGTCTTGTAGCAAATGCATGCTTGCAGGCTTGACATGACAGCTCAGGGTGCAAGCAAGAATTGTATGGACTGGCGCGCATGCATGCATAGCACAGCTGCTGAACATGTATTGCAGCGCATCATGCATCACATGACAAGTAATGTATGTCAGCTATCCACAAAGCCTTATCTGGCTGCAGACAAACATGCGAGACATGGACTGAGAACATTTTGATGGACATCATTCTGTCCAGGTGCTGATTTCGTGAGATTTGTGTACCATGCAGTGCAGGAGTTCCTGCAACAGTGGGGTAGCCAACCACATCAATGTTGTCCTTCACAGCAAAAGGCAGGCCACACAAGGGTTTTGTATCATGTCCAGACGCCTTCAGCTCATCTACAGCCTTTGCGTCCGCCAACACCTGTATAAGTATCATCAGATCTGTCACATCCAACCACCCTTTCGCTGCTGTCAGACGGAAAGGCTGAACATGTATAAATGCAGCAAAGTGACACAGCTAGATACAAAGCAACAGCTTTAACTTGCTTGCTGTGGCAGAGCCACGTGAGCAGACATCATGCATTTGTGGCAATGGTGTACTGATAACCATGCAGCTGCTGTGCCAAAGTGTGATGATCATTAACTGTCACATCAGTCATGATGCAAGTCCTGGTACATACTCAAGGTCTGGTAACAATTATGCCAGACATATAGGCGGCAACTGCTGTACCTGGTGGGGCTGAAGAGCTGCAAAGTTGTTTAGGCACTCAGTGAGCTGATTCTGCGCAAGGAGCGCTTCTGCATACTCCGTCGCTGAGACTTGTCCTGTGCATAAGCGCTCGACTGCATCCTCAGCTGTCAGGTTGATCAATTCTTCCTGTTGCCGACTTAATTCACCTGCACAAGCACAGCCAGGCTTACCTGCAGGTCTGGGACAGGAATTGCCAAAGGAAGGTCCATTGCACGTCCGGATCAAGGGGTTATCAACGGACTATGAAGCAGTTGGCCTACCTTCCGCCGCGCCGTAAAGTGAGACTGCAACCAAGATCGTAGCTGCCAACGTACAGATCCAGTGCATGTATGTGAAAGTGGTTTCAGCAATACCAAACAGTCTATATCACGCTCTGCAAAAGCCGCGTCATTTCAGGTGACACGCAGTGCGGAGCCGTGTATGCGCTGCAAGATCTTGGCCAGAGTAGTATCTCGTCGAAATCGTCGAGTATCAAGAACGCATGTTTGAGACTTCACAGCTGCTGCAGCAGCTGCTTGAGACAAAAAGCTGGTCAACAAAAAGCTGATCAACTTGGGTTGCATGAATGCATATCTTTCAGCAACTTCTTTCAGTTCCTTCAAGGTCCTGTGATGAACACGTAAATCTGTCGTGCTAAGTTGGAGCATCCATTTGGAAAATGCCTCCCACTTACAAAGTCACAAGTGTCCTTGATGGCTCTGCCTTCTTCTTTGCCTATACTTTTTGTCATACTCCTTCTTGCTTTCCCTCACTGCAGGTCACAACAGCTCATTGTCAGGAATGCAGCAAGGCAGAACTGCCCAGCAGGAGAGCATGGTGCCACATTCACAAAACAACAAGGTACGCTAGTGTGTACCTTCATTTAAAGCATTGCAGTGGCTGCAAGCGCTCGCGCCTTCACAGCCTGACCTATCACACGCCAACCTGCATTAGTTTCCTGTCAGGCATTTTGGGTTGGTCTGCTGCTGGGTTGCGTCCCTGCTGGGCCACTCAGTCGTGCTGCTGTGTTGACAGTATCTCTTTGCAAGTCGGTGGCGTGGCAGAGACAGTGGGTCTTCGCTGCTTGGCACAGACTCGGCACTCAGCGATGTCAAAGCTCCTGCAACAAGTCTGCAGATCACAGGGTGTGACGCTGCGTTGCTGTCCCTTGCAGCCTCAATCTTGCAGCCTGGCTAGCTTGCCGGGAGCGTTCCTGTCAAACAGGATAGCATAGTAGGTTAGCAAAAGACAAACTGGACGCTCTCAGTCCTGGTAGAAACCTTGCGTACCAGCCGCAGAAAGACCTTTTTGGCAGCACCGCTGCAGGTAGCACAAATACCGCTGCCCAAGTGGAGGTGATCTGATCATCTGGGGAGCTGCCAACACTTAGCTGTACGCAGGTGTGGCTGATGACAGCTTTTTGATGAGTTCATGAGAATCACCCTGCAGAGACAAGAGCGACAGTGCTGATGCCGGTTGTCGGAGCTTGAGGACTGCTGGGCTTGCCATTGGTTTCTGAATGTGGTTGACGCCTCAGCCGGGTAAGCATTTATGCCTTTTTTGGGACATGCAGCATCCTCCAGGTCCCTGACTGTGCTTTTCACATATTAATCAAATCCCTGAGCAGAAAACCACACTCGTCAGTGTCAACATCCAAGTCTTTGGCTTAGTAAGCAACGTAGTCACCAGCAGGACTTCATTGCTGACCTGGGTCCACACAGGGTACGCAGCGATATTATTTGCCCTCGTGCGGAAATTATTACTCATTGAAGCAAGGGTGTCCGCTGAGTCCAACTCTGTTTGGTTTGTATGTTGATGGGCTGGAGAAACATTTGCTTGAAACTGCTGACATTGATGCACCTACAC
>JAABUP010001816.1_pt1 | contig 43736 bp, 60 predicted proteins | sample 5559201 | NCBI WGS metagenome assembly JAABUP01 (sample SAMN10711887, study PRJNA513373) | rock metagenome | isolation source: Antarctica rocks | place: Antarctica
TGTTTTCTTCCTCTGCGCCCCCCCCCCCTCTCCTCCCCCTATATGTTCCACAGTTCTCGTAAGATGTTCCCAAGCGTGACTCAGCAATTAAGTGCTGGTGGAATTGCCCCAAAAACTCTAGGCTGCTGTGCATGTTGTGATGCTGTGGTCCACAATGCTAGTCAGCAGATGAGTGCTGGTGGGAGAGTGCTGAGAGAGACAGGATTCAGCTTGAGTCCTTTCCGCCTTACACTTTTCTGACACAGGCGTTTGCATCTGTGTAGCTGCCTAAATCAGCCTGCTCAGTCGGGCAGGATCACAAAGGAGTGCATTTCTGCACAAACAGGTAGATTCCTGCACCAAGCGGTAGATTTCTGCACAAAGAGGTAGAGTACTACACAAAGAGGTAGATTCCTGCATCGAGGAGCAGATTCTTGCACGAAGGAGTGGATTTTTGCACAAGGGGGGAGATTTCTGCACAAGATTCTGCTATCACCTCACTGACTCGGCTAGGCACATAGGTGCGTGCAAAGAAGGCTGCTTCTGGTGTGCGTCCTGTGGATACCAGCAGATCCACACACTCGTCCAACTGCCCTAGCAGGAACAGCCCCAGGAAGGCCACGTTCTGCTTGCCCTGCTCCTTGCTGAGGTCTACCAGCTTCTGCATGCCCTCTGCGCTGCCCTTGGCTGAATACAGCAGGAGCAGGCCTGACAGATCCTTTGCCCGCCACATGCACTTCTCTGCAACCTGCAACACATTTGCAACACCCTGCTTTTGCTACTGCAATTTCTTTGGTGCTCTGTTTACAAGAGTGTACACTGAGCTGTGAAATGCTGTGAGTGCTCATGGTTGCTCAAGCCGGTGTGTTATGCATGCCGTCTGCACTGGCCCCAGCAACAGCAGAACTTCTCAGCATATGGCAGGCACCTGCGTGCCGCATGCAGCACATGCTGAAGTATAAACACCAGGGCTGAAGACTGATGCAGGTGTCGATGTTCGCTCCAGTGGTCTTCTTCTGTTTGCCTCAGCCTGACATCAAAAGCATGCAGGAGACTTGCAACAAAATTTTCCCCTGAATTGGCTCCCCATGACTTGATTGCACACTTTGGTAATATCATCCAGCACAAGCAGCGTGTTAAACACTTGCCTGTAGCACGACTTGTTGACTTGACAAGTTGCCTGAATTGGCCCAAGGTGTCATCAAACTTAACAGTGTTACGCACTCTCTCACAGCGCTGCAATCACACCACTGAAGCCAAAGCATGTGTGTCAAATTGAAGGCCAGTTGCTTGCCTGTAGTTTGCCAGATGACATGGCAAGCTCGCTGAGCTGGCGCCATTTGCCCTCTGAGTCGGCAGTCTCAGCAATCTGCAGAGCAATGTCCAGTTTGCCCAGCTGCACTGCCAGCTCAAACTTGTAGTCTGGGTCGGTGGCCACCTCTAGGGCATCTGCTGTACGGCCCCTGGCATCCAGGAATCTAGCCACACTGTTCAACTGGTCCTGCAGGAAGCAAAGCATGGTGGGTTATAAATGTCATGTCAGATGTCAACAACTGGAGCAGACATATTCTGCTGTGACTCGCTGAGTGCACACCACAAGAATTGGGTGTTTGAGGACAGAGCTTCCCAGACACATATGCTGCAAAGAGCAACATGAGCAAAAGAGTGCATTTGTGAATCATTTGTCAAGTATGCATTTGTGAAGAGAAGTCTTCGCTATGTTGGCTGGCCTTCTTGTGTCAATCATGCATGTCCAGTGTGCAACTTGATGCTGCATACCAGGCATTAGCTGGTCATGCATGCAGCCAACAGAAGCCTGATGATTCACAGCCTGCAATCAAGACAAAGGCACAATGCATGCATTCATTGCACGTATACTATAGTCACAAACATCCGCAGCATGATGGATGTGGATATGTTACGCTGCAAGCAGGAAGATTACCTTGGGAATGGAGGGCAGCAGCTGCTGTGCAGCTTCCATGTCCTCTCGTAGCACCAGAGTCTTGTACTCTATCAGGGACAACAGCAGCGTGTAGCTCACCACTCCAAACTCCTGCATCGACATGGTGCACTCAGGACAAGCCGCACAGCATGCACGATGCATTTCTACACATCCAGGGCCTTCCAACAAGGCAGCCAAGGTGGTCAAGATAGGCCTAACAACAGTGTAGTTTGTCCTGTGTTGATACAAATTTGTTGTCTTGCACAGGTGCTTGTGCCCTGAGGCTGGTGGACACACTCGACTGCTGACACACTACTGCATCTTTGGAGACAGAGCAAAGCGCACTGCACTCTACTACGCCCGGAACAGAGTGCACGCTGCTGGTGAGAGTACCAGCTGCAGACAGGGCCTTGAGCCATCAGAGTGGGGGCCCTACCTTGTCTATGAGGTAGACCTTGGACTGTGATGCCAAGTACCCTAAAAGGTACATGGGGCGGTCCAGGTGGAACATAGTAGTCACTTCCCCACCCACACAGTAGTTGAGCCTCCATGCACTGTTGTTGTAGATGAAGCAGTCACCCACCCACAAGCCTGCAGACACAGGATGTGATTCCTGTTGCTGCCAGGCTGGTGACATGGCAGGCTTGGAGCATTGCAGCAGTCCTGGAGCATGAAGAGGATGAAGCAGTCACAGCCAGATTGGTCAGCACAGATGCCAGCCAAGAACATAGGCTGACAATCAATACACAGCACGCTGATGGCTAGACCCACATTTCTGCAACAGTAGAATGCATGTCTTGTCTGTTTCACAGCACAGACCTGCTCAGCATTCACATGCAGCCATCAGAAAGGTGCGGATGCAGCTCTTACCTGTCCTCACGCGCTCGGAGACCTCGTTCAGCAGCTCGAAAGCATCTTCCAAGCCGTCGTCTTCAGCCTCGGCGCCTGACGCTAGGAAGGAGTCTACAGCCTGGCTGTCCAGGCGAAGGATGTAGAAGGATGACTCACTGATGATGGCCACCAGCTCACCGCTGTCACTCCACCTGATGTCCCTCACTGGCACATCAATGCGCCGAATCAACTGCACACACAGTGATGCATGTTGGGATGATGCCCTTATCGTCTGCACACACAGTGATGCATGTTGGGATGATGCCCCTATCTACTGTACACACACTGATGCATGTTGGGATGATGCCCAAATCAACTGCACACACAGTGATGCATGTTGGGATGATGCCCTCTATCAACTGCACACACAGTGATGCATGTTGGGATGATGCCCTCTAACAACTGCACACGCAGTGATGCATGTTGGGAGGATGCCCTGTGCCAAACAGGTGCCAGTCAGGGTGCCAGTATGGGTAGCAGATATTGAGAGGCACCATCAGCTCACAGCTCTAACTCTGATAAATTTGAGGGACACCAGTGTGACGTCCTTCACAGGATTTTCAGGTCTCTGTGGCAGCTTTACACGTGTGAACTTATGCTGAATGAGCACCGGACAAGCAGTGTCAGCCAGGATGCTGATTTTGTACAGCGATGATGTGAAAATGAGGCCTGGTCTGTGGAATGACAGGCTGCTCTGAGGAGACCGACAGCAAAGGCAATCACAGAGGTGAACAGTTAGGTACTGCTGATATCCTTGGCTTGCCAAAACCATAAGCATAGCAGCGGTCAACCTCTTGGGATACAAGACAAGCCTGCCTATGTGCAGTCTTCATCAGCTCATTCCATCAGCATAATTTTACATGATACGTGACAACACAGTCTGTAATGTGGTCTGTAACGGTGACTCGTTTGTAGTTGCAGCCTCACCTTGCCTGAACCCCAATCATAGAAGCAGACAAAGTCAGACCCCCTAACGCCCAGCAGGCTGCCCCCTGAGAGAGCCTCAGCAGTAAAGTTGGTCTTGATGGCATTGGCTTCCTTGAAGTTCTTGAACAGCTTCACGCTGCTGCTGCTCTCCCTGCAGGGCACACACCAAGTGTGTTAGCTGACCTTCCACAGAAGTGAACGTTTCATTCATTCATTCAGTCGTTGGAGGTGTGTCGTCTCTTAGGGTCAGGCACCTACAGTCCTGAGTGACTCCATGTATGGGGTCCTGTTTTAGCAGCCAGCGCACCAGAGCGAAGTGTGGTGTGAGCACAGCAAGGGTGCCGGTGCAGGCCACATGAATGCTTTGATCGAGCAGCTGCTGCCCTTCCTCTATTGAGTACACACACACATCATGTGCTGTACACGGACCATGGTGCAGGTTCACAATGTGCATACATGACTGGATGGGTGACTTGGGCTCAGTGACATGATATGGACATATTCAGCTGCATCAGCACAAGCGGTAGAAGCAGCAGCTGCAGCTGAAAAAGGCACGGAGGAAGTGGAGGGGGAAGATCAGCAGGAGGCTCACCTGATGGCAAAGTCATTGGACTCGATACCCCAAACAAACTCCAGTGCACTTCCAAAGCTCTTGTTCCGCCATGCAAGGGCTGTATAGATGATGTACTCACCATCACCACAGACAGTGACAAAGCGACCATTGGGGTTGTGCTGCAGGGACTGGGGGTACAGGTCACAGCTGCCTAGGTCCTTCACAGCCAAAGGCAGACGCTCCCCATCAGACTGCACACACAGAAAGGCAATGAGATTAGGTCAGAGATGCTGAGAGCTCATGAAAGCACATGCATGAATGGTGCATTTGCAACCTCTCCACAGATCTTGTTGCTTATATGTTTGATTGCGCGAGACAACATGCTTGTGAGCATGCGATGCAACAGGTGGCAGAAGTAGCAGAGACCGCATCAAGCGACGCATCTGCCTGAGCCTCAAGCAAATTGTTACGACCCATGCAAGACAGCAGAAACTGCAGCATGAAGTGCGATCTGGGAAATGAAGCAAAGATGCTGGTGGCTGCTCCACTAGCACAGTACTTACATCCTCAGAGTCGGCACCAAGGGATTTGACATTGACAGTCTGAATCTCATTGTGATGGGCCCAGATGATTTTGCCGCTGCTGTCCATTGAGGCAACAGGCTCCTCACGCCCAATTTTGATCATGGCTGTGCCCTCATCGTATCCCAAAGCCACACTGCAAGCATGCAGTCAAACATGTTAACACGCTGATTGGCTATTCAGTGAGCAAATGATGATGCAGACATTCAGCACATGCTCTGCCTGGTGGTCTGCCAGAGATCAAAGCCGGTCTGCATGGTTCACTTTGTCAGTCATGTTTGCAATTGCTTGATATCTTGCACACATGGTTTGAGTATGCTTCACCATCGACATGTATGGTTGTCATTGCCAGCTTGTCATGTACAGCAAAGAACTCAAGGGCTTGAATGCTGGCTGACAGGCAGATGACTGCACACACAGCAGCCCCTGATGCGTCAGCAAGCATCTGTCCCAGGTTCACAATGGATGCTAGAATGCATGCTTTTCAACAAGGCAGGCAGTCAAACCACATTATGGGGGGCTGGGAGGCAGTACTTGTTAGAGCCCTTAAGATAAGCCAAGGCCCACACTCGCTCCAGACCATAGTTCAGGTTGTTCTCTAGTCTGTACGTGGTGCTGTGCCATACCCTCACTGTGCCATCCTCCGATCCTGTGCAGTCACACACTGACTGCCATTGCCGCAACAGCTGGGAGCATAACTTGGGCGTAGTTACGGCACAGTTACAGCATATTTATGAGACATAGGCCGAATGCGTCCTGATGGAACTGCTTCAGGGGCCACAAGCTATGATGACAGCTGTGGCATTCACCCATGCTGTGAGGACTGTCACTATTGCACATACGACAAGCAAGCAGATAGAGCAAGCAGATAGAATGCTATGCCAACCAAGTTTATTGAAATTGGATCAACTAGGACTGCCAAAGGGATTGCACATTGTCGAATGATGTGTTGACTGTCAACTGCATGAGATGTAGCTTTGAAAGTTGAGCTAAACACAGGTCAAAAACGACCTCATTGCAATATATATAGGCACAAGAGACGGCCATTGTCTGTTCCAAGGGCTTGCAACAAGCCATGCATATTGTAATCACAGTCTGCACACTGATGTTTGTGACAATACAAGAAGCAAAGGAGACTGTGGAGTTTGTGAAGGGTGCGCACCTGTGAGGATGACAGGCAGCTCAGGGTGGAAGCAAACAGCTGACACATTGTGGCTGTGCCCCTCCAGTGTTTGTACACAGGCCTTGGTCTGGTAGTCCCAAACCTTTGCCAGCTTGTCATCAGCACCACTCACCAAGTATGGGCGGTCACCTGAAGGGAGCAGAACAGGGCACTGTCAGGCAAGTGGAGAAGGAACTTGGGCTGACTCAAGCAACATACCTGACACTACACAGTAACCACATTTGCACCAGTGCCCATTTGTTTTGCAATGCATGCCAGAATACTCAGGAGGCCATACATGCAGCCACTTAGCAAGGATGTGGGTTGACATGCAGTGGGCTGCCGCTGACAAGCACTGATAACACTTTGCTTTGGGAGATTGTTGTGCAGAACGACAAACATCATCAGATCCTCAATGCCGGCTGATGTTTGTCGTTCTGCAAATATAAGCCGCCATTGAGGATCCGTGCAATAGCTGTCACCGTCAGGCTTTCATGCTGGGCCTGTCACAGGCAAAAATGCATGCATGCTATTCAGAGTTGCGACGCTAGCTGGATTACACAATCCTTGCGTCGTGTGTGAGTGCATGACCCTTCTTGACGAGCCGCAAGACAGCTTGCTATAGCATGCTTTCAGAATGTCTAGACTTGGTCCAGCCAGTAGTGTATGTGGCTCTGAGCCTGCAAGGTTGCAAGTAGATATTTGGTGTGATGACATACCTCCAGAGAAATAGTCCACACTGTTCACACCCTTGTCATGACCATCCAGGGTGAAGGCAGGGGTGGGCTGTGACAGGGTCCACACCTGAACGGGCAGTACAGCATGTGAAACCTGGCTCACACCTTGTGCATACGGTCATCATCGGCCTTCTCATTGTACGTATGCTAGTAGGGCTGAAAGTTTTGCTAGCTACATGTAGATGTACGTATGCTAGCAGGGCTGAAAGCTTTGCTAGCTACATGTAGACAGGACCACATTAATCCACACAGATTGTCTTTCACAATCCTCTGCTGTCTGCAAGGGCCATGAAGTGCAAGTGCTAGCTGCCAGAGGCTGCATAATGCTCAGGCACAGGAAAATTGAACAGAACGATGTGGTTCTCAAAACAATGCACAGCTCATGTCATAGCCTTGCTGTGCGATCCCACATTAAACGCCTGATGTGACAGTTGACCAAGGCTATTTGCTGGCATGACAGCATTGGTGAAGCATTGTGGCAAGCATAGCAGTCAACATGATGCATGGCTGCATGCTGCAAGCCATGCATGAAGGAGGATGACTGGTCACACCTTGACAGTCCTGTCCAGTGACGCACTGGCAAAGGTGTTGGTGTCCTTAGGGTTGAAGACCACTTGCATGACATAGTGGGAGTGACCCTCAAACACTTGCGTGCAGGTCCAGCCCTGCACACATCAATCGTTGTGAAAATGCTCATGCTCTATTTCCCTGGATACCAGTGCAACAGGTAACTTTTACTCTGATTAAGCCCCATACAGCTTTGTGACGACTGAAATCGAGCTCATATGCGAAGAGCTCAAGCCACGGGCAGACTTCAACAACAGCTCAAGGACACAGCTTTGCAGGACATCATGTCTGCAAAGCTGCATACCAAATGCTAAGTTATGGCCTGACAGGCTGAGAATGACCTGCTGGTACATGCACAACTTGTGAGGCATGTCATACTTTCCTCAGGCCAGATGTCAGTTGCTGCTGCTGTAACAAGGGCAAGAGTCAGGGCATTATGTTGCCATGCAAAAGTCGAATGTCACCTTGTCCCAGTCCCACAGCTTGATGAGCATGTCATCTGAGCATGTGAGGAGATAGGGCTGTGTAGGGTGCACTGCTATGCTACGTATGTAGTCTGTGTGGGCCTCAAATGACTTGACTTTGTCCATAGTGTTGTAGTTGTACACCCTGACAAACATGTCGTCTGACCCACAGACAATCCATTGCTTGCGTGCCACAAACTTTGCAGTGCGGACTGCATAGCAAATGAAGGTTGTATCATGAGAGTGGCAAATACAATCTGTTGCAGACGCCTTGTCATGAGTACATGGGCATCTGGAAGTGTGTGATGGCTTTGCTGCATACCTGGCAGCTCTGTGACCTCAAATGATTTGACCAAAGACTGGTCATTTGTGTTCCAGATATACAAGTGCCCATTGTACAGGTTGGCCAGCAGCCTGCATGCATGTTGATGATAAGGCAATGTTGTTCAAAAGCTGGATGGCTTATGCTGTTGCTGATGCAAAGAGCAGCTTCAATCGCAAGGAGACTACATACCAGGGCTCTGTTGGGTGCAGATCAACACCTTTGACTCTGTCTGACCTCTGAAAGAATAGCCTCTGCAGCATGACCAACGCACAACATCAAACTACCGAGCCCAAAGGCAGGGCTCTGATGAACGGCATACGACAGCAACGTCAGGAACAGACGCGTCCATAGGTAAGCAGTGATGAAGGAGGCGGTGCAGCTGAGCCAATACCTTGATGTCCAATTGCAGAGGCTGCGTGCAAAACAGAAAAAAGGTTAGAAGTTGATCTACCACTGTTTCTCGTATTGCGAACACCAGAGGTAATTGCGGCAGATGTGCTCACCATGTTCTAGCTGGTAGCGATCCACAGCAGCGGAGACGTAACAAAGGCGAGCAACTGCAGGAAGATGAGGCACACGTCAGCCTATGTACAGCAGTGACTCTCTACCGTCAATACGGCATTGTCGTGACTATGTTTGGGTCGAGTGCGAATCAGACAAGGAAGTCTCGATCGTCGCAAATTGGGCTGAACGCCCTGGGCTATTTTGCGTGAAATCGGCAAACTCCCAATTAGCCTACGACCAAAGAAGTGGTCAATGCGCAAGATCCACTGCTACAATACTGCGAGACAGAACCATGCAAATTGTTCGCGATTAGTGTTGTACCGTTTGTGACACGCTGGGCGCCCGTGACTTGAACACTTGAGATCACGTGTGATCTTGTGGCTTTTGAGGTTAGATCGCAACAAACTGATGCACGCAGTCAGCGCTCAAGGTCCTATCTAGCATGTTGGGGAATACCATTGCATGTCTGCAACATGCCAGGGTCGGCATGGCATCTGTTGTGCGAGCCAGGACCCAGCTTCCAGCCTGCAGAATAACACTTGCAGTGGACAGGTCCACAAATGGCAGGCGCGAAATGAGCTGCAGGCACATGACCTCAGGTACATATGGAAACATGGCGAGCACAGTTTGTGAACGCCTCGCCTCACCAGTCCCAGTGTTGCAGTCTACTTTTAGCTGATCTGTGGTGTTCTGAAGGTCTGTGTCAATAGGCACAGTCAATACACCTTCAAATGGCGCCTGTTGTGTGCAGGAGAATGGACACTGATCACTGATCACAAGACTGGTATTGCGCATCATAGCTGCACCCACCTGAGCCACATCAAGTCATACACATGTAGACAGGTGACCATTCTGACAGATCAGTGCACTTCATGGTGTCATCATCTGCCCCTGTGTCCACATCTGCCACCTTTGTCTGATGTCCAATCACTGTCCAATCTGGTCCATGGTGTCAGCATATTCAATGCAGTCAATGGCAATGGAAGTTGCATGCTGGGCATAAATGTATTCAGTTGGATGATATCTGCACAATCTTTGTCCCTCTGACATGAATGTCTGACAACAAGCAGCGCTGCATGCAGGTTCGCTCAGGTGCAGCCGGAAATGTCACAAGCGCAAGCAGCAGTCAGTCTGTAAAGCTTGCTGTCATTGGCGGTGGCATTAGCGGGCTGACCTTTGCTCGCATTCTGCAAAATCATGGCCGGGATGTAGTCATATTTGAGCGGGAGCCCTCACGCCATGCTCGCAGTCAAGGTGGTAACCTTGACATGCATGAAGAGTCGGGACAGTGGGCTCTCAGGCAAGCAGGCTTGTATGACCAGTATAGTGCGCTGATTCTTGAGGGTGGACAGGACCTTCGCATTGTGGACAACAAAGCTAAGGTGCACTGGGAAGAAACGGGTCCACCTGGGGAAATGGGGCGCCCTGAGATTCATCGCCCAGCATTGCGCAACCTGCTTTTGGCCGCTTTGCATCCAGGCACCATCAAGTGGGACCGCCGCTTGGTAGGCATAGAGCCTCAAGGATCCCAAGGTCACACCTTGCGCTTTGCTGATGGCGCAACAGTGACTGCTAATGTTGTAATTGGAGCTGACGGCGCACGTTCCTGTGTGCGCCCCCTTGTCACTGATGCCAAGCCTAGCTATTGCGGTGCTGGCTACTTTGATATCAGCATACCAGATGTGGATTCTTCCTATCCAGACGTGGCCAAGTTTGCGGGCAGGGGTAGTATGTGTGCATTGTGGGACAACAAGGCCATCCTTTCTCAGCGTGCTGGAGATGGCAGTGTGCGAGCGTGGGCTACATGCCGTATGTCAGAGGACAGCTTCACCAAACTGCAGCTTGACAAAGCTTGGGAAAACGTCGAAACATCTAAACAAGCGGTGGCTGCCCTGTTCCAGGGGTGGGCACCTGAGCTTGTCCAATTTATTCATGCTTGCAACAACAAGATCACTCCTCGGCCATATCTGGCCTTACCAGTGGGGATCACATGGTCTAGTCAACCCAACGTGACCTTACTAGGGGATGCAGCGCACTTGATGTCTCCTTTTGCTGGGGAAGGAGCAAATGTGGCCATGCAAGACGGTGCAGAACTCGCTCTTGAGCTTGTGAAGGCAATCGAACCTGCTAAAGCCATTGCTGCTTACGAGGCAAAGATGTTTGAACGTGCACAAGTAGCAGCTCATGATTCTGCGCAAGGACTTGACATGCTTATCGCACCAGATGGAGCAGCGCGCTTTGCTCATTTCATGCGCTCAGCAGGAGGACCCTGAACAGTGTCGCTATGTCAAGCCTGCCATACTTGCTTTGCCAAAAGCATGTTGCAATCTCTTTGTACACATCAGTGACGCTGATCAATGAGCTGTGTCTTGGAATCAGTGTTGCTTGTGTAAAAATGCAGTAGTGAGATGGTCATGCTGCAGGCAAAGACATCAGTGCATCATCACAGGTCAAGTTGCAGAAGTTGCTGGCTTTTCAGAAACTGTTATGTGACCTGAAGTGGGATGCAACATGATGATGGCCCATCAGGCAGTGTTGCATCATGTAAGCAGATACTAGCTAGCTGATGAAAGCTGAACACTGTCAGCGACAATCATATGGACGCATAATTGCAGATTTTTTTGCCAGAATCTGATACACACATTCAGTGTGTGCATGTATCTTGGTTGTTTGGTTTGTATACTGACAGAGGCTGACGTTTGGTCTGCAAAACTGAGGCCGTTTCAGAGACCAGCAGTCTTTCAGCATCACTTGCACTTCAAAACTTGTCATTTAGGTCTAACTGGTTGACCATGAATTATTTGCAATGTTGGAATGGTGGTTCTTGCACAACTTGTGAACAAGTTGAGTTGTTGCCAGATGTGTCATTTGACATTGTTTGTTCAACATGCTCAACGCCTAAAACTGCGCTTGTCAACTAAGCTGTGAAATGTTGACGCAGTTGTCGCGAAGTCTGCAGACGCCAAACGAAAAGCAAGCACTGTTGGAATAATTTAAAAAGCACTGCCAATCACTATGACTTAAATTTTTGATGTAAGCTTGAGTTGTGGCCTTCCAATCAAATTGGTTCAATCTATGAATTACATTAACTGTCAAAGGGAATATCATAGTAATGTTCTGAAAGAAAGAAGTCGACACCCAAGATCTAGATGGCATACCCCAGGTTGTGCAAGGTGGCAGAAGGAGGCGTGCTCCAGACAAATGAGTGAAACCGCAAAATCAAACACTGCTCAAACACAGTTACTTTTTGAAGGCAGAAAGGGAAAAAATTCTTTTTGGTGAGCAATTGAGAATGTCAAGTAGCCAGGTTGCAGTGAACAATGATGTATCGGCTAGTATCGATCACGTAAAGCATTTTCTTCCATAATGTAAAGTGAGCTCAGAAGTAACTTTATCGTTGCGACACTGCCATCATTTCGAAGATCTCTGAGCTTTGTATATGTTTGCAGCTTTGAAGAAGCCTTTCTTGACTGCAACAGCATCCAAGGGGTCACGATCAATGAAAGCTGTTTGGAAGGGTGCTGTCATAGCAGAAAGTGATCAGACTGTGGTGGTGGAGGGCAACCACTACTTTCCACCCAACGCCTTGAACCATGCGCTTGTTCGTTCCAGCGACTACTCGACGATGTGCGGTTGGAAAGGCCGCGCAAGCTACTACGATATTGTGGTAGATAATGAGGTCAACAAGGAGTCAAGACGTTGCTGATAGAGAACAACTTTGCTGAGGGGTCAGACCTGAAGAAGAGGGAAAAGCAGATCAAGAGAGAGGTACTGTACACTGTCCTGTGGAATGCAACTCAGGATGCATGTGCAGACTTTTTGCTGGGTTGCAAAGCAGTTGTTACTGCGTTCAGTCGCCGGTACCGCACAAGTCCCATGATTTACTTGCAATCATTTTGGGGCATGTTGCACATCTGCTGTATTTGCAGAGACTCGCAGCATGTCACAGTATGCTTCTTTTGCTCCTCCAATGCACATGTTACAGTTACAATAGTGTTACACTTGTGCTACAGTTGCACGTACTGTACATGTACACTGTACAGTACATGTATAGACCAGTACAGAATGTGCGTCAATGTCATCAGCTCTCTTGTGTAGCAGAACAGCATTTGGTTTGCAAACTTACAGACTCATGGCTTCATCTACGCTGCATGCTTTGTGCTGCAGGTTGAAGCAGAGATTGAAGCAGCAAAAAAGAGTGAATTTCCTCCCATTGAAAACCTTTGGAACAACATTTATAAAGATGGACTTGGAGCCAAGCTACGACCTATTGAAATTAGCAAACCCAAAATCCAGTTGTAGGCAGCAAGTTGTTCAAAACATAGTAGCGCCCATTCATTCTTTGTCTGTTGCTGCATGTCTGTGGCAACAGCTGTATTGCATGTCTGCAAAAGGGTCAATGCAGTTAAGCATGCCTTTAATGGACTACCTGTATCATTCATTGCAATTCTTTTTTGCTGCTTGTTCGGCAATGTTCACTGTGTTAGGGGCCAGGGTTCAAAATTCAGGTTTGACTGTATTGTATGGCTCTGATAGTTTCCAGAATACCAAAGCCCTAGAAAACATGTTAGGGCAGGCTACTTTGCAAGATTATTTTACCGGTACAAATTTCTCAGATGATCAGCCTTACATCAAGTCATGCTACTGACCTGCATACTGCCAACACAGTGACACAGTCTACATAACACGTTGGGGAATTGTTGCATGCTACTGACATGCTGGCTGCTTTCCAGCCAAGACTATGGTTGAGACAAGGTTGTGCCTTACAGGAAGTTTTGCTGATCATAGCGCTATAGGTCAATTCACCTGCATGACGTTGTACATGTGTGCCAAGGGTCCATGAATGAAGGAACGCACGCATATGTAAGGAACGCATCAAATCGTTTGGGCTACTGACTGCGCCACGCATTTCGGGATCCAACCGTTCCATGAGATAACACAGAATTGAACCTTACCAGGTGTTTGTTCAAGACCAACCTTGCAGGCAACAAAGCTGACACCAAAGACATGGGCTCCTCTAGAGACCTGCCAACTACAACTGCAGCTCTCTGCGCTGGCTTGTAGTCGCCAACTGTACCAGCACTCAACATTGCAGTCACAAACATGATGATGGGCTTGCTGACAGCTGGCAGGAGCGGCTCGAGCTGTGACAGCAACAATTGCATGCTGTTGGCAATAACATGGAAGACTGCAGGCTACCTTGGTCACTGGCATCCCTAGCCTTTGTAGCATTGAAGCCCAAACCAATCGTTTCTGGGCAAAGACTGGCACAGCCCTGAGTGTTGCTTTTTGCTGGCTGCTGGAAGTCACACTGACTGCCTCTGATGATGTTGCACTCCAGACGTCTACCTGATACTTCAATTCTGAAACCGATGTCCCAAGAAATGGAGTCTCTGCCAGATACACAGTGTGCAGTCAGCAAACCTTCGTTTGCTGTGCTGTCACTTGCACTGGCACAATGTGCAGTCTACTTACCAGTCCAAAAAAATTGCCAGGGATTGGCCTTCCCCCAGGGGGGCCTTGCAAGTCAATTGACTGTGACTTAGGCAAACTGATGACTGCGCCGGCAGCTTTAGCGCGCTTTGAGCAAGGCTACCCCTTTTTAAACCAAGGCTTTCAAACTTGGTCACGTAACATTAGAGGCCATGCTGATCAGTCTCATGAGTCAGTCAGGTGTCAAAAATTGGGATGCTGAAGTACAGAAGCTTGAGAGAGGAATAAATGCGTCGTTTCGATACTGGAAAGAAACAGCTCCTATCGAAAATTCGTTTCGGCAGAGCTATTGCTAAGATCTGGGCTGTGTCACAGCTGTGTGTTTCATCCTACATCTGCATTGACCGCCTGAGGCGTGCGTTGAACGTCCCCCTTCACGTCAACTGAATCGACTGAGTTTTCCGGTCTTTCGCACCGGCACAATCACGCTTGCAGAATACCCTACGCACTGGAAAACAACGTACCAGAAGAACAGTAGACTGGTGGCACAATGAGGGCAATGTTCGCGAAGTGTTCCTTCATAATTCTGGTGAGCGTCGACTGGCCTGTCCCTGCGTAAAGTTAACGTTGCACTCTCGAGTGAGTGGTGACCGACTGTTGGGCAACCGTCAGACTGCTTGGCTGTAATGAATACAGGCGTCTCAAATGTCTCGGGTTCAAGCAACAGGTACGTGACAGCTCATGAGCAGCACTGTTAACATTTTTGTTTTTCTGACAACGTTTGACCGTTGAGGCACACCTGAATTTGTTAAATGTTCAGGAGAGGGCAGCCTGCGATCACTGCTGGCTAGCTCGGTATCAGCTGGTGCTGCCTGCAGCCTCAAAGGTGAGTGAAAACCTGTGACGTCAGCAAGATGGGTCCACCATTGCATCGTTTACCTGCACTTGGCCTTTTCAGAACATGTGTAGCCAATGAGCCTTGATGGGTGCCCATCCAAGAAGCAAGCTATTTTGCTACATTGCTGCTGCTGGAACGCCATGTGCATCATGCAACTGCCTTGACAGTCTGTGACCAACTTCTGGTTTGACGTGGTGTGTGCATGTCTTCTTCATTGCGTGCAGTCTTGCCACCAGCTTCTGACAGTGTGCATGCCTGTGCGCAGATGTATGTAGTTACGATCCAAATGGTGGCTCAGTATCCAATGAGCTCTGCCCCATTGTTTTACACACAACTTCTGGTGTCTGTCCAGATTATCCAGCTGGCCAAGTGTGCCATCCTGGTGGTGAGAATAAATGATTTTTCATCTGTAAAAGGATATCTTTCTTGCAACAGCTGCAGCTTGATCATTTGATGGCATGCATGTGGGCAAAAAACAGTGTCTACCTCTGGCTGAGGCACACTCCAGAGTGTTTGGCCTTCATGTTGCAATTGAGCTTGATGCTGCAATGTTAGTTCACAGCTAGATCTAGAGTGTACATCCATGACCAGCTGAGACACATATGTCAACAGCAGCCATATGACCTTTTACATATTTGCTCCATACTATATAATCTGGTTTCCTTGTGCAGACATGTGTGCCAGCAGCGCAACATTGTCCTCGCCATGCCCCACACAGTCAGCTTCAAACCCTGAAACTGCTCCAGAGGGGGCTCCAGAGCTGTCTTGCCCACATTTTGTTACAGGGTCGTCATGCTCCCAGTTCACTGGTGAGAACATGGCATTGTTGACTTGGACTCATGTGCCCTCTGGTTATGCTGCCTGTTAACGCGTGTATCTTATTTGTTTGGTGCAGGCTCTTGTCCATCTCCACAACAGTGCAATGTCCGTGTTGATAAGACTACTCTTGACCTCAGCCATGGGAGTTACACAGGCGTTGGCGTTTGTGTTTCACCAAAAGCTGCTGGGTCTGCCTGCACCGCTGGATACGGTATAAATGTGTTCACAATGCTGTCAGTTTTGTGTCGTGTACAATCATGTCATGCGTCATCACATCTTGGCTTGTTGATTTCTTGTGGTCATGATCAAATGTTTCATGTGCAACTACAGCTATGTCACGACCAGTTTCCTTGGCTTGTTGTAGATATGTGTAGCGGAGTCTCAAGAGATCTCAACTATGAAGGCATCTTCTGCAATTCAGCCTCTTGTCCAGTGGCAAGACCAGGCATACCTTGCAACCCAGCAGGTCAGTGGTCCATATTTGGTTCAGACCAGAGTTGTTGACATGACAGCATTTGCATATTGTCAACTGCAGTATCCAATATGTCCTGTACTGCTACATAGTGTATACAGCACATTGCAAGTGAAGCTCAAGGCGGTTGCAAGCTTTTCTGTGGCTTTTGGTTGCTTCATTTTGTGTATCACGCAAATATGTGCTATGGTGCATCTGGCCCCATACAGTGTCCGCAGAGTACTGATGGGGACGATGGTGGTGTCTGTCCAAGCCTGCCTGCTGATGCAGCCTGCCTTTATGGAGGTAAGTAAACTGCCAGGCATGCATGGAGCTGCAATAAATTTTTTGAAGTGTCTCAATGAGGTATGCCCAGGTAGAGATGGCTGATGTGCTGATGCCTGGGCCATCAGCTTTGCTTGCACAGGATTCATTCACACCCAACTGTCCTCAGTGTCATCAAAATCTTGGCAGGGTTCGAACTGTCAGCTGGGCCAGTACCAGCATTTCGACTCATTGACCCGAGCTCCTGCAGCTTATGGTCAGCATTTGTCTCAGAGATGACAGGTTATGAAATGCTTTGCAGACGTCTGCGAAGATCCAATGGTTTGCACAGCGGTCGGGCAGTCTTCTGGCACTTGTGTGATGCCAATTGCAGCTGGAGGCAGTTGCAAGTCAACTGGTATGCCTTGTGTTTAATCAGCTGAGCAGCAACTTGGTTGCTGTTGTCTGGCTTGACGGACGGCTGCTTTTTGTAGACGTGTGCAGTGTGTATTTGTTTGGCGAGGGGGTGCGGGTCGTCAGCACTTGTACTGCAGGCTTTTGCCCTCTGGCAAGTGCAGGCAACCAATGCAGCACAACTAATCAAGGTACTGTACAGATCACATTTCAAGGCTTGTCAGTAGCACTTTACATAGGTCTGACTACAAAGTGCCTGATTGTGCTTTGAAACATTTACACTTGCACACTTAGCTGTGTTGAGAGAGTCACTTCTGTGTCAGTCACTATTCGCTCACTCATGCTTTTCTATTTGCTTGCTCATGCACTCACTTGCCACTCACACTCACTCACTCACTCACTCACTCACTCACTCACTCACTCACTCACTCTTGTATTCACATGGCAATCCTTCTGTGCTGATGTTGGCTGCAGATCTGTGCAGCTCTGGCACAAGCGTAGGCACCCCTTGTTCAGACGCAGGCTATTGTGATTCTTTAGGCATTGATGCAACATGTCTTTCTGGAGGTGAGGCTTGTCTCAAATAATGTTGTGGTTCACTTGAAATTCATGGTACAAGTGTGGCTTTGCAGCTGTGGTGACCAGCTGTTGAGCAGTGAACATGGCACAATTGCTTTGACTGGGGCTTGGCCGGCAGCTTGTTCAGATTATAGTGCCCCGCCTGACGTGGGTTGTGTTTTGCAGATTCCTGCAGTGGGTTTTATGGTTCTCAGGCGTGTAGTGCAACAGGCACATCAACAGGCACTTGCATGAACATGACGGCTGCAGGGGAAGTCTGCACCCCATCATATGGTGCGTACAGCACGCTGCTGCACTGGTGCATCACTTGGCTACCTCACTGCAACTTGCTGTATCAAGCAGCCATGATTGGAGTAAACCCAACATTGAGACTGAGTGACAGACTGTGTTGCTGCAGATGTATGTTCCCCTGACGGTGATGTTTGCGCCTCAGACACATGCCCCTTGATTCGTGCAGGTGGTTTTTGCACCTCAGATGGTGAGTCACACATTGCTGCAAAGTGCCGAGTGCCTAATGCTCACTTCTCTGCATGGGTCAATGCGTCACGCAATGCAATGCCTGCTCTTCGCTTTGCAGTAATGTGTCTCCATGCTTCAGCATGCTATGGCTTTGAACAAATGCATACATGCATGAACTGGTGCATTGTGAGACATTACAAATGTGACGAACATGCTGATAAACTTCACGTCTGACAGTCATCTTGGAGCGTGGTCATGCAGATATTTGCAGCTCTGGTATCAGCGGTGGCTCTCAATGCCCTGCAACCCCAGCAAATGGGCAGGCAGAGTCTTGTCCTCCCTTGGCCACTGGCCTTGCCTGTACCTTGACTGGTGAGTGTTCTCCGCTAAGATGCTTCGTTCGCATTTACAGACTAATGTCCAGTCTGTAGGACAGACCTGACTCTCTCTTCTTGCACAGCAAATTGCTAAGCACCTGTTCATTCATCCCGTTTTGTCTTGAGATCTCAAGGACATTATAGCATATTGTGTGTGTCAGGTCACAAGATCTGCCAGGTCTTTGGTAGCCCAGGGCTGTCCTAAAGTTTGGCCATGAATGTACAGATACATGTGTATTTGGCGCATCTTGTGTTGGAGCCAAGGCTGATGGGTCGGCCTCTGGCATCTGCACTGCTTTTGACAAGAGCACGAGCTCTGCACCCGCATCCCAGGTATGTCATAACAGCTAGCAGATCATCAGCTCTAGGCTTTGTACTATGCATCCATGCAAACTGCCAGATCTTGTAAGGTACATCTGTACATCTGCTGCGCATCCGGTTTCCTAGGATGCTTAATGTGTCACTGCAGGCTGGCCATGATGTTTTGCGTGTTGATATCTGTACTGCTGATTCCTAAGAAAACGGTCTGCAACTCAGGTCAACCTATAGTGCAAAGTTGAGACCTGAATTGGCTAACAAGTTTCCTTGAGTACATGTCAACGATGATACTACCTGCCTGGCCTGCCATCAGCAAAATGTCCATCACCAGAAAACATGTATGGTACATGACTGTTTAAGGTGTATAACATGATTTAGCAATATTTGAAAGCGCCAGCTAAACAGACTGATACAATCTTGACTAGATGCAAGTGCAACGCAGCTGCATGTGTGGCAAAATACCTCCTGCACATTTGTGTTGGCTGGTATGCTTTATATTGACACATGGGCATAGGATGTATCACTGCCAAATGATCATTGTTGCCGTGTTGAACACGTCATGCACTTTTGAGAGACATGCCCAGATGCCCATCTGCTTGCATGCCTGCAAGTCCCCATTGTCCCGTTGACATGCCATGTTTGCCCTACAGGCAGCCGCAAGTGGCACTGCTCAGACAGCCTCAAATAATACTGTTGCTCAGACTTACTCCGATGCTGCTGTGGTGCCAGCAGTCACCTCTGTTGCTCTGCTGAGCAACTATTTAACAGTGGACGCATCCAACAGCTCAGAGAGAGCCAGGGTGATGGTCCTCATGCTTGTCCACAGTGCCTGCCCAGCTATGCTTTGCACTGCATTCTGCTCCAAGAAGAATGCTCAACACCTGTACGTGCAGTGCATGTTGATGCACCTGAGGCATAACTCAGTAGATGTGACACAGGTCACAGCAGTGATGCCTTGTTGAGTAGCGTGTGTCTGCATTGCCTATCTGGCATTGCAGTGTGCTTGTCAAGTGTGCAGATGTGAAGCAGTGTGCCGCAAGGTTTCCGCCAGCAGTGAGGCTTGAATGACTGATATCTGATATCTGACTGTGCTCTGCAGTTCATTGCAACCCTTGAAGCCAACATCCTTGCCAAGATCGACGCTCTTGTAAACGTGACCATCAACAAGGTGGTGCTGGGGTCTGTCAGTGTGTCCAACTCAGTAGCTTTCACAGATGCTGACAGTGCAGATGCTCTTGCGGGCCAAAGCGCCCTTGCTTCAGTGCTGCAGTCAGGGGATGTGTCATCAATCTTTGGCACTACGTTCGGGACTGTGACAGTCAGTAATGTTGCGCAAGGCAATGCAACCAACCCAAGTAAGTTCTCTATACAGCTGAGCAGGCACTGTTTCCTGATTGTGTTTGCTGTGCCAATCCTGGTTTCTGAGCACGTTCTGTGTTGCTGCAGCAGTGGCAAGTGGTGCAACAGCAGCAGGTGCCACAATGTGGACACTCGGAGCTCTGGCTACCGCTGTAACATTGGCATTGACTCTGTGATCTGCTTTGAGTGTCGAAAGACTGATGTGAGAGTCTGGGAGTGGCAATTTCTGAGTCTGGAACAATGATAAGCAATGCTTGACTGGCTGCAAAGGCTTGATCTTCAGTGCAAATTACTCTCCTGAAGCTGTTCACATGCTTAGACAGCTCTTACTGTGAACGATTCACGCATGTATATGCAATGTAATGTACATCTATACCTGTAGCATGCATGTTTCACATCTGGTGGTATCTTCTGCTTATTTGGATTGGGCATTGCGTCACCCTCAGGGCAATTGTCGAGCAGCCAATGACTTATGCCATTTTACTAGTACATGTCTCAACATGTTGCGGAAAAAACTCTTTTTGGTGAGCAATTGAGAATGTCAAGTAGCCAGGTTGCAGTGAACAATGATGTATGGGCTAGTATCGATCACGTAAAGCATTTTCTTCCATAATGTAAACGTGCAGAACAAGTGAGCTCAGAAGTAACTTTATCGTCGCGACACTGCCTTCATTGCGAGGATCTCTGAGCTTTGTATATGTTTGCAGCTTTGAAGAAGCCTTTCTTGACTGCAACAGCACCCAAGGGGTCACGATCAATGAAAGCTGTTTGGAAGGGTGCTGTCATAGCAGAAAGTGATCAGACTGTGGTGGTTGAGGGCAATCACTACTTTCCACCCAACGCCTTGAACCATGCGCTTGTTCGTTCCAGCGACTACTCGACGATGTGCGGCTGGAAAGGCCGCGCAAGCTACTACGATATTGTGGTAGATAATGAGGTCAACAAGGATGCTGCCTGGTACTACCCCCAAGCGAAGGAAGGAGCAAAGAACATTGAAGGTTACTTGGCATTTTGGAAAGGCGTGAAGGTCTCATCCTGATTTGCAAAACAACATCTGCCTTCATGTTGTTGGTTGGGTCACAGCAAGAAAGAAAGAACACAGGAAACTTAAGCGATTAAGAGTGTCCAGCTATGGTGCTGAGGGTGGATGTACACATTGGCTGTGTGTATGTGGCTGGCTTGCAAATTCATTTGCTTGACAATGAATACAAGAAGAGGCAGAAAAGCTGCATGGTATGTGTCCTGTTAGTGTCTGAGTGGCGTGCAGGGTGTGCAAATGAAATAGTGCCAAGCAATGCCAGGCCTGCTTGTAGCACATCCATCACAAACTCCTAGCGGTGCAACGTCATTGTCTTTCTATAGGTCTGAATTCCAGAGGGCACGCTGTCGCTATCAGATTACACTAGTGATTGGTTTTGTGAGTATGATTGCAGTTCAGTACCTAGCACCCATAGGTCTGACTTTAAAATTTGGTCGTCCCTTGAATTTAGTAAATGCTGTCACGAACCTCTGAGTCATCATCACCATCGTCTGTAAGTACGGTTTGCCAGCAGTAATACAGACATGACAGTGCATTCAACATTTGGATTGTAAATGGTGCCAACTTTTGCTTGACATCGTCCATGCTGATCAGATTGTCTTTATACCATGGCCAGTGCAAATATCAGCATGAGGCCAGACATGCACACAGTGTAGTGAGTGACGTAACATGGAGTACTACAGTAATCTTTCGATATAATCACTGCACTCATCTCCAGAGAAATTGTCAGTACCGAGATATCACCGATGTCACAGCAATGCAAATGCAATTTATTTTTATAAATCAGCAGTATCTTTGAAGCAATGACTAATTTTGGGATCAGGAGCTTTGAGACCCAGAATATGGCATGTAACCCTATGCTGATCTGCAAGAGTCTGACAAAACACTGGTTTCACTGCTCTTTATAACCACTTTGCACTAGCTAGCTATATATAGCACTAGCACGGGCCCGCAGTTCTCGGTCGTTATACCGAACGTCGTTGCCCTCATGTCGAAGGGTTGCAGAAGAAAGGTTCCCAACATCTCGGTCGTAATGACGCGTTTGTCGTTGTATGGAATGTCGTTATATCGAAAGATCACTGTACCTGCCTTGCATGTCTTGCAAGCCTTGCTCCTGCAGTGGGGATGCATCGCGATGAATAATTCACCGTGAATTACGCATGACGGGTGGCAGCTGAGCTGGCGGCAGGCTGCAGTCACTTTCTGTTTTTGGTCAGCAGAAAATACTATTGCATTGCGAAGCGCACTCACAAAAGCTCCCGTAACAACGTGAATCGACAAGGCCGCCTTGTCAGTCACACACTGGCGTTCGTTTTGGCATGTTCTGTCGGGGACCATCAGTGAGCGAGTCAGCGCTCGAAGAAACTGCCCTGTTTAGAGGCGCGGCCCGGCCATAAGCAACAGCTGACCCTGCTGAGGATCTGAGCGCAGAGCTTGGCCAGCTGCAGCACGCGCCGCGTCTACAGCCGGTGAGCATCCTGTATGCAAGCTTATGCAGCTCGAAACATTCGCAAAAGATGCTCACAATGTATTGTACGGGTAGTCAAGAGCTTTTCGTGGGATGTCTGTGGGATGCCTAGAACGTAACTACAAGCTTCTTAGCTTTCAGGGGCTAATCTGTTGCCCGAAGTATTCTTTCCCTTAGTCAATATAATATCATAGGCATTTTCGGAGAGGCCAGTCGCTGTGCAACAACCACAACGCAATAAGGATCTCGTGGTCCGTGCGTATGTTCGTTGCAACGGTGTGCCAGCACTGGCGGCAAAGCATGCACAGTGGTGACATCTATGTTTGCACTGACGCACTGGGCCTTATCGAGTACTGCACAGATTACCTGGTGCTTGTCCCAGCTTATCATAGCTGGTCCTTGCTCCTCCTTGGACTAGACTTGGACCATTTCTGCAACAGCAACAGCAGTGTAGACTCATTGATTGCTCAAGACTGTTTTGCTTCAGTTAAACATCCTTCCAAGTATTATTTGCGATGCAGGCTGAACTTCAGATTGTTTGCTTGATCAACACAAGCTGTATAACGTCACTGAAAAGGTGCAACAAGGCTGAAGCATGTAGGCCTTACAATGTAACCAGTTGCTCCATGTTCAAGTTGGGAGAAACAAGACTGCAAGGCATGCTGTTGTATCTGCACTATCTGAAGGCAGCACACCACCACAGAGCGTCTCTGGGCAGATGCTCAAGACAGATGTCATTGCTCTTGCACTGCCTTGCCAACAGTGCTCACAAGCTGCGCCACTGCTGCAGGTGTGATGTCCAGAAACCCTGCAACAGGGGCAATGACTGCAGGAGCAGCTCAGCTCAACCCTGCCAGTCCAGACACACCAGGTCTCACTAGCAGCCGTGGTAGGCTGGTCAAGCCAAAGGTTTGGGATGATGGGACAGAAGCTGTGCCTGCTGTAGGTAAGCACCCAAGAGCCTTTTGGACTGTTGATGTACCATGTATGTCTGGCACTGTGTGCAATATGTCTCATGTTTGTGCTCATAACAGACCTAAACAGAAACATCTGCTCAGCCCCCAGGCAACCGGTGACTGTCACAGAACACAGACTGCACCACTTCCTGAGTAGTGCAGAACCAGACAGCTACAGATGCTCAGCCCCTCAGCTTCAGACTATCATATGCAGAGGCATTCAGGTCGTTGCCAGCACAGAAATGATCAGAACTACAGGTGCTCATACTCACCTGTACAGGCAGCACTCGACCCAGCTACGACAGCTGAAGAAAAGGTGGATGCAACGCCAGTTGGTCATACGCCTGTCACAACCCAGGCCTTTGGCAGAGATGTGTTCTTTCAGGATCAGCATAGAATTCACAGTCAGCTCAGCAGCTGTGAAAGCACGCAGCATTCAACAAGGCCGCGGAGCAAATTTGCACAGCATTGTCGTTTCACCATGCTGTTCTGTAGCTCTGTCTGTTCCAAGACGCTGTGCAGTCTTGGTAGGTCCCAGTCTGGCCCCAAAGAGAGTGTCATGCAGCATAGCAGCATGTCAGCACCAAACATGCCTCTTTGCTTGGCAGGTACTACTCATAACCAGCAGGACTGGTCTCACAGTCAGCAGGACTGGTCGGCAGAACAGATCAGGCAGAGTTTTGCTAAACAGCATTTGAGACCAGGCTGTTTGACCTCAAGTGGCACATGGGTAGAATTTGTTTTTGAGACATTTTGAATGGCAGAAAATCTGACGCAACCTTGGTAAGCACCAGTGTGCATGCTGTGCAGGGTTTAGAGGGCCGCCCAAGCCTGCTGCAAAGGAGAAGGAGAAAGAAAAGGAGAAAGAGAAGGAGCCAGTTAAGAGCGAGTCAAGCCATGATGTGGCCCCTCAAGCACGGACAGAACGGGCCAAATGGTAAGCCAAATTTTGGCATTTTGTTTCTAGTTTTCACGGTATAGCTGGCAAATTGCCTTGTTGAAAGTAGCAAAGGCTGTGTCAGGACATCTCCCTTGCTCAAATGGCTGCCTGAGGTTCACATTCCCGCATCAGCAATGCATGCCGTCAATGCTCCATCACCAGCTGTGCTTACAGACTCAACATGCCGTACAAGGCACATCACACGTTGTATTCTTTTCCCATTACTCTGTGTTGTCATGACTGTCCTCATGCCACTTTGCCATCACCAGTCCGTGACGCTCTTTTTGACTTTGCGTTTTGGAACATGTTTGTGCTTGATATCATTGCAATGAGGGTATATGAAGTGTGTCTTCCACAATGCAAAGTCAATGCATGCTGCTACAACGTGCGCCCGTTGATACCTGTTTGTTCAACAGCATGATCTGTGCAAAAATCTTGCATACTAAAACTGCTCCTTCTGCAGGCGGCCCAACTATGCCAACAGCCTAGCTGAGAGGGGTAGCGTCCCCATCCGCGATGAGACCGGCCGCTTCATCGGCGTGCGCCCCAAGACTGCGGCCGAGCGCCTGCAGCGGCAGACGTTAGGCAGCGGCGGCATCTTCAAGAGCGCCGCTGTCGACGTACTCAGACTAGAGCGGCGCCTCATGTCGACCGGAGACATTGCTAAGGTGGCACTGCAGCGGGGGCTGATTAAGTGCCAGGGCAAAACCCCTGAGGCCACTATGGCTTCAGCCCTGTACACAGATGTGAAGCGTAAGGAGGGGCACAGCATTTTTATTCGGCCTCATGAGGGGCTGTTTGGCCTCAGGGAATGGGCTGACAAGGGCCTTGTGTTCAAGGTGAGCCCTGTGTTGCTTGTGATGGCGATTTCATGATTGGAACCCAGCATGAGTCATGTATACATGCTGTGCGGAGGTCAGATTGTAGGCTCACCTTGCAACGTCCAGCAGGATTGTCCTCCTTAAGCATGGCATTTTGCGGATGACCAAGCAAGCTCGGTGGCCATCTTCAAACTGCTTATCTTGTACCTGACAACTAGCAGCACACTGTTCTTGCAAACAGTTGTGAGAAATGTTGATGTAGATTTATACCACTAGACATTATGCACACAGCAAAAGCCTCAGCTGGCTCTGTGTTTTCAGCATGGCACACATGTTCTTTGCAGGTTATGGAGGATGATGAGCACTATGTGGATGACCCCAAAAACCCCCAATTCCAGCACCATGGGGGTGAGTATGCTTACCAGGGCGGTAACAGCGGCGGGGATTTCGAGGGCGAGGGCTTCCAAGGGGAGCATGAGGGCTTTGAGGCTTCAGGTACTGTTCACCAGCCATGTAGACATACCACAGTATGCTGTACTCATAGCGGCCTCAGTACAACCCTGCATGCAAATTCCAGGTCTGCTTGTCTTCCATCACCCCTGCTGGGTCATTTTCTGCGCTGTGCAATTGTCAGAGCAGTGCTTTGGTCTGTGAAGAGGCCTATGCCGACCAGTGTAATCCCACTGGACCACGTTACAGTTGCTATCTGAGCTGCATGTAGCATCATCCTGAATGTAGCCATTGCCTGCAGCACCTGCCAGTTCTGCAAATGCATGCATCAGCACCAAGCGCCCAGGCAACAAAGCCTTGAAGGTCATAGTAAGAGGGGACAAGACAAATGCAAATTAAATGTCCCTGCAGATGGAGATATCTATGGCTCAGAAGGCCAGTACATTCGATACGAGGAGGGCAACTGGGATGAAGCCTATGATGAGCAATACCAGGACGTGTCATCAGGCCAGCCCTTTGCAAACCCTAGGGGCAGATCCGGTTCTGCCAGGCCTGCACAGAGCTATGGCGCTGATAGATATAGTGGCGACAACATGGCTGGTCCTGATGCTGCCTACATCACGCCCGAGACCACCGCACCTTTGCAAGCAGCAGGCCAGGTGTGTTTCCAAAGAGCCCCCCCCCCTCCCCAGTGCGCAACTGCTCAGCACTGTATGGTTAGATGTGGCATGCATAACTGCACGCAGCAATTGCAGCATCCAGACTGCAACATAACTGCGCTGGCCTGGATGCACAAGTCACCGCCGGCAGCATTGCTTCAGCAACCCACGTGTCATGGACCAGTCACATTCAACATCACCATCAGGATGCAGCATTACCACCACTTTGCATGGTGTTGAGCACTCTTCATGATGACAACATCACCATCATCAGCAGCTAATTCCAAGCTCGTGTTTTTTTGCATTCTTTGAATATTAGAACAGGGGTTCATTTTAATTGTGTATGCAAATTCTGCGTTTTTCATGTGTGTGTGCCTCTTGCAGGACACTCCTCAGGATGCCATCAGCGGCGGCCGCCCAGGGTCTGCTGCTAGGTCAGGTGCCAGATCAGGCGGGCGCACACGCTCAGCAGCTGCACGTTCAGCAGCTGCACGTTCAGCAGGCAACCTCCAGGCCGACAGCCGCATGTCACCTGCCACTGATGAGGAGAACAGCAACATCATGCTGCTGCTGGATGCTGCTGAGGAGCTGCACAAGACTGCATCTCACGATGGCCCTGAGCCCTCAACTGCTGCTACCAATGGTATGCACTGTCATGATGTGTATCAGTTACAGTAATTTGCATCATACATCTGTAGAGGACCTATGTGACAAAGGCCGATTGTCACACACACACACACACACACACACACACACACACACACACACACACACTCTGCCAGCCTGCTGTATGGTTTGTACAGGTCTGAATGTGTGTGGCAGCTTGACTGTAGCCTCATGAACATGCTGGATGCTGTAGGGGCGCTGTGTAAGGCAGCATCACATGACGATGGTGACTGATCACCGGTCACCCACACCAAGCCTGCCTGCAAATGCAGCATGAATGTAATGTTACCCTTGCTGTTTGCGCTGATGACAGCAGTAGTCAGATTTGTCATTGCTTACATGTCACTTGTTACACCCAAATTTGTCCAGCAGCCTCATGTGTGACATGGCATTGCACAATTTCCAGGGGAAGCCTTGAGATAGTAGCTCCTAGGTACACCTGGAATCTACCTCCAGCTTACATAATGGATGTGTCATCACAGGTGCACAGAAGGATGACACAGCATATCCTCCATCAAAGCATGCTCGCCTGCATAAGGACCACACCACCCCCAAGTCTGCTAGGGTAGCTGCCAGGGGGGGTTCAGCAGGCAGGGGGGGTACCCGTGCCACTGGAAGAGGCAAGGCCAAGATGCTTGCTGATGAGAGCAGATTCTCCAGGCCTCATCCCTTGCAGGTAGCTGGCTCCTCTAATAATAATAATAATAATTAGACGCTTTCCAGCTCATGATGAGCTAGGTACGTGCAGGACGAGTCTTGTCTCTCCAGAGCAGCCTGTCTTGTGCATGACAGCGGCTCCTCTCATATGTTGTTTCTGTCACTAGTCACAAGTGGTGTCTGCTGCTGGAGTGTGCTGTTGGCAAGGAAATGGCAGAAGGCAGACCTTTGTCTTGAAAGGCAGCCTCCAAGGGGCTGTCACATGAGATCAGCCTTCTCCTGAGTGGCCATGGCTGCTGTAGTACCCCATGTGTTGTGTGCTGAGTAGGCTCGCAGTGTCATATGTGTCCAAGTATCACCAGCACTTCTTGCCGTTGGTGATGCAGCCAAAGGGCACTTGCTCAAACAAGTTGCCTGTGCTGCCGTGGTCTCCCACCCTTTAGATTGCCTTTCAGCTGACAGGTGAATCGAAGCCAATTTCACATTCTGCTGCTTTCTGCAGGCCCCAGATGCATCCAAAAGGGAGCAATTTCGGGCAGGTACAGAGACCGCAGCCAGAGGCACAGCAGCCGAGGAGCCGCCTGTGCTGCCACACCATGCCTCCTTCCCAGAGACTGCTGCTGAGCTGGTACTTGACTTGACAGTAGAGGGTCGCAACGCAGGTATGGCTGCTGCTGTTGTGCCGTTTATGTTCCTGTCACATACATAAACATGCCAGAGCATGGCTCTTGCACTCAGCAGTATTTCCTGCCAAGTGCAGTGACATTCAAGTCTGTTTCAGTTGCTGCTGAGGCTGCCAGCTCCACTGATGTTTTCCCAGTTGATGATCCATCAATTGGGCCAGGTCTCTGCAGTCCTGAGCACTTCCCTGTTTGTAGTTGTGCTTTGGCAGTCTTTAACTTGTTGCTCAGAGCTGGCACAATGTGTGCATGCATGATGGCAAGAATGGCTGACTGACTGATGTGGTATGGCATTACTACAGGCAGCTCCTCTACAGCCTATACTGGGTTTGGGGACCGACCAGGTATGGCAGGACCTGACCAAGTCAACATCCTCAACCTGCCCCTGCCAGACTTTGACTCCATGTCAGGTGAGCCTTCTACTCTCCTTCTTTCTTGTTACACCACATATGCTTTTTCCTCCTGAAATGTTTGTTCGCTTATGGGTTCCTCTTGGGGTGACTTCTTCTGTTCTAAGGAATGGCAACCCATGAGTGAGGTGGAAACTCTTGCGTTGCTTGCATTTGGCAGAGGTCTGCATTGAATAATGAATGCTAGTAATCGTGCATTGCTGGTGTTCTGTCAAATCTGGCAAGAGGATGAGGTCAAGTCTTTGGTTTCACAGCAGATGTTACCGCTCTTCCTGATGATTTATCTGGATTGAACAATAGAATTTGTGAGCAGGTACCAGTGCCAACTACCCTGAGGAGCGCCCTGATGACATGGACCCGGCAGAACCTGATGGCATAACCTCTGCCCCCACCCCACACCTCAACCTCCACCCCAGCTCAGCCCCCCCAGGAGCTGTCACCAAGGGGAGGTTGCAAAGCTTGGAGCAGAATCTGTTGGTGCTGGAGCGTAACTACGGCGCTACACATCCCCAGGTAATGCTGTCTATCATATGTTCACCATATGGCATGCTGCACAACCACATCTGCTGCCTCATCAATGCTGCTACTCCTTCAGGAATTCTTCGCAAAGAAATGTCGAGTTGATGCTCCAGTGGCTGCACACACCAGCTTGCAGTTTCCCGCGTTTCTGTTGAAGGTAAAGACCACACGCAAAAGGCAAACAAGCACTCAAGAGGTGCCGTTGATTGCATTCCTGGCGCCTGGGCTAACTTTTGTGGCTGCATGATCAGGTTGGGAAGGCATGGCTGCTGCTGAGTAAGATCTATCAGAGCAACCCTGCCCAAGCTAGTCAAGTCATGGCAGAGGCCGCCCTAGTCAGGTCCTGGGAGGTGTACGCGTTGTGCCAAGGTGCGGCACAACCTGAAGACCTAACCCCAGCCACCGTTCAGAGCTTCAGTCACCTCCTGGAGAAGATCCAGCGTAACCCTGACAAGACTGCTAACGTTACCGTCCTCAACCCTCAGCAGCAGCGACAGCAGCTGCAGCAAGCTCAGCATCACCGCCTGCTGCAGCAACAACAGCAGCAGCTTCAGCTGCAGCAGCTGCGGCAGCAGCAGCAGGCGCAGCTGGCTCTGCAGGCGCAGCGGCAGGCCCAGGCTCAACAGATGCCTGTCAGCTCCCAAGCTTATGCTGCACCAGCCCAGACACAACTCCATCAGCAGGCACAAGCACAGACGCAGAGTCAGCTGCAGCATCAGGCGCACTCACAGACACAGCTGCAGCAGCAAGCGCAAGCGCAGGGTGCCAGTTCCTTGTATGGTGCTAGGCAGTGGCCGGGAGCATATGCTCCGGGGGCTGTACAGCACAGTCAGGGCATTGCTCCTGGGCCAACTGCCAGCCTTCATCAGCAATTGTCTGCTCAGCTGCAAGCGCAGCAGCAACGACAGCTGCAGCAGCAGCAGAAGCCACAGCAGCAGCAGCTGGGACAGCCACAGTCTTCTTTGCTGCAGCAGCATTCAAGTGGTCCACCTAGTCAGAACAATGGTCCCAGTGCCCAAAGCCTGCTTCAGCAGCAGTTGGCGCAACAGCAGCACCGGCCTGGTGCTGCTAGTGCACAAGGTTTGCCACCGCAGCCGCAGCAGCAGCGGCAGCCATCTGCAAGTGTACAAGGTCCTGCACAGCAGCCATCAGCAAACGTGTAAGGAAACATCGCAACATTGCGCTGCCTGAATCGGTATCAGTGTGATCCTGTAGTCTTCTGGTGTTCTACAGCATTGGTTAGGTAGTTTTGGTATGGGATAGCTTTGTGATGTTTCCCAATATTGTCGCTGTGTGCATGTCTCCGGCCCCCAGGCGTTTTTGAGTTGAACAAATACACTGTGAAACAGACGGTTCTCCATTAGTGACGTGTCCACATCCCCCAGAGCTGATTGTCAAATCTGCATGTCTTATGAAAGCAAGCGGCATAAACCAGCATTGCGCAAGCGATTCTCCTTGCCAATTGTGTTGTTAACAACAACGCCAACATGTGCAGCAGTATGATTCTCGTCACACTTTATCATGCTGCTATGCTGATTCGTAGAAAGACCGTGCTCATTCAGCGCAGAAGCAAACGCAGCTAACATATCCTAAGCGTGCTCACGATTCGAGTGCATTGCCTCCCTGTGTCTCTGACAGCTTTCTAAGTAAAACTATCAACTACTACTGCATATTTTGTACCCAACAACATTTTTATCATTGGGTTGATTGCGCCCACAACTCTGTTTGGAGGCGTACACGGGGAGAACGTACACACTGTGGCTGGTTTGCGTTTGTTAGGTCCATTTGGTCTCAGCCCACACATTCTTTGGTCATGACGTCCATGTCAAATCCCTGATTGACTGACTAAGTGCATATGAAATAAATGAATGCAAAGCAGAAAGCTATGGATATACCAGCCCATTTCCAAGTCAACCCTTCATAACTTCACACCAGTGACATAGTCAATGCAAATTGTGAACACAAGTGATGAAGAAATCAGTTCAAGCTCCTTGCTTGATTGCCTTGCGTTGCTGTTGTCTTGTCCAGTTCTGCGTGCGTTGACTGATGCTCTGCTGCCAACTGCCTCTGCTTGCATTCTGCCACCATACAACCTGATCTGATAGACGAGTGTACTCATCAGGGCCTGCCTCATTCTTGCTGTAATCCCACTCCTGAGCAAGCTCCAGACAGCATGTTGCAAGAGTGTTGCATCTGCACACTGCTTGTCCGCTGCAGTACGGGCATTTACTCTGGATTGAGGTACGCGCATTGGGCTGCGCCACCCATCTGTGCAAAATGCTAAGTGAGCATTGATGGCACACCCAGTGAACTGGTTTGTGGCTGCGGAGAGTGATGTCTTCCGGGAAGAGACCCTGTTCAGCATTTGTGTCATGATCCCATTCGCTTAGCAGAGCGTGATTGCACTCTGCAAAAGTAGGATGCTTGTGCCTTGAGCCATCCTTCCTGTGTCCAATCCTTTTGCTATAGCACTTGAGGCAGCCAGAGCCTGTTGTTACTCGACTTCGGATTGTTGTACTCCGCTGGTTGCCACACTCTATGCAGTCCCAAGTTGCCTTATAGCCGCTTCCAGAGGTATAGTCCTGTGGAGTGGCCTTATTCTTTTTGTAGCACCAGGATTTGGCGATGTCAGGAGCCACAGCAGCCAAACTGTTGCCTTTGCTCACTTTGACTCCAGCACAGTATGGACAGCTGTGCCCCTGTGTTCTGGTGTATACCTGTGCATCCCAGTGATGAGGATCATCAGCTGTTCCCTCGAGGCAAATCCAACCACAAATTTTGTGGCTATGCGGCTTGATCTGAACATTGTCAAGATGATGGTTCTTCACATGGTGCCATTCCTGCCTCAGCCTTGGTGACAACAAGCTAAGATCTGGCCCCTGCTGTTGGGCAAGGCAGCACCTTACTGGCTTGCTGTTGGGTCTCACAGCCTTGCCTGCAGCACATACGCCAGAAGTCAAGCTACATATCGTGCTTTGAACACAAGGTCAATGCAGAAGTGCCCAGGCATGAAGTTGCCAACATTTTGCACTACGTTTTGGCGCAGCCTCCAAGTTCCTGCCACTGCTGCAGACGGGTGCCTTTGAGCATGACAAACGGCAAAGCAATCATCTCACCGGGGCAAGCGTTGTGCCGTGTGTGCAGCAGCTCCAGCAAGGAGGCACTTCTATCGACAGTCAATGTATAGCGTTTGCCTGTGCACAGATTCAGGTTCATTAGGAGATCAAACGTCGCGGTGCTTATGAATTTGATCAAAAGCTAGCATCAGCCTTGACAAGGATTCCTTGCACCAAGTGTTGTTCACTTCGTACGACAGACGCTGCTACTCAAGCCTTTGGGAATTCGGGTCAAAACGGTCACCGCTGTCGAGGTTTTTGCTAACAGTCCTGCTCGCAAGTACAACGTTTCGTAGGTCAAACTTTGTTTGCTTGAAATCTCCTACGTCTCGACCATCCGGTCGTCCTGTGAATCTCTTCAAATCTACGGCAACATCGTGTGTGACACGACCTGTCGCGTAGCAGTTGTCAGCACAGCAGGTCGCCTGAGGCCGTTTACTGATCTGGATGGAACACTTACAGCTATCGCTGTGGCTATTTGCTGTTTTGGCCATGCATGCTACAATACCTTCGTCTGCCATGGGCCCAATCGCAACCGCGAATCAGCAGATGCAGCAGTCTATTCCACGGTAGGGTGGTGCAAATACATGCCTGCAACCAGGCTTCCAGAAAGTGTACGCTGCTTTCTGTGTTCTCTGGCAGCTCAATCGACCAACAATGTTTGACATGCTGTATGTGGGCTCAGCAGGCAGCTGACCAACACTGAGAAACAAAGCAAATTGCCAACATCACCAAGTCAAATTTCAACAGTACCTCCCTCACAACGGTCCACCACCACTTCCCAAATGCCTGCTCAAGTTATGGTACAACCGTTGTCTGCAGTCGTTGTTGACGCCGCCACAGGTGCAAAGCCAGCACCAGATGCTAAGGCAATGTCACTGCCTGAAGCAAACCTGCTGCAGCACCTAGGATGGGGGTTGGGCCGACGTGGTCTTGACATCACAGACCAGCAACAAGCCACCTCTCTTCCACCATCTCCATCTCGCAAAGCTCTCAAAGACTTCTGGCAGCATTTCTTCTCCATGTCTTGGCTGCTTGGCCAACAAAGTCAACCTTTGCATGCCCAGCAGAGCACAGCACAGCAGGCACAGCACAGCACAGCACAACAGGCACAGCAGAGCACAGCACAGCAGGCACAGCATGAAGCACCAGCTGCAGCTCAGCTGCGTTATGATGATGTCATTTCGTCCAGTCCAATGCCTCTTGCCAGACAGGAACAAGTGGTAGCGGCTCACTTGATTGTCAAGGCAGCCGGCTCTGGGGATATTGTGCACTATGATCTGGTCAAGCAAACTGGTCAAAGTGGTTTACCGGATGCTCCCACATTCACACATGGAGCTCACCAGCACACGCAAGGTGACACATCAGCTTGTCTTCATGCAACCTAGCACAGCAACATGGCGACACAGCTGTGTCTTGCAGCATGGTCTTCACGGTTTTGACTTGTCATCTAATGTGATGAACGTTGTTACGATGGCGTTACTGGATGGCAGATGACTCATCTTTGCATGCCTGACTAGTAGCCACTCTGTTGTCTGCATGGCTGAATTAGTTTGCTTTCAGTGGTGTCTGTACTGTCCCATGGTCATCCTGCCCTGTGGTGCAACAATAGTAAAGGACTTGTGCTGGCCTCTGCCATACTGCACAACAAGTCTGCCCAACTCAGCTTGACCCTCCATGTGTTTCCTTATTACGCTCAGCTAGGCTCAGCAACATGAACCTTATGTTTTGCAACAGGCTACCAGTTTCAGCCTGAGACTGTCGTGGTCATCAACAAGAAGGGTTCTGCCGAGCCAGCTGATGATGTTCAGGGTGACATTAGCAGCCGGGGTGACCCCAAGCCCCTCGGGGGCCCTCCAGGCAAGGGCATCTGCCTGCAATTATTGTCGTCTCCTGACATTGTTGAGCAGTCAAGCTGTTCCATATGTGACATCCTTCTGCACACAGTCACGTACAGCTTGGTTTGGTTTGGTGTGCATTTTGTGTGCTGGCACAGCATATTGCATGCTAGCTTTGCTGTGCCGCAGGTAGCGCGCTGCATCAATCGCATGCTGTATCAGTCATCTGAACAATCAGGCTCTGCATGTATGTTATAGTGCTGAACTTTGTACATGCGCTGCAGACAAGGTGCAACCATATGCTGGTGATGACACACAGTGGCTTGCCGAGCAACACATGCCAATGGGTGAGCTGGTCATGACTTATGCGCACACATGCACAGTTGCACCTCATGCCACAAACAAGCATAGTCACACTGCTGGGCGCACACACTTTTGTCAGGGCCCGTTTGTTATGCTGTTATGCTTGCAAGCTGTTCTGATGCAAAGATTAAGTTCAGGCCCCATAACAGTGCAGTCATTGTGTGCAAATGAACTGCGTCCTGTGGAAAGTTACTGGTCATCACTTGCTAGACTGTCTTTGCTGTCAACGCATGCGCAGCTGCTTTGCTCAAATGCAGCGAGGAAGGTGCTTCAGATGTTTGTTACTTTTCATGCATTTACTGTCTTGATTGTGTTCTTGCTAGTACTTTACATTGCTGCTTGACATCTGGCAACCAATCTGTACCACCAGCAGAATTCTTACTCACTCATGGGTTGCAAAGGCTGGTGTGACTTCCAATGTAGATGATGATACCTTGACAGCACAGGCTAGCACATCCAGTCAGCATCAGCACAACGAAGCTGGTGTGCAGCAGGCACATCAGGTCAGCCCTGATCAGAGCTCAGCCCTGTTGCACCGGCAGTCTTGGGATGCGAGCACACCTTCCAAGCCTCTGTCTTGGAGGGAGGGCAACAACCAACACCCAGAGGTTGCTCTGAACCAAGCTAAGCAGGATTTTGCCCGGTGGCTGTCAGGCGCGCATGCACATCCAGACTATGTGGAGCACATGCAGCAGCTGGCGGCAGCTTCTCAGGAAGCTGCTTGGCCATACACAGGGCACCAATTTGGTGCTGGCATGCATCCCCAAGACAAAGAATTGCAGCAGCAGGCAGCAGCTGATCAGGAAGCTGCTCAGCCAAATGCCAGCAACCAAGATACGTCTGACACACGTCATGTTGCGGCGCAGCCAGAGCGCCAGGCAAGCAAGTCTAGCATTGCAGTGAGCACAGACAGACATCAGGGCTATCAGGACAGCAATGGTGTGAATACTAGGAGCTTGGGCTACCCAATACAGCAGCAGGCTGGTTTGAATGCAGGCACAACAGCTGGCGTGTATAAAGCCTACATAGAAAGCAATGGCAAGGGCGATGAGATTGACCAACTGCAACAGCAAGTAGTGGCAAACTCAGGCATGCCAGCCAAAACATACATAGGTTATAAGGATGGCAATGGTTTTTCGTATGTTGACCAGATGTCTGTAAGGCAGGGCTCATTGCAGCACGCCAGTTTAGGAAGTTGAGGTGTCCCATCTGTTTCGTATTTAGAGGGTACTTTTGTACTTGAACCCGGTCAATTTGATCTTATACATAACTCATCCTTGTTTACTGCCTTTTGCAGCAGAAATCCTTCTTGAAAGCCTTCAAGACCTTCTTGTAGTCAATGCCTTTTTCCAGACCCTGCACAGCCAGATATGAGTTGAACAGTCTGCAAAAAAGCCTAAGAAGTCAAGAAAGGGGCTAACAAAATAAGCACAAACCACAACAAGCATCAGGCACGAAAATAAGATCACCTGCACCGTTGTCAAGCTCTTTTTTCCGTTGCGCTGCTGAATGCGGATATGCACATAATCTTTACTGTTGTTGTTGTCTGTCTCAGCGTCTGCAAAAGCATCTGCAAAACCACAGGGTGCATAAGCGAAGGGTGACTCCTCGGAAAGCCTTGACCTTGACGTCTCACAAACTCAGAGCACAGCATTAGGCTATGTGAATGAGAGGTTCATTGAAACCTAGCGCAAATTAACGAACACAATGTGAGCACAGAAAAGGTGACTTACCAAACCCGCCAAAACTGGGGACACTTGCTGGTTCGACGTCAGTCATAAGCTGGAGGAACGTGCTTGTTGTCACAAGAGCTTATAGGCGCAAGGAAAGTACGAAGACAACAGTATTGGACGCTGTGTATCCGGTTGCAGAAAGAATCACCGAGCAGGAAGGTGCTGTAGTGATTTTGTACTGACGGCCTTCGCTTGTTCTTCTTTGTTCCAGCGAATTCTGCTGCAATTACGATTTAGCATATACGTCATTAAGTACTGTAAGCGAATTGGCGACTGCCGAATTAGCCATGTGTCTCGGGCAACACGTTGCACGCGACTGATATGAAGCTGCCAAAACAAAAGGCTGTGCAAGAAGGCTTGGCACACACACCACAGGTGTTTCGTGCTGTGCTGTGGAGCGCAGAATCCGGATCTTGACGTGGTGACAACTTTTTGAGTTGACAGGATCAGCAGTTGGCTTGTCGTCACAGACAGGGCGTAACTGTTTACACGTTTAGCGCAATGCCTGAGCCTAACCAGCTTGATATCATGCTGGAGTACATCGCAGCCTTGGTTTGAGGGCTCTTGCCGTGTGACGAATTGCTGCTGCAAAAAGCTAGCTATGACAGGAACGTGTTGGGTGACTAGCATGCAGCCAGATCAAGTTTTACACACACAAGTATCGCTAGCCTCCCGCAAAATCTTTGTGCATGACTTGCAGTTGCAGCAGACCCGTGCAGCAATTTTCTATGGTGAGGTATCCACCATTGGATAGTGTGCTGACTCACCCAAAGTTTTTAAGGTCCAGACTACATCTCACGTAACACTTCAGTGCACTGCACTGCAACGCCAATGGAGTCAAACATGGGCCAGCCGCTTCCCGGTACGTGAGAGAGGCCACTCTCAGCCATCCATAGGATAGGCTTGCCTGCGATACACAGCTGCATATGCTAGCTTGTCTTGTTCAGCTGTCTACTCTACTGTCAACTTCATGCATCTTATGGACTGGTTGCACACATGAGGCATTCACAGCCAAATGCACATAGAGCATACTCAAAACAATTATTGGTAGATTTCGCCCAATGCTTCCAGATCAAAATAGACTTGTCAATGCAGACTTCCATCAAGGCCTTGACAGCGCAAAAGTTACTAGGATGCACACAGAATGATGGTGTTGCTTTGGATGGTACAAAATCAAAAAGAAACAGCTGACCAGTCTGTACCACAGCTCAGTCAAGCACTTCAGACAAACATCGTCTAGAGATCTAGATGCATATCCCACTTGTCACAAGCACAGGGAGCGCTTGGAGCTCACCGGAGGGGTACCCCCAGCATCCAAGGCCAATCTTGGGCTCAGTGTCACCTGCACATCATCATCATCACTCGCTTTGGTGATCACCTCCATGCATGCATGTGGATGGAGTGCTGGTCATTCAGGCATACACTGTCATGCCTTGTTTGGCAAACCCAGGTCTATGCATTGGTTGAAGAAGTGAAACAGCAGTGTAAGATTTGGTGTTCACATACACTGTAAACACACATATATATATGTGTGTGTGTGTGTTTCAGAATGTCTCTTCCTAGACAGACTTTGACTAAGCAGCAAAATACAGCTTCTTCTGGATGTGTTGTGCAAGAAGCACCATTCTTATGTCCTTTGTCTTGGACAGCTCAGAAAAGCGTGCTGCAGTTTGACAGTGCTATGTCACGAGCCATGCAGGACACATCTGCAGATGGGCTTTGCCTTGTCAACATGCAACACTCACAGTTCTAGCTTAGGAAGCAACAGCCTATACATTGTACTTGTTTGATTGAGACACACTAAGCTGTAGCCAGGGCAACATGCCACAATCTGCAGATGCCCTTGCATGGGCAAAGATGTTGCTGTCACTATGCACCTCTCAGCATCTCTTCACATGGGCAAGTATGTTGTTGTCTCCATTGTCAGTATGGCACATAGGTGACTCACCTGCTGGAAGGCATCAGCTTTGCCAGCCAGGGCAAAGGCAAGTCTGTAGGTATCCTTATCTCCCCACATCCAGTCAGAGACTGGCTTCTTGTGAGAATTGAGGAACCACAGCCACTCCAACACATCAGCATGCCTTGCCCTGCAAACACATCACAAGCTTTGTATACCCTCTCATACGCTAGAAACTGTACTAATTCAGCATGCCTTGCCCTGCAAACACATCACACGATTTTGATACACGCAAGCAGCCTAGATTGGCACGGCCAGCCCACAGACCTGCACAGAGACAGTGACACTCTGCAGTGATACAGCATGAGCATGCCTTGCCCTGCAGAAGAGTCATTGGAAACTTTGCAGTCATCAGATCTGTGTGTTTTTTCCGGCAGCATGCTGGCGACACAGATGTGCGCTCAATATGGATGAAACTTTCAGGTAAGCAAGATGTGACTTTGCTGGCAGTTGCAACTGAACAAGGACCCTTGCAAAAGTGTAGGGCAGCTCGTCAGCAAACTATTCCCAGTTGGGAATCCTTTGGTTATTTGCGTTGCCGGTTGTGTGGACGGCCCAAGAAGCTAACCTGTCGAAAAGCATCTGGCCGCTTTCTGTGAAGAGGAACGGTTCCCTGACACCTTCCCAAGGCAAAGTCAAATTGAATTCTTTGTACGCCTCAGCTTTGATATCCAGATGCTTGGCTAGCAGTATACTTTTGTCACCCTGCTTCTGCCCAAAGTCTGGCCAGAACAGGCTGCCATGCTGCTTAAACAGGTTTCCCAATTCGGCGCTGCCAATGGTAAATAAGTCATCAGGTGATCTGAGAGGGAAGTTGTCCGCGTCCAACATCAGAACTTGGTCAAAGGTGGTGACGTAGGCAAGGACAAAGGCCTTAAACTCAAAAGTGAGGCCCTTCAGCTTCAATGGGGGGTGATGCCTGGGATAGGCAACTTGTCTGGCGTCTAGGCAGGTCACATTTGGCAAAGCCTGCAATCAGCTTGCAAACCGTGACCAGTTGCAACATGGCAAAAAGGGACGTTGCCTAGATGAGGTGACAGGCGCAGGAGGCTAATTGTAATAGAACGATGTTTGCAGAGTCATGGTGTGATGACACTGCTCAGACTGTAAGGAGACAGGATGCAGATCTGACAGCAAGAGAGCAATACACTTTGAGAAGTTTATCAGCACAGCCTTCTTGCAACACACTGAGTATACGCACATGTCCAGAAAGGGAGACACATTTTTGCTGAGCACATTCATGAGAACCTAAGCATGCTGATCATGCATTCAGGGGTGCTTGTCTTGCTGGCTGTGCAAACGTTTCAACAAAAGCCAGTGCTGCATGGCAAGGGTGGCATGGTGTTGGCATGTCAATGAACTGCAGGCAGCAAGCTGGGATGAATAAGTGAGCAATCACTTGGTACAGCACGGAGTGTGTGCGCCTGCCACATGTCCATTTATGTCACTTGTATGGTACAATCCCTCAGTAGTTTCACATGCTATGGTCGACCCCAAATGTGCGTGCATATCGTAAAGCTCCAGCTTACCTCTAGCTGACTGACCAATAGCTCATCGTACTCTTCGGGACCGTTGTATACAACCTCGACCGGCAGGGCGGACTTCAATGTCTTGCGGAGCACAGTACACACAGCGAGAGTGTTGCTGAGAAGCCATTTGCCTCCAGCCGGGATGGCAATGCCGAATTTGGCTCCGCTACCTGTGACTTCCTCCTCTGCGATCCGAGACGGCAACACGCATTTGTCGATGTAATGCTTGACTGTCTTCTCGTCTGTGTGCAGATCGGTCAGAGCTCCAGCCTTGCCGGGAAGCCACGAGGTGGTTTTGCGCACGGGGGCCCCCGAGCAAGTCAGATGTGCAGGCTGCTCAACCGAGTCTAGCACCTCGGAATCCCTTGATAGTTTGAACGGCACAAAGAAGCACACAAAGACGGCGATCAAGGCACAAGCAACAGTCCTCGGTGATCTGGGTAGAATCCCAGCTCTCATCGCCGCGTTGATGTTGGGAAGGTGCAGGTCAATGCTGTGCCTCGACTTGTCGAAGCACCCTCTCGCAGCAGCAAACCAGAAATCTGAAATGCATCGAACTTCACACAAGAGCAGCATGTTAAAGGGCAGGCACATTTGCGTCTTTCAAGTTCAAACAGAGCGTGTCATGCTGCAAGTCTGCTACACAAGTCTATAATGGGTTCATGGTCTGCATACATGTGTCGACTCAATGGGAAATGCACCCAGAAGCGGTTGACGGCAGCAAGTACGTATACGTACACAAGAGTGTACACACAAGAGATTGCTGCAGATCAACCTCATGACAAGTTGCTAGGGACTCAGTGTTTGACAAAAAAAGGAGCATGCAGCAGCCGTAATGAGCTGACTTGCATGATAAAAAGAGCATCATCATCGACAATATGCATTGACATGTGGGCACCTGCAATGTTTGCACCAACAGCAAAGCTAGTTTGCTGCGCTACTTCTTCTGCTGGCTGCTGACACGTCCTGCAAGGCTTCAGCAGTGTAGTTGTACTTGTATATGCTTCGTCTATAGCATGACTCAATGTTGGGAGCCGGGCAGCACATCATGTCTGGCTCCTGGGGCACACTTTGCCAGTCAATTCTTTTGTGCTGAGCTTCAGACCAAGGCATAAATGTCTGCCACTTGCCCTTGCTTAGGGCCGTGGCAGCTTCATAGTCATACCCCAATCGTACAGCAGGGTCAACAACCATCTTGTCATATCCCAGGCGGCGGAAGTCCTCACAAAAATGGGAGCACTCTGATGCCGGGCATTCCCCATGCTGTGCATTCCTGGATGTACACAGCTTTGCATAAGTTGTGTTGGACCGTCCTTTGGATTGTTAACATGGAGCTGCATGCCGCACTGCACTCATGCTGTGTACTGTATGGCAATCATACTTGTTAAGCAGCATGATGTATGATGCATTGGTTACCAATTGACCAACACATCACCAATTGACATGTAAAGCATGCCAGGCATTAGCAAGTCTGCAGCATCAAGACGAAGGAAAAACGTAGCAACCACCGCAGGAAGAGCTGCAGCTTGCCTACCTGAACATGAGGCCTGACTGCTGTATGGGAGCAGCATCAAACACGGCTAGGCCATTCCAGCAGCAGGTCACCGGGAAGGCTAGTCCCTGGTGCATTCTGTGTGTGCCGTATGCGTCTCCAACTGGGTTGTCGAAGGCACGGCTGAAGATGGTGCCCTCTGCATCTCTTGCCACCCAGTTGTCATAGAAACGCAGGAACAGCGGCTGCAGCATACAGGAAGCACTTTGGGCTTAAGAGTGGGTTGCTGTGCTGCTACATCTTCATCAGCTTGCATGCAGGCATCCAGACTGCATGGGAAGCAGAGGTGCTACTGACGACAGCAGTCCTTGGTAGCAGCAGTTTGGCCTGGAGTTTATAAATGCTCAGGTTGCAGGTTGCATGGGTGTGGTATTGTTGTTTGCATGACATCGACAACTAGCTTCTCATATCAGCAGAGGCTGACTATGAATAGCTGATGATGGTCTTGCACGTTGTTGATGTGATGGCAACAGCTGTGCCAGAGGTGACAGCCAGCTGACACCAAAACATATTTCGAACTGCATGCCGAGCCAGCATGTCAAGCTTCTGGAGAGAAAAATACATTTAGCTTGCAAACACCGCTACTGTACTGAAAGCACAAGTTGGCAACTTCACCAGATCAAGGAACAATACAACATGCAGCCGCATACCTGCAGTCCCCATATTCCTTTGCGTAAAGCTTTGGGGATGTGCTTTGCTGTTGAGACCTGGTAGAAATCTAAACCACAAGCTAAATTGGCTTCCTCATGTGCAAGCAGGCGGTGTATGTGCTGCGAACAGAAATATACATCATTCAGAAAGACCACTTTATCTGCTTTGAAGACAAACTGGTCTCCATCATAGTCAGTGGTAGTGGCACTATCACCACCACCACTGCTGTTGCTGCTGTTATCGCTGGCTTCACTACTGCTGCTGCTGCTGCTGTTGCTTTTGACATTGCTGTATAAGTAGGTATGGCTGCTGCTGCTGCTGCTGCTGCTCTGGCCATGACTGCTGCCATTGTTGCTGTAGTTCCGATGCCAATGCAGTGGCTCCAGTGCTTTGTTGCGTACTCTGGCTAGGAAGTCTATTCGTTGCTCATTGTCTTGCCGCGTAATGCCACCTGTATAGGCAAGCAGCATGTGCTTAGCACACTGCTCACCAACGGGGACCATGGTGCTGCAGGCTGAACAATGTCTTGCTGCATGTTTGTGAACTGCCCCTGAGAAGAGGCCCCTTTGATATGGGTACAAAGCGCTCCTAGAGCCATCAATGCATACGACAACACACCATTTGCAAAGTGACATTGTTTGTAGTGCATGTCGGACACCATGCTACCTGTCTCAATATGATGTGGCACTTCCAGCAATCTCAGTATTTCTGCTAAAATTTCCAGCCAAGGACCTGTGGCACACACACAGTGCAATACATTTGGCAGCAATGGTCAACTATGACAAAATCCAGAACTTTATATCTGAGACACTGCGCATAAAATGACTCCACTCACCTGTGCTGTCAGTGCTGCCACTCTCATACACAGACAGAAAGATGGAGCCTGAAGGCAAGCTGACACTGAGCTCAAGCAGCTGCAAGATATAGTGTGGCATCAATGCTTCTGTGTTGGTCATAAGGCCTGCCACAAAGACCTTCTGAGGTCTGACGGATGGCGTGATGTCCTCTTTCAGCCAGTGACATAGCTGTGAATGCGTGGCTGCAAATGAAGTGGCCAAATTAGCTGTAACGTCTATCAGACGAGGCAGCGCTCGGCGACTACCATTTGCCTTTGCTGCACCCGCTGCTGCTGAGGTGACTACACTCCACAGATGCTTGACAGTGTCACCAGCGTCACCTTGCTGATAAGCAATCCGGTCTTGAAGGTCAAGAGATTGTAAGGCCGGCAACAGCTGCAGGACGCTGGATGCAATAGATTGGTTGGGTGTTACCTTGTCAAGCTCATCTGGTTGTGGTGATGGCGACGTCACTGTGCACGCAACTAGCATGCATATCCAAAGACCGATCACCAAAAACAGCAACTTACATGGTAACCGCAACGCTCCCCGCAACTTGACCATTCGAGAACATCGGTTTCAAACAGCCGATCAGCCTCGTGCTCGCGAGCTACGACGCCGTAACGCTCGTTGCCTCCTTCGTAGGCATGGGCTCTCGCTCGGTTATCTCTCGCTAGGGTTGGGATATACACGAGTTTTGGGCCATCAATACCTGTATATACGTGTATTTATACGGATACGCGTGTATATGGACTAAATACATATGATGATTGATTATTTTACAGATGGCTAAAAGGAGCATATACAGCGTATACAGAGCAAATACATGGTATTCAGGACAATCTACTGAAATGCGTGTATTTCAACGTATACTTGGTCAAATTACATGATAC
>JAABUP010001817.1_pt1 | contig 43717 bp, 60 predicted proteins | sample 5559201 | NCBI WGS metagenome assembly JAABUP01 (sample SAMN10711887, study PRJNA513373) | rock metagenome | isolation source: Antarctica rocks | place: Antarctica
CTGCATTGCAAGCTAGCCCACGACAAGTATCATTGTGACAAGGCTTGTTAATTCTTGACCAAACTGTGTCTATCCAGGTACTACGACAACTTCATCAACTGTGGTGATCACCTCTACCAGTGTAATGCTATGGCCCACTATACAGCCACAGTCAGACTAGTGCTACACCCAGCTGCAGGACTTCAACATGACATGCCTGAGATGTTTGCAGATCTAGATGGATCTGGTGAATGCCTGAGATATCTGCAGATCTAGATGTTTTTGGACGGTCTGGGGCAGACTGCTGTTAAACAACATGTATGGCAGCATCAACACCTTTTGTAACCCCCGACCATTTCGAGAATGGCCGCCACTTCATCTCCATCCTCCAGCTCATGCTGCAATATTAATAGACAACACTAATCTAGATGGATAGGCTGGCGAGTTGGCTATGATGTTTAGTGCAGCGACACTGGACATACAGTCACCTCTTGTGGGGTATGAAATGGCTTTACACGTGTGCCGTTCACAACAAATCTGATGTCTTGCTCCGCAAGATGGAACCTGCTGCGATAAGCCACAAACATCTTTTCAAACGGTGTGGATCTTTTTACTTTGATAGGAACTGTGTCTCGTTCCTATGGCAGGCAAAGCAAAAACCTTAGTCTATTTGAGTCTGAAACAACAAGCTTATACCTTGGTATGCTGACCTGAGAGGTAAATTGCAGCGTGATATGGGAAGTCTGTTGTGTCTGATCGTTAGCGATCTCTGGTTTCACTTCAGCACCGGTGTCTGCGCTTTCATCAGAACCCATGTTGCAGCACTGTACAACGTTTCTGTTGCCACACTGTACACGCTCTGCACCCACGCCGGTCTCACAAGTATGGGCGCGCATACAAATGCAGTTCTGGTAGCACCCGCTGACACCCCCCTCCCCCTCCCCCCTCCCCCCCGCCTCAAAAGGCCTCGGCAAAGATATAACTAGCTCAAGCCTTGACTTATGCTGATTGGCAGCAGCATGCATGTGGCAGCAGCAGCTTATTTCATCATCGCGGTTGCCATTGGCCCAGAACTGCTTGGTGCCTTCGGTGGCATCTGCAGAGCTGCTGCTACAAAGCAGTCATGTAACAGGATCACCCTACATACAAGTGACTCCTGTCAACATCAGAACGTTGCGGCCAAAGCGCTTGCTTCTTCTTGCTCGAACGGCTTTCAATACGCCTAAATGGCACATGAGCACCAGTAATAACATAGATGCCGTATACTTCTGGATGCCTGAGGATACCCCATATGGTGGGCTCTCTCACTGGTATTCAGCAAAGATGCTGGACGACGTCGGGAACTCGTTCTCAACAGTTGAGCACTACATGATGTATCGTAAAGCCATGCTTTTTGGTGACAAGTCAGTTGCCCAAGACATACTGTCTTTGCGTACTCCTGGTGAGGCAAAAGCAGCAGGTCGGAGGGTGACAGGCTTTGACAAAGACAAGTGGAAAACACATCGCGAACAGATTGTCTTTGAAGGCAATCGTCTGAAGTTTTCTCAGCATGACAAGTTGAAAGAGCTGTTGCTTGAGACTAGCAACAGGCCTCTGGTTGAGGCTTCTCCAGAAGACAAGCTATGGGGCATTGGATTTTCAGCTGTTGATGCAGCACAGCACAGAGACCAGTGGGGACAGAATCTATGTGGTATAGCCATTGAGAGAGTCAGGAAGCAGCTGCAACAATCAAAAATAGTCAAGCTTGATCAAGTGCTTGGTGCCCAAGGGTTTGCTGACATATATATCTGATCAGAGGCCTGACCGATTGTTGGAGTCTAGCTGCACAAAACATTGACTAGCATCACTGCTGACAGCTTCAGAACTATTCAGCGCACACATTGAGCACAACGCTTATCACAGCACAGCAATGGCATCGTCTTCCTCGGGAGTCAAGGAATGGACAACATTTTAACATGCTCATGTTCATAGGAGAACAGCTTGGAACTCGTGCTGTCTGGCAGCGGTACTAGGTCTTCTGAAATGCTAATGGCAAATTTGAAAGCTACAAGTATTCATATTATGCGGTTGGGGGAGAATCCATACCCTAAAGGTAGCAAAAGGCATATGGGAATGTTATCTGATAACGCAAGAACTGTCATCAGACGAGATCACTGCTTCCATAGTGCACAGATCACTGATGCAGATCAAATTGATGCTGAACGCCTGTGCACGGTGCACAATCACTGCTCTTCTTGAGCAAAGGAAAGGAAGCATGGATCCAAATATCTTAGCAGCCCAGCACTACTAACTGTTCTCTGGTACAGCAGCGCTGCTGAGCTAGCTCAGCTGCCTCCAAAGACAACCACCGCATTTGCACCATAGCCTGCAGCTCAGTCCAAAACTGTTTTAGGGCGGCAATAATACGGACCATGACCTGCAACACATTTTAATATGACTTGAACACACGTAGAACCTGTTCCCAGCAGCATTAGCCAGGGATAAACGCCAGAATTCGGCACAACATCTGTGACAATTAGCACATGAAAACAGCGCGAGATGCAGGTAGAGCATAGTAAGCATCAGCTTTGCCTGCATCTAATTCAAAAACAGCATACCATCATGCATGATTCAACATCATATCAAAACCTGATGCCGGAACACTGCTTACCTGCAGCAGAAGTGCACAGCTTGCCCAGTTTGCATACAGACTCTGCTGCTTTGCGCCAAGGCAGCATTTGCGGTCTCATTCACAGTCCTGTTCCAATACCCCGCCTGGCAGGTACACTGAGGCGAACTCACGAGCACTCTGGATGAAGAACCTCAAAGGAGGCACAGGCAGCAGCTGCTGCTGCTGCTGCTGCTGTTCGTCCTGTCTGTCATTTAGCCTAGGTCGCTTTGCATCAGGCTGCTGCTGGTCCTGCTGCTGCAAGGTGCCAACTGGTATCCACACAGGCGACATAGTGACAGGGTGATGCTCTGACAACTTGCGCACATCCGTACAGTCTGTACACCTTACATCATCATGACTCATCCTCTCGCAGTCTTTGTTCACGGCCTCAGCACGGCCATGCAGATGATCTGGACTGTCCTGAATGCTGTTTTGATCACTGTGGTAACGTGAAGATGAGGATGGATCCTGACATGGCATTTGAGGCTGATGCTGGCCGGCTGTCACTTGTCTGCCTGATATGCAATTTGATGGTGGGTGTTGCAGTCGCTGGCAGCTGTTCTGTAGCTGCTGAGAAGTCAGCTGGCACTGATGCAGCCAATGGCAGTCTGACGGCTTCGGGATTGCCTCTGAAGATGCATGTGAACACAGTTTTGAGTTTGAGTCTGCATCTGAGCCTGAGTATGACTCTGAGTCAGCTTGTGAGTCTGTGTGAGACTGTGAGACTGAGGCTGTTTGCTGCTGAGATGACTGCAGATCTCTTTGAGACACAGACGGTGAAATTTCTGCTGAAAATGATGTTGCAACATCAAGATATGTTGGTTTGTCAGCAGACTTGAGACAGGACGGGGCAGTTCGGCATGGCCCTTGGCCAGGGGCACCTGGTTCAGCCCTCATGTCAGGACCCCACCAAGCCACTATGAGGGTAATGCGTTTCCCGCCAGAAAGCTGCTGTTGTGCTGATCCGTCTGCTGTGCTAGCATCGGGGTGCCCTAGCAGCAACACAGCACATCAAATGTTTGCAGGTTGTACAAATTGCACATACTTCAGATCTCATGCTTCAGATCATCATGCTTCAGATCACATGCTTCAGATCATGAGAGTGTCACACACAACCCCATATTGCAATTGAGACTGTCGGTGTAAGCACGTACTGAGTCTGAATGACGACTCTGCATTCCTGGGAGACATGAATGCATGGCAGGAAGCTGCCCACAAGGGTGAGTGGACAGAAAACTGTCTACAAGTGTGAGTGGACAAACACACTATTTCTAGACGGCACTAGAGTCATGCATATGGCAGGTATCAGATAGTACTTACCAGGAATGACGCCATGCAGCAGGTTGCCTTTGAATGCCAGAAGCTGATTTGGGCAGGGCTGCACCAACCAGCCCCTTGAAGCCAATGGCCCCTGAGGGTCCTGATCCAAGACAAGGGTGGGGCCCCCTGACTCTGTCAGAAACAGCACAGAGCTGACCAACTGCAAACATGGAGAGATGCTGTGAGACTTCAATGACTATGTCACAACGCAGGAGGAAGTACAAAGCTGCTGGAAGCACATGTCATTAGCATGGCCCATATGTCAATACACAGGTAGAAATGCTGGCAAAGATTGTCCTTTATGGGTGGCAGAAGTTTTTTGAGACAGAACCCTATACCACCAGGGTACCCTATTCATTGCACCTTCAGCACACAGACAAGCAACTTGATATTGTGCAAGGTTGGAGTTTTACAGTGAATAAGGACTTCGTGAAGTATTTTTCCCTATTACATGTTGTTCAAATGTGGTGATGGAAGGGCCCACAGGTGTACCCTGAACAAATAACAATAGTATATTAATATTGATATAATATACCCTAAAAATATCCCTTTTGGTAGGATCAAATGCCGCCCCTGCTGATGACGCATCAGTGGCACTGCCAATAATCAGTGATACTGCCAAGAGGTTTGGTTGCCAAGGATTTTTCTGGCCAAAGTTCAGTGATACTGCCAAGAGGTTTGTAGCCTAATACGCCTGTGATGATGTGATGCAGATGATGCACAGTCTGTGGCTTACGCGCAGAGCAGACAACTGCTGTGAACTGGCCATCAATACTGCAGCCGTTGCTGAAACACCACCCATGCCATGCCTGCTTTGAGTGTTGTGCAGTTTCATAAGGTCAGTTTGCAGAAGGTGCTGGTTTGGAGACTGCTTTGGAAAGACATGAGCTGTCCTGCACGCACCTAGCTCATCATGAGCTGGAAAGCGTGTTTATTATTGTTATATTGTTAAAACTGTTATGAGTACTAGTATTAGTATTAGTATCATTAGTATTATCAGTATTATTGTAATTAGTATTATTATTATTATTATTATTATTATTGTTATTGTTATTATTATTATTATTATTATTGTTATTGTTATTATTATTATTATTATTATTATTATTATTATTATTATTATGATTATGATTATCATCATTATTATCATCATCATCATTATTATTATCATTATTGACAAGATTATTAGTACTACTACTACTATTGTCAAAGTGCTGGTCTCACCGGATGTTGGAGGTTGTAGTGGTGCAGGCCCTGCCTCAGGGCTGCCTCCCTCAAGTCAAAGTGCAGTTGATGCGGCTCATCTGGCTCCCTGAATGGCACTGCAAAATGTCATCAGATGGCACTGCAAATTGTCATCAAATGGCACTGCAAACTGTTATCAGATGGCACTGCAAACTGTCATCAAATGATAGAATTTTGATCGTTCACTGCTGATCTTCTGAGATTTGATGCCAGCATCTCTCACTTCTGGTAAATGCTGTCTTTTGACAAATCACATCGAACTCCCAATCAATGAATAGTGTATGAACAATGTACAGAAGGCACAAAGCATAACTGCCCAACTCTAATGTGATTGACCTTGTGACAAGTGATTCCTGGTCCCTGGTGATGACAATAGCAATGGCAATCATGTTACTCTTGTATATGCATGACACAGACAAAGCGGCTTGATTTGCACACGGCAGTTATGACTTGTGTGCATACGCCTTGATCAAGAATGCACATGCCTAAGTCCAGGGAAGCGGCTTGTGCCAAATGTGCAATGGTGGCAAGAGGGAGAAAGAAACAAGTTTACATTCATCCCCCAGACTCTAGGTCTGATGGATGTGCCAGGGTTTGGGAACCTGGACAAAGTGGTGGATGTGGTGAGAGGATGACCTGCAGTGCGCCCACCATTCAGCTGAGGTGACACCTGTCATGCAGGGGCCATAAACAGAGCCCAACAGCAATGAATGCAGCTCTTGAATAGCTGCATCTATGACAGTCCCAGGGACTGAGTCCTGCAGGGAAGCATGCACACTTCAGCCTGCACTGTCAGCTGAATACTGTCACAACCTAAGAGACCCTGAGAAACCCTGAACTCCAATCCTTGAGTACAGTTCAGGCTTTGTCAACTGCCAGCTGAGTGTCAAAAAAAAAGTATGTGCAATGCATATGCGAACACACTGTGGTTGTGACCGCTTGACATGAATGCACTGAGTATTTCCTTGCAGCCAAAATGTCATGACCGAATGGTGTCACCATGGCATGGTATAGTGACAACGATCTGATGCAAGCATGGGTGTAATGACATTGTCACCATATTCAGGCAAGGGCTGTCATGCTACTGCATGGCAAGAAAAGAAAGACCCCACCAGTTGGTACAAGTAAGAGAAGAACGGTGTCTCTGGCTCAAAGTAATGATGGTCTGTCCAAAAGGAAGCTGTTGCACTCAGGCCTGACCTCAGCAGCTTGAACAGTGCCTCTGCATCACAAGCATGGCACACCACTACAGCAGGAGTGATACAAGCTGACGGCTTCTCAGGGCAGACTTGAGTGACTGTTTGCTACTCTCCTGAATGATTACGGGTAAGTACACCGGTGAAGAATGCTGATGGGATGAGGATGGGAAGTAGACATAAGCTGTGCTAGATTTCACGGAAAGGCCACTTCAGCAGTCAGAGTGAGGCGGGCTGTGCTTCTGCAGATCTTTTGCCACTCCAGCATTGGCGAGGACATTCATGTGGCCGATGATGTGTTAGTTGCCAGTCCCAGACAGCATTTGATGTCAGGCAATGACTTGTACTTCACAGCATTGGAAGGTAGGCCGTGACTTAAACTTCAGAACGCAGCGTTGCCTGACACGTCTAGGGAGCCAGATGCCAGAAGGACTCTGCAATGCATCCCATGCATATGCAAACCCAGCAGCACATGCGGACCCAACCAATGATGAGGACTTTGCAAGGGCGCACCAGATATAGCATCCCTGATGACACATGGCAGAGACGCATCAAGTGGGTCGGCAGAAGCAGTTGATGGCATGGCTTGTGCATTTGGCATTAACACAGCTGGTGCTAGCCTGTATGTGCAGTTGAGCCTGGTCAAAATTGTGTCTGCAAGATCTTCCTTGCCGTGCTGACACAATGCAAGTGCCTGCATGCCAGAAACACATATCAAGATGCTGTTGCATGCAGCGGAGGGCAGAATCAAGCAAACATGAAATGACAAAACTGCCTTACCAGCAGGTAACCTGTTTCACCAGCTTCCCAACACAAAGCTCCGAGGTCACTAGGCAGACCTGCTGACAAGTCATGCTGTTGTGCAACAGGACGCAACATATCGAGAAGTTCTTCGCAGTGAGCTGTTGCTGACTTCCACTTCTCCTGTAGAAACAAGTGAGCACACTGAGCAACAGGTGTGTCTTGTCGTGCCTCGGAACAGCCGTCTTGAAGACGCGTGTACCTGATGATGTGCGCTTTGAGTGCTGAGAACCAGTTTGTTCCATGCTTTCAGCCCATCAGCGCGCAGAAGGTCGCTCATGAGGATCGGTTTTCCGCAGATCAACCAACGCTTGCAGACTTATAGATGGTGATGCATCTCAGGTGGCGTCGAACACTTCTGCATATTGAAATGTAATGCGCAAAGTTTGACAGTAATGTCTGTAATGGGCTCACTTCGCACGGCACAACGCACTAAAACTTCAGCTCTCGCACTTAGTCATTCCTTTGCAAATTTGAAGCCGGCTTGGTAGCGAAGTCAACGGAAGCAGGCCTTGGTTTGTATGATGATAATGTTGCGGCGTCGTGCTACAGGATGAATGATGTTGTGTAGGAGAAAGCAAACATGCCCACCCTTATCAGCAGGCCACGTTTTACTTTGCGTCCTTTGGCAGAGCCTCTGCCAGACGATTACCGCATCGCAACTCGACATGACGTTGCAACATTCAAAGCTTTCCTATGGGAGGCAATGCCAGCTTGGGAAATTGCCTGTCTGACGGATGGATGGGTTGACGGTTGTTGTTATGGCGGCAACACCGGGTAAGGTGCAAGAATACACACAAGTATGTTTTGCCTTTCGGCCCGTCCACGACAAATCCTGTGCTTGATGCTGCTACCTGAGTGCTCCAAGTTTGAGTAGGACTCACAATATCATGCAATTAGCCGCCGCGGTGTTGAATCGATCCGAATGCCGTTCAGAGACGTCTGCTCTTTGTGATCAAATTCAAGACTGCCCAACTAGGACACCTCCTTTGGTTGCAGGTCAGAAACTCGTGAGAAATTGGGACACAAGTTAGGTGTACTCTCAAAGGCCACACACTTTGTGCTTCACCCAAGACCACAAGCCTTGCCGCCAAATTACCGTCTGGCGACGCGGCATGATGTTGCCATGTATAAGCAATTCATGTGGGAAGCAGTGCCCTCAGGCGAGGTTGCTCACTTAGAAGACGGCTGGGTGGACAGTGGTTATCTGCAATGTCTCACAGGGTACTCTGCATGATCACGCAGCTCAGCCAATCTGCACTGCATGACTCATGACATGTGGCCAGTCCGTCCATTGTATGTGCGCATCTGCAGTGTATACCTACACTCTGTATACTTCCCAACAGAACCTGACGTCACAGTCAACTGTCGACCTGTCACTTGAATATGCTTCTACGCTAGCAGCTGCTTGCATAGCAATCTGTACGCGATGAATCTGGCAATATGGCAAAGCGCACATGTGTTCATGCACAGGCCAGACAAAAGAGAAGTTCTGGCCAATCAAGTTGGCATCTTGATGCCCTCCAGAGTACTCTGTCTTCGGCCCCTTTCAATCCCTTTTGATCCGCACTACCGCCTTGCAACAAGACAAGATGTGAAGCAGAACATGCAGTCCCTGTGTGAAGTTATGCCGGCTTGGGAAGTTGCCCATTTGGGTGATGGCTGGGTGGAGGGCACAGCTTATGGGAGCAAGATAGGGTAAGAACACTGTGTACCCCTGTACAGAACTGTACACAAACTGCCTGATTCTGCTGCCTTCACACTAGAACAAAATAAAGCAAGATTGCTTCCAGCAAAAAGCATTTTATGTAAAAGTATCATCTGCAAAAAGCTGTTTGCACCCTTCAGGGCTGATTGGCGCCAGAGTTTGACACACAAGCTAGGCTTTCTGGACACCACAATACCAGGTGTGATGCAAGCTTACACACATGCTGTTGTTGGCATCTTGTTGCACAGCACTTGCATTCACTGCCTTGTGAATTCAGCCCTCAATTGACAGACTTTCAAAAAGTAAGATCATGACTTGGCACTAGCCTGCTGAGTGCCTGACTGACCATTTTAATCTTTGCTGCAAACCCATCCTGCATTTTGCATGGCACACATACCACTGCTGACTTTTCCGAGTCCATACCAGCTCCAACTCAAGCTCGCCATGGACAATCTCAGCCTGTCTTGTTCATTGACATGGATTGTACAACATGTGACTGTTGCAGTGATACAAGAGCCTGGCATTGACATTGTTCTGGATCCCACTGGTGATCTGGAACGCTGCTTAGCAACTGCACTGACCAAAGCTCAGCTGAGAGAGCTGTCCACCTTTGCACCTGTGACAGACCAGGAGCAGCGGCAGAAGATCAGAGAGTTGTGTGCTATGTGGGATATGGATCTGATGCTGCATGGCATGGCACATGTGAGTCAACATGGCAAATTGGCACACATATATCATCAACTTGCATCCTGGGCAGCCCGGTATAATACTTGGTTTCTCGTTAGATTGATGTCGAAAGGCGCAGTCTTTTCTTTCCTGTCTCACCAACTTGCGTGGTGCATTGTGACGCATTCTGTATGGCTATTGCAATCTGAGACAGCAGGTTGGTTATAAGATTCTTATGCCTGTGAACTGTGTTTGAAATGCAAATGTGGCATGAAGCTGCACACTGAACATGGCGTGCTGCTCTTTTGAGTGAGCAAAGCATTCAGTGAAGCATTGCAATGTTTCACTGAATGCTTTGCTCACCCAAAAGAGCAGCATGCCCAATTGGCAGTTGCGAGTAGCCCACTTCAAGGACCACTGTGTGGTTTTCAAGGACCCCTACCAGCTGTGCCTGAGCACATGAACTCATCGCACAAGTGGTTTCTGCTCAGTTTGTTACACTCATATGCCCCATGGTAGCTACAAGCATGCCTGGACAGGTATGTACATATATGCCAAGTACACTATTCCTGCATAAGGCCAGCTTTGCGTCTCTGTCACATTGATCACTGCTTTACAGATGAAGCTGTTTGAGCATGAAGATCATTGCATCAGCCTGAGGTGCAATGGGATCACCGGCGAGTGCCGCAAGCAGGTCCTTGACGAGGAAGGAGCTACATGCATGGATGACTACTACCAAGTTGATGTGGAGTCCAATGGCCAGATGTATGCCTCAGTCTTCGTACCAGCTGGCAAGAGTGTGGGAGCAGGAGCAGTACGCAAAGCAATCATGGAAAGTCTGCAGAATGCGGCAGCTGCTATGTTTGTGCCTGCTCCCTTACGATTAGTGGAAAGCTATAGATGGGTCTTACTTGTAGAGCCAGCTAGTGCCGAGCGGGCAGTGTTCTTCTATGCAGTTGTATAGATTGTTGTCCAGTTACACTTCTGTCTGACACAAGCAAGTGCAGCGCTCAATGCCTTCAGCTGTTGAATGTGCAGCTGCAGCAGTTGTACCATAAATACCACAGATGCGATTGTGGCTTCAGCCAGTCAACACAATCGTTTTTGGCGGGTAGTCATGACTTTACCTTGCTGCAATGGGCAGCCCTGATTCCCTGAGTCAAGGTTAGCTTGGCCCCTTCGCCCCGCCCTCCAGAACTGATTTGCTCCCAGCAAGACTGGCAGACATAGCATGTAGCATTTGTACATGCTCGGCCATTGCAGACGCAAACGCGCTGCAGCAACCTCGCTCAAGATTTATGGGCAACATCACCCAAGTTGGTCATAGTGTCGACGCCGGTCTTGCCAGACCTCTCGCTGAGCAGCCTAGCGATCACTCGCACAATAGCATGGTTTGCTTGCGCGCCGTCGGTCCTTGCAAATGGTGAAACCAAAGCCTAAATCGAAAGAGCCTTTGCAAAGCGTTGTCGACATACCATCTGACAGCAAGCAAAGCGAGTCCTCGAAACACAGCTCTCCTGAAGCTGAGGATAGTCTTGCTCCTGTTGCAGCAACAACTGCACCAGCTACAGAAGACAAATTCGTATGCACACAGGCCATTGCAGGACCATCTGCCAAAAAGACTAAGTTGCAGCAGCAGCTCAATGCTGTAGAAAAGCAGGTGCACTATGATTTGTGACCACTCGAACAACCTTAGTTGTGACACTGGCATGTTGGCCTGAGCTGCTTTGACTGCCTGCATACAGATATTTGACCTAGAGACAAGCCTGGTTAGCAGCTCTGAGCGACCATACAGTGTGTTCAAAGGTGACAATAATAATGTCTCCTCCTAACACCCCTGCCTGCCTTGCATACCAAAACAGCTTTGCCGCTATGCTTGAATATGATGAGGTCATGCATGATGCTTTCTTATCTGTCTCATGTGCAGGCTATGGTGGACTTGTGCCTGGCAACAAGCGCAAGGCAACAGAAGAGCTCCCTGAGCGGATTTTTTCAGACTCATCTACAACAACAGCCTAGTTTAGGCAAGCTGCTGGACGTTTGCCATTTCATAGACATGTCACTGAATATAATCACATCTGCCAGCTGCATTGGCAGAAATGCTGTGGCTGCTCAGAAGAATCGCAAGCCCAGACGCAATGGGCAGAGCTTTGCGTCTGCACAGGGTTCAAATAGCTAGCAAGTACTATTGTACATGTTGTTTCACACATGTCCAGGCTGTCATCTATAGATTTAGCCACAGCCTGTATCAAACTTCCCATCATTGCCAAGACGACACTAGACCTACAGATTAACATTTCAAAATAAATATGCTGGATAGGATCTGCTGTGCGTTGCACCAATCTGCAATCTGTGGTGCTGCAGCTGGTACCTGACCAGCTGGTGCTTGACAGCCCAAAGGTATTGTAGATAACAGGCTTTGTGTGAGTTTTCAAGCCTCATTCTCGCCCCGGCCAACAAAGGTCTCTCTGTTGGGTGATAAGCTGGCTGGCTTGAAGGAAGCAATCTTATGGGTCTCTGAGACAATTGCATCCTCTGCTGATTCCAAGGGCATGTATTGACGCCTGCAAAAGCGCATCTGCCTCAGCAATGCAGAGCTGGCAGGCAGCAGCCCTGCCAGGTTTGTTGTGCAAAGCAACATCTCCAGCACAACAAAAGCAAGTCTGGGCACAAGCATATATGTGGTAGGTATAGAGCCTGTAATCACACAAGGAAAACAAGGTAAGGTATGCATCGCTCACATGATCTCATGAATCTCTTCATGCATCTCCTGTCTGATTCTGAACCTCTGAATGGCATAGCCTGCAAGGATGGCTAAGACAGCAGCAGCTCCACTAGCGGCAGCTAGGGACCACCAGCTTGCAGCCTTCAAAGAAACGCCCATCTGGCTGAGAAACTCACTCTGCACATTGCAGCAATGCTGAAGCTGAATCAGGCACAACGTTCATGACAACAACACGTGCCATCCCAGCTCATGAAGTTGCTGATTGTTTTTGCTAACAATAGGGCCGGTGAATCAGCCACAAACTCAAGAAATTACAGGCAGTGTTGAGCCTACCGTCTTCACACATTGGTGTCTGTCTTCAAGGTTGAGTGAGAAGCCCAAATCACATGAACATGAGTAGGGCACACCAGACTTGCGAGGGTCCTTGTTGACACATTGCTGAGTGCAGTCAGCAAGTTGCTCAGCACACTCATCAATGTCAACACATGTCTTTTTGTTGTCTGCTAATCTCAGTCCAGCCCTGCAAGCATGAGCAAAAATTGTTTGCTGTGCAAGAAAAGGGACTGAATGTAGCTGTCACTCGACAGCCACCCGCTGGCAAGTTGCCAAATCAGCCTTGCAAATCTAAGCAAATTCGTTTGCTATGCAAGGAGAAGGCGTGGAATGTAGCTGTTACTCGACAGCCACCTGCTAGCATGGTGCCAAACAAAACAGACATCCCTGTGCACAAGCAACGTGCTGTCTTTGCTATGCTCACCCACAAGAGCAGACTGAGGTGCCGTTTGCACTGTAGCATGGACCCTCGCAACCACCATTGTCCTTGCCGCACATATCCTTGGGGTAGCAGAAACCTGGACTGCCTTGTCCACCAAACTGTAAATGACAGATACATAACATTGTTGTGCATCACTTTGCAATCTGGCAGTGCTTGTAGCAAAGTTCAGAGCGATAGGCTGCTAAGTTATCCTGTTTAATGCAGCAATTCTGCACCAGCGTTTAGGAGGCAAGTAGCAGCCATCACTGTAGTGCATTCCTTGAGGTGCTCAAGAACACAATCTTGAATCAGCTCACCAGATTGAAGCCCTCATCACATTCACAGTGGTACGAGCCTAGTTCATTGATGCATGTGTGGTCACACCCAGCGGTTCCCTCCAAGCATTCATTGATGTCTGCGCACTGCTGTCCGTTTCCCCTCCATCCTACAAGAGTGATTTTGAAGCTGTTGGCTCAGCAGCACACTATGACAGGAAGCACGGGGGCACAGTGTTGTGACAGGTCTCGCAGTGTGTGTAGACTCACCATCTGGACACTTGCACACATATCCTCTGTAGGTGTCAACACAAGCATCCAAGTGCATGCTGTCATTGCTCCAGCATGTTTGACTATCCACTGCACAATTATTCTCTTGAATGTTGCCAGTCAGACACACCTGCATACGCGTGCACTTGTTAAGCTGTGGTCATCAAGCCTGCATGTGTGCATCTGTGCTGGTCATAGGTCACTATGCAAGGCTGCTGCAGAGCGGATGACAACAGGTTGACTACACACAAGCACAACGTCAATGGCAGTTGCACGGCAGGTATTGAAATGCATTACCTCTGGTTCTGTTGTTTCATCAAAACCAGCACACAGAGCCTTTGTGATAGACACAGTGTCCAAGCGGCCTCTGTATTGCTTGTTGTTGATGATAACTGTGGGAAGCAACACCACACGGCCAGCAGCCTCGCCAATGCTCTCTGTCCCTTGTGCCTCATACTCTGCCTGTGCCAACCAGACAAGGGTGTGAACTCCTATGAATAGACAGGTTGGGTGAAATGCAGTTTGTACATTTAGCGGCAGATCTGTCATCGGCAACATCTAATCCTGGCAGCATCAAGACATCAGGTTTTCAAGGCTTCACATTGATGGGTGAACAGGCAGTGTTGCTGCACAACAAACTACTGACCTGTAACAAGGAATGATCTGTGTCAGCATCTGAGCTACCCATGCAGGCTTCAATCGCATTCAGACTCAAGTTTGTGGCTTGAATCTGCTGTTGTGCGCAAGCACTGTCAAAAGTCCTGTCTTGCATCCTGCATGCACATTGCCACAATTCATCATTACTTGTTTCACTGACTTGCAAGCTTCTCATGTGCAAATGCATGCAAAACACAAATTTGCAGGGTTGGTATCAGTGAATAGGGACCAGCATTCATGGTCTTACTTGCAGTGCGTGTTGAACAGCTGAACATATGTCCACCACAACCATGCTTGATGCTTGGACTCAGCCTGTTGCCTGATGCAAAGCTGCCGCTTGTTCTCCTCAACAACCTACAAGGCAAACACAGGTATCATTGAATTCAGTGATTGTCAGGAATCTGAGCAACACGCGCATTGCGTTACAAGTTCTGCAATCAGCCATATGTACCTGACGGCCATTGTAGCTGCTTTGTAGGCCTTGTGGAATACTGTCCATTGCACAGTAGCGTCCACTGTTGACACAATTGTCTTGGCACGTCTGACTGTTAGAGCTGTCCAAGCACTTCTGTACCATGAAATGGGGCTTGAATTGTGTGTAGCCACGCTGCAAATAAACAAACACGATAAGCTTAAGGGTGAGCAGAAATACAGAGTGTACTGCTTGTGAGTCATTGCTATTGAACACTGAACAGCTTTAGGTAAGAGTGTATCAACGTGATTTGAGCACAATTTGTGTGTAAGTGTTTCGAAGAGTTTTACCTTTTCAAGGTCGATGGCAGTCTCAGCAAAGTCAAGCTTGAAGCGACTTTGCCTGTCGCAGCTGCTTCCACAGGCATCATTGCTGCTTGTCCAGAACTCCCACTCCACCCTGAGGACCAAAAGAGCATTGGTCGATGCTGATTTGCAGCAGTGCTTTTGGACCATGTCAAGCCAAGATCAGAGTGCAATGGTGCTGTTCAACACTTGCTAGCGATGATTGTCAGCGAGCTTTGACGACAGCTACCTGTCATCTGGGTGTGCCATTGACTCCTTGAAGTCCAGCTCAACCACTACAGAGTCTCCATTTTTGAGAGTTTCAGCTAGCTTCTGCCCAGTGGCCTGCACAATAACCCAATGGTGCTGATTAGCACATTTGGCACATGCCTGTCTGAAAGCCTAACAGTCATCTACACATGGACATGCTAACCTGAGTGAGCAGAGCCGTAGGAATGCTAATGTCAGTAGCCAGCTTCGCAATCTCTGGACGATCTTCTGGAGCAGCCATTGTCAGAAGCCTTTCTACAGTGTTGTCATAGATGAGAATACCCTTGAAGCCAGCTTTCTCAGCATTGTAGGCCTTCTCAATGAAGTAGCATCCTGGAGTAGCACATCAGCGCAGTCAGTTTGCCGGCATCACAGGGAACATAGCAGTAGGCTTGACATGATGCATGCTGACCTCCTCTTCCTGCTAGCAATAGTGGCGGAAGACCATGTTCTGGCTGTATTACCGCCTTCTGAAATGGCTCACAAGCAAGACTGTTGTCCGTTGAGCGCACAAGCTCTCCAAGCATGGAGGCTCCATACATTGGCACTCCAAACTGCAGCAGATACGGTCTTGTGACTTGTGTCCAGATGCTGCCTCTGTTGGTTGATGTATCTTGTAGGGGAGGTTATGTGACGTGGCAACTCACATCCCCAATAGCAGCATCTTGCACACCAGCAATCGATGCTGGCGCACGGATGACCAAAGAGTGAGTCTCAACAATCCATTCCCCAGCCATTGAAAGGGGTAAATTGATTGTGATAGCAACCAGACTGCATATCAGCTTGGCCAGATGCAGAAGCTGTTTGGCCATTGCAACCACGTGGCTTGTACTCCTGCAAAAAGGTAGCATGGCAGTCTTTCACTGATGCAGCCGTCATTTCTATGCCATAGCCTTCAATCATATTGTTGGCCAGAAAATGGGGATTGCGAGCAGTGTATGGCCGAGCTAGCAGACTGGCCTACAGTACCTCTCAAAGCAGTGATTCAAACTGGCTTCTCCTCTGACGGCCCAAAGCAGACCAACAGCTGGACACACGATATTTTGTTTTCGCACAAACTCGAGAGATTCACAGATACGACTGTGCAACGATTCAAGCCATCCAGGTCATAGTAGGCATGTCCGGACGCTTGAAAAGATCGAAGTTGATAGATCGACTTGATCAGCAGACAGGGCTGGGAGCGACGCTGCAGCAAGTTCCGGCGTCTAGCAAGATCTACCACGCGTAGAGAACTCGGAAGGCGCAACTCGAACGTTTACAGCTTCAGAAGTAGTCAGGTCTCGCAGTCAGGACCACGCGGGAACAAAGTCAAACCTATCTCCCTTCATCGTTTGGCTCAATTGGGGACCCATCCTGGTCATGCTGTTCAGGCCGTGGATGTACACGCAGCCCAAAGTCGGAGAAGACACGCGACTGTAGTCCAATCGCACGAAGCTGCTAGCGTAGTATAACCTTGAGTCATCGGCTGAAGACTCTGTCTTCATCCGCCTGGGCATGCAGCTGCATCAGCATGCGTCGCTCTTGAACCCCTGGTCGGCCATGTAGCGACAGCGTTTGTCTGTTGTGCTTAATTGCGACTCAGCCGCACCATTGATATTTCTGTGTTTGGTGTCTCGACAAGACCATCACAACTTTTGGAAGTATTGGCATGCACGATCGCATGCATATGTCCCAGAGGCCCCTTCCCGCTACAGATCCCATATTTGAGGCAGGTAACTTGGAACGCGAACTCAAGGCCAGAGAAGCCGCTCCCAGGGTACAGTAGTGTGTGATTGCTGACAATGCTTTCTGGATAACGAGGCTTTGCATTTTTGCTGTTAACTGGTTGACTCATATGTTCTGCTTCAGATGAGCCGGCAGGATGAGAAGATGCTGATGAAAGATTTGGAAGCAGATGCATTGCAGTGCACCAGCTGGTGAGTGATGCACCCTTGACAGCTGTCTGACTTGCAAACCAACTGAACTTAACAATAGTTCGACATCAACATTTCTTTGATGCAAAAATCACCTACACAATCTGGCATCCTGTGCCATCCTTTAAAGCTTCAAGCTATGATGTGATCCACGCCTACGCTTTGAGCCATGACATCAACTTTGCTTACACTTACTAGCTGCTACAGGGGCGCGAGATCATCACAGCAGCAGTGTTCCACATGCCACGCTGTGCTGCCCACGCCATATCTGCTTTCACTCCATGTCTCTGAGCAGCATGACTCCTTTTTTGCATCTCAAGCAGCCCAGCGCATGCCAGTCTTCCAGTGCCTGGTAGAGGGTTGCAACAGTAGGTTCTGCTTGGCTGCTCATCGCCATCAGCATCTGACTGACTTTCACCAAATACCTGCAGACTCAGGCTTTGACAGGTATACTTATGCATGTAAGATTGTATACACACTCTTGGATGCCACATGGCTGCATGGATCTAGTCCATGCAACACACCTGCTGCCTGCAGTTTAGATCTCAGCCAGACACCTACAGAAGTCATACATTGTGTCATGGGACACATCTAACAGACAAGCACTTTCATCAGCCATTTTACACAGTCAATCTTGCATGTTACTATTGCTTATCTGTGCGCATCCATATTGCAACATAATCTTGCTGCATATTATTTGGTATCTGCAAAAGAGACAGTATGCTATTGTAGGATACATCTAACAGCCCACTGTGGTCAGGTGAGGCCAGATGGCCTTCGCCGTCCAACTATGGCTGATTGAAGTCTCTGCACAGTCAACTGCTGTCCAAGAGCAGGATCTGATACTCGACACAAAGGTACAGGCTCTGTTGCAGGCACTTATCCTCTGGCAGGTGTATCAGATGTGCATGTGGACAGTGTTCAGGAACTAGTCACAGTTGCTGGTAAAAGCAGATCTATGTCTGTGTAGCCTGGTGCACAATGTGGAGCTTCCACAGTGATTGACGTTGATGGTGTGCAGCATGTACATACAGCTGATTTGGGTTACATACATGCAGGTGCAAGTTGGTGCAGCGCAAATGACTGACGCAAACAGGATTGGTCAGGACACAGGGAATCACAGTTGTGTCTCTCAAAATGCTGACATGGACTTAACAGCTTCAGCTGCTGTACAAAACAGCCGGGAAAATGAGCTCAGTGCACAAACATCATCTGAAACAAACCAGCCTGCAACTTCTGGACTCAGTCAGCAGAGTAGACAGGAAGCTCACTGCCAGGACTCTGGGATTGCTGCCAAAGCTCCTTTTCAACATCAAATTCCAGCTGCTGAGCCTTTTGGCAGAAGGCTCGGTGCTCATTCAGGTCCAGTCCTGCCTGATGGTAGTGTTTTGCAGCCTGCCGCTAACAGTAGGGGGCACGGAAGAGCTCCTTTAGGAGGGCCCTCTGCCAGAGGCCATGGCAGAGGAAGGCATAGGATCAGCTTGTCTTGACACAATTGCTTCATTCTATGTCTCAATTCCAGTACAGCAAGGACGTAGGGGCCCTGCCTGCTTGGTCGACCGCTTGTCTCCAAGCAGATCATGCAAGCTGGCAGTACGCATGGCTAACTATGTATGAACACGCATGCAAAAGTGCATCAGGTTGCTATAATGTATTACTCAGATTGCATGGTGGCCAATCACGAAATGCATATAGCTGTCAGGGTGTTCTGCACCGCTGCCAAGACTTGAATACAAGCTTGGTCATATTCTTGTGCATATCATAGCTCCTCTGCATGCAAAAGCATAATTCAAACAAGGGATTCATTGCACATCACCGTTGTAGATCAGCAGTCCCCCAGTTGATCGGCAGAACGACATCCGCAGATGAGCCAGTCCTGATTTTCTCTGCGAGGGTCAGGGCGGAATTGCAGTCACCTCTTGAGCGAGCATCATAACTTGCAGTGATCACGGCATCACGAGCAGCTCTGAGCTGCCCTTGCGCAAAATTGCTTTGCGCGTCAGGTGAGGATGCGCAAGCTTTTGCTGTGCAGGTCTGCGTGCGTTGTTGATCACAACCTAAGTCAAGAGCAGTTACAAAGGGAGGTTGCGTGAACGGTGGAGTGTAATTCTCTGCGCTGACATGCAGATCGTACTGAAGCTGCGGAAGACGTTTTCAGCTTGCTATGAGCGCATGCAGCAGTCAATTGTCTGCCAGTTTATTAGGTGACAATTTTGAAGCTGACAGTGCCAGCACAGCAGACCCTGTCAGGCAAAGGCCCATAAGGTCAGCATCAGCAGGCAGGCTGCAGACATCTAAAACAGCAAAAAGCATCATCAGGCCAAGCAAACGCGATTCACCACCAGTCCAGCCTGCTGGCAAAACTCCTGAACTCAGAAGCAGAACTGCTACTCCCAGGTCACCTGCCTGGCCTGCTGAGTCTGTAGCCAGTCAGAGTTGCGCTGCTGCAAAGACACCGCAGTCATCTGCTTCAACTGGCCAAAGTCACAACACATCAGGCTCAGGCAACAGCAGCAAGCCGTGGTGGCAGCAAAGCACAGCAGCAAGCTCAAGGCACCAGCAGAGCAGCCTTTCCTCCAAAGTCTCCAAGCCTAGCTTTTTGAACCGCTTGCAAGCTCAGGACAGTCACACTGCATCAGACAAGCAACAGCAGCATGATGCCAAGGCTGCAGAAATGAAGGTCAAGCTTCAGGAATGGAGGGAGCAGCAAAAGCAGCAGAAGCAGCAGCAACAGCAGCAGAAAGTGGCACAGACAGGAGCTGCTGGCTCTGGTCTTGCAAGGCATGCTGTGAATACTGCCAAGAAGGCGCCCTCGCATCAGACGCGCCCAGGTTTTCCAGCAACAACAAACAGATTGCCCTCAGCTAAACCAGCGTGAGTCTGCAACACAGATGCTTGCTTGAGAGCCAGCTTGGTTGGCATCATGTGAGCAGTCATTAGCATGCGTACAATGCTGCTATGCCCTTGCCATCATTGTGTGCATGCCACAGGTCTGAGCTGTCAGACCCTGCATCACTGTGCTTGCATAGCATATATGCATTTGGCCTTTCAGTCCAGCCAATGCAGTTTCCTGTCTTGGCCTGTACTCTGTCTGTAGTGGCATGCATAACAACACCTGCTTTGCTATTGCTGCCTGCTGCTGCGTCACAGTGCAAACAGCAATGCAACCCTGATGTGTGTCTGCATCATGCACCAACTCCTGTGCTATGCTGGTACAGGAGCCATACTGTCAAAAGGCAGTCAGCTGTGGCACAGAAGCAGCCCCTTGTTGTGCGCCATTCCTCTCATGAGAACCTCCCGGCAAATTTGTTGTCGCCTTCATTGGAAGCTTCTCATGACATTGCCACCCCTAGCGGTGACCCCCTTCACCCCAGGCCCTCAGTCACCCCAGCAGCAGCTGCGCGTCCAGCTCTGCTGCAGTTGCAAACGGCTCCCCAACAAACAGACATCTCTGCATCACAAGCTGCTGCTTACAGTCAGAACAAGTCAGCGTCTGCAACTGGCAAGTTGAGAGCAACAGCGCCTGATGAATTCAAGTCAGATGTACTGCCTAGCACAACACTACCGAGGGAGCCCTTTGCTGCTGTCCAGGCAAACAGCATGAGTGCCAATGCTGCACAATCAAGTGGCAGTCATAGCAGCTCGACGGCATCTGGGCATAGGGTGCAGCGTTCAATGGCACAAGGCCTGCAGTCCCATCTTGCTGATCCATATCAGATGACTGCTGTCAGACAAGTAGGTGATCCCGCTATGCTGCGTGGCTCTGGACCTGCTTCTGACAGCGGGCTCTGCTCAAGCAGTGGCTCCTTTGGACTGAGTAGTCACCACGCCAGCCAGCAGGCAAGCCACATGCGTCTACCAGTCAGTACAAACAGTGGGGACACTGCAGCATCATCAAGCACGACCAACACTGGTGCCATCAGGGTAGATCAGGGAGCATCAAGGAGTCATGAGCTGGCAGACCGTGATGGGGAGGCTGACAGCACAAGCAAGACAAGAGCTGAGTCCCTACCTGCAGCGCTGCTTCATTGGGGGTAAATGCAGGGCCTTCCAATGATGCCCTGGGGAAGGAGGCTGGCCAAGAAGGTGCTGTTCAAATCAAGGCTGCAAAGGCCAAATCTGGGGTTGGTAAAGCAGGCAAGCAAGCCAAGAACAAGGGGCCTTCCATAGAGGTGGGTGGGAACGTGGCATGCAATCAACCCTCCCTGCAGCAAAGCATGTGGGATTATTATAAACATCAAGCTGCATTGCTGGTCAACTGCATGCATCTTTGGTGGACCACACCTGCGACCTGCCAAGACGATTTGCCAGGCAGCACAGTCCAATATGTCTTCTACACGCCAACCATGACCTTTTCACCGGCGCAAGCATGGTCATGGCCCAAAGACACAACTCTTTGTGTCTGAACAGTATACTGCAGAGCTGACCCAAAGCACTGCAATTGCAAGAGCTTGCTGTCCCGCTTATAGCGCCGCTTTATGCTCCAGCAGAAACAACACAGCTGGGAGTAGCACAACCCCTTTGCAGTATTGAACACGTCGTTCTAGCGAAATCAGAGGAGGAAAAAACTCCATTTGGCTCTCTGATGGGACACCTCGTACAACAAGGACTTGAACAGCCTCACAGCAGTGTCTCCAGCAGTCCCAACCCTGATTGCTTGATCCACAAACCCAGCTGAGAGCATCCACAAACAGTACTCAAGTTTGCTTGTATGCAGGAGCTTAACCTGGAGCTGCAGTGCGAGAGATGGCGGCACTTGCAGTGGCGCTTTCTGAATTGCCGGCTTGAGGAAGCGATGGCTGTTGCCAAGCCAAAGGTCAGTGTATACACTTTTGAGCCAACATGCAGTGTGTAAGCCTGCTTTGTAAGCCAGGCACGTCAGTGCTTGGTGACAGCCCTGTGGGACGCATTATATCTGCTGCACCCATGCACACCTCAGCTTACCCTGTGCTTGCACTGTGGTCTGCCTTCTGCCCTGTCAGATGCGCACATGTATGGTCTGCATAGCAATAGATTGCCATGCATCTCAAACTGCATAATCGCTACTTCTTATGCCAGTGGGAAGCTCATTATCACAGCATCCATCATGTATAGCCACATAGCTTTGCTGTTAGATCTGATGTAATGGCATGTGCTTCTGGCTTGGGCACATGCATCTTGATGTTCTGCTTGCACATTCAGAGATTGATGGTACCTGACTTAGGCTGCTGCAGCGTGCTGCTATGGGTCTATGGTTCTGTGGTTTTATGATTCTCCAGACTCTAAATTCTAAATGTAAGCAGCCGACTGTGTTGCAGTTGCAGTTGCTGCCAAATTGCTTTGGACCAAAAACCAAAAAGATTATTGCTGTTTGACCTATGCCCCACCCATATTTGTTGCAGGCAGAGCAAGGTTTGGCGTCAGTTGCACTGCATGTAGCTGACCTGCACAAGCAGGTGACTCAGCAGCAGTCTGAGTTGCGAGCTGTGGAGCGCCAGAGAAGGGTTGAGGCTGCCTTGGCAAGCCAGATGCCCAGATTGCAGCGATGGCAAAGCACGCAGGTCAGTCTGTGCATCTTGCTAGACATGCGGTGGAAAGCCTGGCAACAGCATTTGAGCTGTCTACCAATTGCAAGCTGTTCAACTTGTTCGTATCATGTTTCCAGCAGCTTCGAGGAAATTTCCACAATTGTTCTGACAATCAAGCATGGTCTTAGTGATCTTTTGTTGGCATTTGCTGTGAGCCGTTGTTGGCGTATGGCGTGCATTATTTCAAGTGCTTGCACAGCATGACGGCTTGCAGTTCAAGTCCCTCATCATGTTGCTGTATGTAGGCTGATCAGCAGAAAAGCATATTGGCTGTGCAGTCAGCTCTGAGCCATGCTTTGCAGCATGTACCCCTTCTCAATGGGGCTACCACTGGTGCTCCTGGACAGGTGCTGCTCTTCTGCACCTTATAATATGCAGCAGTATGCTTCTTGCACATCACACCATGCAAATAGTTCTGTTGCAGCTTGCAGGCAGAGATGCCATCGTGCTGAACATACGAGCTGCATGTATGTACGCCCACAGGCTGCAGCACTAGTTTCAATTCATTACACTGCAAGTGCAGAATGCTGTAGTCGTGTATCTGCAGAGCTGCAGCCTGTGCAGAGAAGATGCTTCATGCAAATTGCCAAGGGATGGGCTCAGCAATTGGCCTGCAATATCAGACTCATGTTGACAATCAACACTTGGCAGGCATGCTGAAATGCAGTCAGGATTTGAGCATGCTGGCAAACATGTCGTTGTGAGTTTTTTTCTGGGTGCAATGCTACCACAAAGATTTGCTTTTGAAACTAGCCAAGAACGCAAAGAAAGCCATCCAAGAGCCAAATCAAAGAAACAAAGCTGTCACACCAAAGGTACAACCAAACGAAAGAGGCTCATGTGCAGGCTGCAGACGCATCACTAGTTGCTGGGGAAGTTGCTAAGCTGCGGGACGCTCTCAGCCAGTCACAGCAGCATGTTGACAGCCTCATGGGCCAAGCTTCTAGCGCAGCAACAACACAGGTGACTACACAACATGTTTGTTTGCAACGCACTGCAATGCCACATTCATTTGCCTGTGTAAGTTCTCCATATTGATTCAGTCCTGATAGGCCTATTGTACAAGGCATACCCCAATGGTTGCCAGCATAGATTACAAGTCCTGCTGAGGCTAAGGCCCTACCCCATGAGGGGGCATCGGCTCTTGTACAATGCTGTCACATCCTGCCATGTATTTGCAAAATGAAGAAGCATGGAATGCCTGGCTAGCAGGCTGTCATTGGCTGCTCAACCAGTCCACTGTGACAAAGTCATTAGGTTGCTTAACTGCTGAGTCTGTTGCTCAGGCAAGCTGTAGCAGAACGATCAGTGATCAAGAACACATCATTCTGAGTATGCGCAACCTTTGCCCTGATATCCTGCACAGATATGCTGATGCTCCAGCCTGCCTATCCTTCTGCAACAAAAATCTGCGGTTGCCTGCTCATAGCATCAGCTCAGGCAAGCATGTCACAGACGGCTAGCTGCCTCTGATTGTGCCCCATTGCGGTTTGCAGTTGCTGGGAATCACAATTGACACTGCACAACCATTCACAAGTTGAAGTGAAACCGCCACACCCGTGATGCTCTAAACAAGCCTGTCTGGAGGGACTGACTTGCGTCGCACGTACCTGATGCCTACTGGCTAAATACCCGTTTTAATTATTGTTATTATTACTGCACAACCTGCCAAAATCCGACCTTGGGCTGGATATGCAGGTTCCAGCAATCATGGCCCAAGGTTCAGACGGAAGCACAGAGGCTGCTGGCGATATGGGAAGGACTGCAAGGATGGTTACTGAACTGGCAGAGACCTCACATGAGCTGAAGCAGTATCTGGGAGCAAACAATGCTCTGCTGGAGAGCTACTCTCATGAGCTGTTGCATGTGCGGAGTCTTGCGGCACAGCTGGTCCAAATGTCAAGCATGCAACCGCTGTCGTCACATGAAATCCTCTGAGTGCTGGGGCCAAGCAGTGCCCACAAAACGTGAATCAGATGTTGCTTACAGTTATTTGAGAGCTGCAGGCTTGATGCATAGCATGAGAGCATGCGCTCAAGCAGCACAGCAAACGCTAAAGCCCTTTTCAAGCTTTCCAATTGACTGTCCATGAGCAAGCATGCAGAAAGCATACTGGTTCTGCTCTATTGTATTTTGGCTATTTAATTTTGTTCAAGCCACTTGATGGGTCAAGCAACATGGGGGATGCGACATGTGTATCTCAGGATGTCTAGTAAATTTGCTCAGTCATGAGTGGCTTAGACTGGCCTAGCACAGGCTAGCAGCTATGGCAACCTTCTCTACGCTATTGCAACTATGCGCATCTCCATGGGTGTGAACCAAGTATGCGCTTTACACCGTAATCAGGTTGGGCGGGCAACTGCCAATGACAGTATTGTGCAAGCACCAGCTGTCTTTTGATATTAAATCCTTGAATGACTGGTAAGGTCGTTGCCATGGCAGTCTGGAAAAAAGCATAAAAACAGGCTGGGCACAAGCTCATTCTCAAAATCTGAGTCAACACACCCTGGCTGCATTGGAAAGCACCGCCTGCACTTGAGGCTGCTATCATGGAAAGCTCACATGAGTCACAAGCTGTGGCTGGATTCATCTCAACAGTGTGAAGACCGAGGAAGCCCCGGCTGACCAAAGAGCCGGCAATCGGAGGACCATGTCGCGCTTGCATCTGCAATCTTTCGGAATACACACATCGTCGCCCTCACTTAGTATCAGTTTCGCGCCTCAACGCAGAAGGCGCTTGATCACTGACCTACGCTTGACCAGCATGGCGTTGAAACAGTTCGAGGTCGATGTTGCGGTGGTCGGAGGTGGTTCAGGTGGGCTGGCAGCAGCTGCTGCCATCACCTCGGCCTTTGGCACCGATGCAACCGTGAAGGTCCGGTCGAAGTGGCTTCCCACCTGCAGGCAGTGCACATGCGTGGCTGTTCCCTATGACCGGATATCGGCTTGCAGGTTTACGAGAGCCTCAAGCAATACACGCTACAAGGATCGGGCGTGCTGATGATGCCAAACGTTCAAAACGCTCTTGAGGCCATACAGCCTAGTCTGCTGCAGAAGTAGGTGCACTTCAAAAACTTGGGCTACACAGAATTCTGAGGAACCTGATCAGACTGCAAACACCGGCCTGTACTACGTGAAGCAAGAATTGACGCAGGTTCATCATGCAGATTCATTGCCAATGGGGTGAGAGGGGGTGGCAGCAAAATCTTTGATACAGATGATAACCTTCTGATGACCATTCCACCAGGCATGACTGGCAACATCGAGGCTTTGTCTAAAAAGTATGGCAAGGCACCTTTTTTCCTTGGGTGGCATGAGATCCGGCACCTTCTGTATGAGTCTCTCCCTGAAGGGGTGGTTGAGTTCGATAAGCAGGTTTGTCATGCCATTACTCAGTGCGCTTGCCCTGCATCTTCAGATGCAATCTACTCACGACTTGCACACCATACTCAGCATTCTCACAGCTTGACGTGGCTCCCGTAGTTGATCCTGAGACAGTGTTGACACAGCCACAAGTGCATATAACTGCAAATGGTCAACACAGGTGCCTGCGACACAAATACATGCCACAGCACTATGCAGGTAGAGCCAATGTGCCTTGTCTTGACATTCATCTCCGCCCACTGCCTGGCCCCCACGCCAGCACATCTGCACTCACTGACTCAAGCTCACCAAATGTTTCGATGCCTGACTAGCACCTGTGCTTTCAAGCCAGGATGTCTGATGAGTCATTACTGGCTCCACACCCCAGACTGTAAGTTATAAAATGAATGAATGACTAGCAAGCATCATAGCCCCTGGAAGCCTGTTCTCTTTGTTGTGCTGTATGTGAAGCAATTTCAAGACTCGTTTCATGCATTCAATCGCATGAGAGGGCAGGAAAAGGCCAAACACTAATTAACTTTTCTCTCATAATTAATATTGACCCCAAACAGCCTAGGAACACAACTGTTGGCCCTCAGATGAAGAGCTACGAAGAAGATGAAGATGGAGTTACTCTGCATTTTGACCATGGGGAGCCGCCAGTTCACGCCAAGCTCGTTGTTGGGGCAGATGGCTACTTCTCCAAAGTGCGCACTCAGTGCCTCAACGATGGTCCCCCGGACTTTGTGGTAAGCAGCAGGGCTGCAACCTGAACCCAACTTTTTTCTCCATGCCATGTATGCGCGCTGTGCTTACATAAACTTCTAGGGAAGGGTTGCAGTGAGCTGTGTGTTGAGAGCTTGCGTTCATGCTTCCTGTCTGCTGTAGAAGTGTTAACTTGACAGCTCATCATAGAAACGCAGCTATTCCTTGCGGCAGGAACGCAAACCTGCTGCTTCATGACTGACACACCAACATGTGCCCTGACTTGCTGCATACTGAAAGCACAGCTCTCAGCATGATGCTTGCATGCATTCTGCTCAGCTTCAGTTCTGAGTTGAAAGCAGCCCAAGAACCTCCAGTGCTGCCTAGGCAGTGCATTGAGGCTATACAAAGTCAGCTCCTATTGCTGTGCCAATGCCCTCGAGGCTTCTTTGTTTTAACAGTACCAAATGCCTATCAGCATAAGCTTGCTTGCACGCAGGGAAGTGTGATGTGGCGAGCTAGGATTGCATGGCAGGAAGGCATGGAGGATCCTGTTAATGGGTGAGTCACTGTTATGCTCCTACCTCCCCTGGCGCCTCCCACTCTGCTCTCAGAAGTGTGTTTCAGGCAGCCATGTGACTAGTCATGACAGAACTACACAGGTCTACACAACATGCCTGTATACACTGTTGCTGGCAAACCGCTAAGCCCTGAATGTGATCTGATTTTGGCTGACCAGGCCCCATAGCCTGTCCGAATTCCTAATCCTGTCACTTTGTCACATGGCATATTTGCTGTGCACAAGAACAAGGTGGGTCTGTAATTCCCTGCATGACCAGACACATCTCAGATGGCAAAATCAACAATCACTTGGGCATACTGTACACTGAGAGTCAGACCTGCTCCTTGCTTGAGGCCACCATTGACTGGCTCTGCATATGATAGACTAAGCATCCATGAAATGTGAAAACATGTAGACATGCGCATGCACAATCACACTATGTGTGGAACACACACACTCCAAGAGCATACATGAAAGGTTCAGTGCATGCATGCCTGCATGGCTTAATGCATATATGAATGCTTTGCTGAGCATGTGAATGGTCTGCTGCATATGTGAATGGCTTGGTGCATACGTAAATGGCCACATCACGTTCATGAATGATGCAGTGCCAGCATAAATGGTTTAGTGCATGCATGAATGGTTCAGTGCAAGCATGAATGGTTCAGTGCATACATGAAGGATTCAGTGCATACATGAATGGTTCAGTGCATACGTGAATGGTTCAGTGCATACATGAAGGATTCAGTGCATACATGAATGGTTCAGAGCGTACATGAGTGACTGATGAAAATTTGTTGCTTGTGGCAGGCCATCCAGGGTGTATGGCAAGCCAGGCCCCATGAACATCAACAAGCAGTTTGCCATACTGTTCAAGATGGGCACACTTGAGGAAACTAAAGATAGGGCGTGGACCTGGGTTCTGTCCGCCCCAATAGATGTGGTTCAGGCAGCTGGGGTCAACTTTGACCCAAATGTCAGAAGCATCAAAAGTGTTCAGGGGGATGCGGGGGGGACCAGCTCTGCATTTGAGGTCAGCTGTCCTGAGATAACGCTATGCTAGTATGCACAGAGCTTCCTGGTGTTAGTTTTCAGCCACTGCTGACTAATGCTGCGCTGTTACTGTCTGTCTTCTTGTTTCTGTGGCTGTTTCTTTGGTCTATTCATCTTGCAAGATGTCAATACTTGTTTGCAATATGATCTACCACCAGGATGACAATGTTTGGGTTCATGTCTTCATTCTCTCAGTCACTCACTCACTCACTCCTTTGTTTGCTCACTCCTGTGCTCGCTCGCTCGCTCACTCACTCGCTTACTCACCCGCTCACTCATGTGTCATCCCCCAAGACCAGGTACATACAGCCACCTGAGTCGATCTGCAGTGAACAAAACCAAGGTGCTTTGTTTTTTTCCATGAAAGTCACCTGCACTAACCTTAGGTACTCATCATGCAGCATGAAAGGGCACGTTCTTCACAGCTCAGCCAGTGCTGCAGTTTGTATGTATACACTACTCAATGAGTCTTGCAGAGTGTACTCAAAGCTCAATGTGTCCTGCAGAATGTCCTCAAGGTCTTTGCAAACTTCCCAGACTCCCTCATGAACATAGTCAAGACAACAGACCCCACAACAGTCACACAGCATGGGCTGTACATGAGGCCCTTGGCAGACAACCCACTGTTCCAGTATCAGTCTCCTGCATCATCTGACTCTGGTAAACAAACTCCTGCCACACACCCAGCAGCCCCTCAGAACTCAGAGACTGCAACTCAGCCTCAGGCTCAAAGCTCTGAGTCACAGAGAGACACTCAGGAGGGTGGACAACAGCAGCAGATCTTTGGGAGCAGCGAGCCTGCCAGTCCTAGTCAGCAAAAGGCACCAGGTGGCAAATGGGAGGATTGGCATCAGCCTGCAGTGGCTTCAGACTCACATCAGACAGATGGAGAATCTGAACAACAAGAAGTAGACAGTTGGGGCAGAGGCAGAGAGACCTTGCTTGGAGATGCTGCTCATGCTACCATACCAAATGGTGAGTCTTTATAATAAAAGAGCTGCTGTAGTGCAGGTTGTGCCATACATCTTGATGATGAAAGGCTGCCAAGGCTTGGCAGTTCAGAAATCACCAAGCCTTTGCCTAGCTGTACAGTATTTTACAGACATTGACATCACAGTCACCTGCACGTGCATAGACATCCATTGCAGACACACATGGCCACAGACACTCTGACAGCATGCAGCACATGCAATTAGTGAAAACCTGCAACCTGCAAGTCCCGTACTGATGCAAAAGAGGGCACAACTGTTACACTTGTACAAGCTGTCTAGTTGTTACAACCACCTCACGACTGAACAGGCTAACTGTGACTGACATGTGCACATGATTTCTGGGAGCCAGACTCTAGGCGCTTGCCTGATGATTCACGTGAGAACTTGATCACTGCAGGGCAGGGCTTGAGCCTGGCTGTAGAGGATGCAGTTGTGCTGGCTTGGCATCTCAAGCAACAGGGGCTGTGCCCATCAGCCCTACGAAGGTGATTACCTTGGGTTGTCACCTAGGCATGCAAAGTCTCGTGGTGACATCATCTGCTGTTTGTGATGTGCTTTGGGGGCAAACCCGTGCCTGAAAAAGTGTTGGTCGATTGCTTGCTCTATTTCAGTCATTGCTATGCTGTGCTGAGCTGTACCGCTGTGTGTGCTGTGCTTTGTTGTGATGGTCTGTCATCCTCACAATTTTCCATGACGCACTGCTTGGTGAGCTGATGATTACGTATATGATTGCACAGCTATGAGCAAGAGCAGCTGAAGCGAGTGAAGATCATACATGTGAAGGGCACAGACGCTGCTACGCCTGAGGACAGGGAGCGGTACATATTCAAGCCAACCTTCAAGCCTTTGTGGCAAAAGGATACATCATTCCAGGTGAATGCTGTTCAACTGCTGTCTGCAATTTGCATGCGTGTCTTTCATCCTTCTGACATTGTCATGTCGCATTGAACTGTTATGTCTTGATGAACAGGCAAAATGTCGTGCTGTTGCTCATTTACTGCTATGTCTGCTACAGGGAAGTTCCAAGACGTGCATTGTGGACTTTGAGTGCTGACTCGCTACAGTGTTGCACTAAGAAAATCTGATGCAATTGGCAGTGTGATAGCGGCATTGAAGCAACTTGCCATCCCTACACCAAATGGAAAAAATTGGACATGTCTTTCAAATGATACACTTTGTGACTGACTCATGATCATTGAAAGAAGCAATACAGTTGTACATGTGTGAGAAGATCAGATTGGATTATTCGGGCTCATGCATACAAAAACAGGGAGCCTGCATCACGGGCAAGACTGCATGTCCGGATCCAGTCTATAGGCTACAAATTCTGTCGTCAGCTGCTTGAGAAAGAGATCCTGTTTGACTGAGCGAAGCACATCAACACAATGACTGCCACGCTAGGTTTGATGTCCCGGCAATTACCAACCAGAAGAAATGGCCTAAGCGTCTACAGGCTTTGCAAGAATGGTTGTATCATGAGGCACAGTATGTGCCGGATCAAGAAGTTACCACAGAACACATTGTTGTAAACCCTGAGTACCTTGAGTGTAAGAAACTATAAAGGTCGTTGAAGCTGAGTACAAGACCGGACAATTCGTTGGGGTTTACACATCTTTGGAGCAAGCTATTACATACATACATAGAGTCATCTGAAAGAGAGAATGTTCAGTTGGTGGAAGTCATGCTGATTGGGCTGATTGCCCATACGGTAACAAGACTTCGAGAACGTGGCCTGCTGAATCACTTCAGTGGTGTAATTGCTGCACAGTCAGCAGTTTTTGTCCCCAAACTACTGCGAGGCATCACCACGGTATTCCGTTGCTTCCTTTTGACAAGAGTCACTCCTTTCAAGTTGCGCCTGACAACCTGGTCACCCATGTGGCCCCATACAGGCGAAGGCTTGACGTTATCGTTCGATGTCATATGGTTCCTCAAAATGAGCCATACTTTTAGTGCCAATATTCTTGATACTGTCACTGACAGCTCCGAGCCCTACTGCAAGAGCGATCGCCATCCAAGGCACATCTTTGACCTGATTTCGGGTTTGTGGAATAGAAGTAAGAGCAACAACACCTGCAGCGCCAGCGAATATGAACCACATCCTGTAGAGGGCAACGGAACGAGCTGTTGGCTGACCGAGCTGTGTCTCGCGAACGAGTCATCGATTTTCAATGAGTCATCGCTCACCCTGATCACAGACTTTTTTTTCAGTCGCAAAAACGGTTTTACCACTAAACCACCACCACCACCAAAAAACAAACACTTTAACGTGCATGTGTTGTAGGGCAAAATCCCACATTGCGCATTAGATGCCCTCTAGCTCGTTGTACCCTGCTACAGCATGCCGGGTCAAGAAGTCACCGTAGAACACATGTTGTACATATTGGGTCTAGATATGACGTGTTGCGTCTGACACTCTAGAGATCTAAGAAACTGGGAGTCATATAACCAAACATGCAGTTGGGCCAATTCAACTGCTTTGCAATGATGGACCTCTTCAAATTGTAGTCTGATGCGAGTCAACATTTTGACGAACATCAGGTAGACAAAGTTTTGCAATCCACTTCGGCAACCTGTGCCGCAGCCGGCTGCGGATAAGGGCGCCCGTATCCAAGCAAATACCACAATTTACACATCATGCAATAATACATGAAAAATAACAAAAGCTGCATCTGTCGTCATCCTAGTCTCGAGCCTGCAGACTCAGTCCCTGCCTGAAATACACTTTGTGAACCGTTGTAGGAGCTCTATGCCACTTCAAAAAAATCCAAAGGCGGCTGCACAACGTTTTCAGAGCACAGCGTACACACAATCTGCACAACATCAAAGCCTGCAGGGCATTGAGCCAGGATGCCTGTAGTATACAGTACAACAGTAATCACCAAAGCTGTGATGATGAGACCTGTTGCCATCAGATATATCTTGGCAAAACCATGAGTAGGCCAGTCAATGTAATATACGAGAGTGGCCCAAATGCTCAGTGCCTGACACATGATAACCATCGCAACCCAGGCACACTGTTTCTAGGGGACCCCTGCAAGACAGGTCACTGGCTCTTCTGTGCTCGGGTAACAGGCGCACTCCAAAGTACGCGCCATTCCCTTTTTATACCTGCACCCAGCAATTTATACCTGCACCCAGCAATGTAACAAGGATTGGCCTATTCACACAACAAGCATGATCTGGGAGACGTAGGGAAAGCAGCAAGCAACAAACGAACATGTTTGCAGAAGCAACGTACCTTTTATACGTGCAGCTATCGGATCATTGCCCTCATCACGAACCTGCTGTATCTGCTGGTGTCCACCTACAAAGACACAAACGTTTGTAAGCCGATAGCAAAGGCTGCAGCAACACTTGTGCACCAAAGTTATTAGCAGTCCCTCAGCCCCATGCAAAGGTTGGGAATCTGCATTGAGTCTCTTCACATGCAAAGTGCCACTGAAGCTAACTAGTCCACTACTGTCAACAGATCTTCAGTCCACAAGCAAGGCTGAAAAGCCACGCTGACTCCCTTCATATGCTGTGTGGTTTACAAGCCTAGTGAGCAGCAAATTCAGCAACACTCCCTAGAGCCAGAGAAGAGGCTGATTTGCTCAGCAGTATGCAGTAACACAGCCCAAGTAAGTAATGTGAAGCCAAACTCTCAAGCCACCAGCAAGATTTGAACGCTGCTTTGGCTGGGCTCAATGATTTGCTGGTAGGTCAATATGGGTATTCTGTGGCTCAGAGAGGAAAATTACAGACGCAGTCAAGCACATGATTAGACATGATGATGCTGTGCATGCAAGCTCTGCCACAGAATCAGCCATGATATTGCAGTAATGCAGGCTGACAAGTATCACCCACACAAACTGAAACTGTTGATGCTGTGGGTGATGCTTGTGAACGCACATGCAAACTGAATGTGCGCAGAACAATCCTACCAACTAAGTATGCATGCGACTGATCTTAGGCTGCATAGGAACGCTCTAACAGCATTCTGAGTATGCTACTACAGGTGCATACACATCGACATGATGAGTTTGTATGGCTTTCAAGGCGGCTGAAGTGTGTACGCCACAAGTAGCCCAATGCTTCAGATGAAGGGAGAATACCTGCTGGTTTGAGCATGCCCACTGTTTCAGCATCCCCACTGTTTCAGCATCCCCACTGTTTCAGCATCCCCACCCAGTCCTCTGGGTCTGGAGAGGAGAAGTACCTTCTGGCAACAACGTCTTCCCTGTTTGCCAATGCAACAGCAATGGTTTGTTTCTCTGAACGCTTTAAGGTTGTGTCTGGTAAGGCCCAAACATATGCTAGAGCCTCATCAACAGTGCTTGGTTTGTTCGTCATCTGAAGGCCTGCACGTTTGTGAACAGATAAATGTAACAAAGGTGCTATGCTGGAAATGCTGTGTGCCTAGGCTGCAGCACGGTGATGAGCTTTTTTTGCAACATGCAGAATGCAAATGGCAAACAGCGGTTCTCACACTCAAAAGTTCTGCTGTGCAGCCATGCAGGGCCTTGTTTCTACTACGCAAGTCGAGCATGGTGTACACTGCAACAGACATTCAAAGAAAGCTGCACAAGTTACTGGAAAATGGGCGAGAGATGCTTCACGTGGACACAGCAGAACAATGCATATGTTGCAGACATAGCAACCTTGCTTCAGTTGGACAGCAGTGCAAAATCGTCCTTGCGCACTCAAGCTTACAGAACTCCAGCCACAGGGAGCAGCTAAGCTGAACGCCGTCTCGCTGATTCTTTAGTACAAGGTCTTCCTGCCTAACCTGCACGAAGTCAGGCAGTCTAGCTGCCCCCCCCGCGTTGTCGTTTGCCGCAGTGGCGAAGACCGCCTGAGGACCAAGCCGCTGGCTGGCTATACACCGCTATGCAAATGGATATTCAGAAGCGGGCCTTCCGAACAACCACTTGCCCGTTCTCCTTGTACGACAAGACGTATTTCGGGCCAATTTTAGTGGCTACTGTGACTTAGCGCTCATACAAGCGGTCGCTGTCTTTGTGCAGCTACACTAGCTACCATAAGTTAGCTAGCTAACGCTAACCGGGCGTGGGCTCACAACGCTTAGATGGTAGCTACTGTACAACAAAACATAATTTGCGATCAAGGATTTCTGTCAATAGAGAGGGTTTTGACAGTATTGTGAGTCACCTACGCGGCGTCAAAGTGACCGTCACAGTGACCGTCAAAGTGGTTTATGGGGTGCATTGAAGTTGTGTTGCGGATATATTTTGTACGTTCATCAAGAAACCTGATCATGCCTTTACATGTGGCAGCTCATTTGCAGCATCCTGCAGCTTTCAGAACGGTTTCGTACTGCACGAACCGCAGAAAGCGCTTGACGCATGCTGCACTCACACTGCGTTGCGCGCAAAGTGTACGAAGCGAAGTTGATGTCGCGATTGTGGGAGGCGGACCAGGAGGACTTGCTGCTGCCGCTGCTATTGTATCGGCCCTTGGCGACGATGTGCGCGTCAAGGTAAAGGCCTAATCTCGTCGGCATGCTGCTATGCCACAGCTTCGGGTGTGCATATAAGCAACTCCTGAGCTGTTGCGTGAACGCCAACTTCAAAACCCGACCATCCTGCCTGCGCTAGGTATATGAGAGCATGAAAGGCTATAGACTTCAGGGCTCTGGGGTGGGGCTAAATGCCAATGCTCAACGTGCTCTTGAAGCTATCAATCCCGAATTGCTCGCCAGGCAAGTCCATTTATAAGCAGGAGTGGCTGCACGTGACTCCAAGTTGATGCTGACTTGTTTTGGTCAACCAATGACCTATGTTTGACACTTCCAGGTTCAAATCCCACGGTACGTTTGTCAACAGTTCAAAGCTGTTCAACCTGCAAGGCGATTTCACAGGACAATTCAAATCATTCAAGGAAGACTCAGCAAAATTAGAAGACAAGTACGGCATCCGGCTATTTGTTCTGGGTTGGCATGAAATTCGTCAGCTGCTCTATGAGCATTTGCCATCAGAATTAGTAGAGTATGACAAACAGGTACAACCTGCAGCAAGCTGTCATACATCATCCAGACAACTTGGTCTTGCTACAGCACAGCTCATACTCATGCATATCAGCTGCACTCTTACGTCTTGGGCAAGCAGGTTTGACTCTCCTGCTACAGCTGCTGCATTTGCATCCCAAGTAGCTGCCAACATAGAGCGGCTGTCATGCTGCGTGTGACACCTTCAATTGCTCTTGGATCTGTTGCAATTTGACCCAGCACATGTGTCATACTCATGGCCACTCTACAACAGATTGAACTGTTCCCAGTAGCTCATGGTGATGCATGTCTACTCCAAGCATATCATCTCAGAACCTGGGAGCATGTCACAGCATCATCCATATCTGTGCTGCAGCTCACGCATTATGACTCAGACAAAGATGGTGTCACGTTGCACTTTGACAGAGGGCAGCCAGCAGTGCATGCCAAAGTGCTAGTCGGTGCAGATGGCTACTTCTCCAAAGTGCGCGCCCAGTGCCTTGATGACGGCCCTCCTCAGTTTGCGGTAATTTCCATAACGAGCAATCATTGCACCAAATACTCTCTGCAATCTAACCTGCAAGCTTTTCACACATCTGCCAGATGGTCTTGTGCATGTCCAACTCGGATGCATTATAAGGGTTACTGAAACGCTCTGCAAACAATGTAGATACCAATGGAATCTTTGTCACAAGGCGTAGTCACACCAACAATCACTGGGCATGTTGCCAAGCACTGTCTATCCATCATTAGCTGCTAGGCCAATGAAACCTTGCAAGGTTGCTTAAGATGCAAAATCCTGGTGTCTTCAAGTCACCTTGCTCCAAACGCAGCTTTTGCAATGCTCATATCTCTTCATTTGTTTTTGCAGAATATGGTGATGTGGCGCGCTCGCATTGGGTGGCAGGAAGGCATGCCTGAACCAAATGTCTCCATGTAAGCGCTTCCATTTCATAGCACACAGCATAGTGTGGGTTCTGCACCTTATGTTGTGTCCACTGGTCGTCAGATACAATGTGCTCTTGTCATGCTTTTTGAGGATAATATCCATGATAGTGTGAGCACTGTCAGGCCATGTCTGGTATGGCTTACACCCATTGTCACATCGGGATGTGTATACACTCTTCTGGTGTCCACAAGTTTGTGGTATGAGACACTTCCAAATCAAAAGTAAGAGCTTGTTCAATGCCTGAAACTTGTCGGCTGAGTCAAAGAGTCAAACCTGCCCAGAAAGTGCCACTTGCACTCAGTGTGTCTGGCTCTGTCATAAGTCTGTCTGTTTGTCCGTCCTCTGTCTCTGGCTTTGTGTTCAGTCTGTATAGTCAGTCTGTCTGCTGCTCAGCAGTCAGGGTTTCAGGCAGCAGCACCTGTGTGTTGGGCTTGCTGATCACCAAGTTGATCTTGAACGCATGTCAAAACTCTACTTGTCACAGACATATCATGACTCTAGCATGTGGCAAACCTCATCCAGTTCTACTACATTGTTACACATTTGTTACAATTTTTTTGATTAAGTACAAGTTCAAATATCAAATTCATCTACTTTTTAGGTGCCTTCATGACAACACCCTGTAAATTTTCCTTCAAATCCTTCACAGTAGTATGCATACAACTATGGGAAATGCCTTGTCGAGCCACTCAGACAGACATCCTATGGATACAGGGGTTACAGGGACCCGGCCGCCACAGGACTGTCACACCCCTTTGCCATCATCTTCCAAATGGGCACCCTGGAGAGCACCAAAGACAGATCGTGGACTTGGATCCTGGCAGCCCCCATGTCAACTGTTCAGAAGGCTGGGGTGGATTTCGACCCTGACACCAGAACTGTGACTGCAATCCAAGGGGATGCAGCTTCAGGCAGTGCTCTTGAGGTCATTTCCAAACACTCATTCACACATGTGATTGGTTCATGTGTAATTAGTGCAGCCTGAGGTCTCTGCTCTAGCCTAATGCAATTGGTTCATGTGTACGATGATGCAGTCTGAGGTCTATGCCATAGCCTAGTGCAGTTGGTTCATGTGTTTGTTGATACAGCCTGGGGTCCCTGCTCTAGCCTAATGCAGCCGGTTCATGTGTGTGATGATGCAGCCTGAGGTGTCTGCTCTAGCCTCAAGCATGCAGTGGTGGAGTGAGACCTGTGTTTACTTATGGCCATTGACACAGCTGTCGAAGCAGAAGCAGAGCCAGGCTCTGCTTTGTAGTTGATGATTTTGGCGACCAACACAGAATGTAGTTGTTACAGTGCATGTGACAATGCTGACAAAAAGAAATGTGATAAAGCTGCAAGGGGCTAGCAGCATTGCGCGCTGCTTTATAGGGGTCATGTTCTCAGCTGTCATTCATGTGTGACCAGCATTTGTGCGTGTGCTGTCGTTATTAATATCTGTCCATGCGGCTGTGAGCCTGGGAAGCATTTACAGCACTGACAACGCTTCACTTCACTTCATTTTGCTTTACTTCACTGCACTAGCCTTCACTTCAGTTCACGGTGTTTCAGCATTGAATTCCAGCAACTAGTCTTGCCAGATGCAAGTAAGCCAAAATGCACCACTTTTTCCGTCAGTTCGCAGCTGCAGCTGCTGCTGCCCGTCAAGCATGGTCAGTAAACCCATCTGGGCATTCCACCACAAGTGTTTGCTATCATTCACATCATGGGTGATCAAAAGACATGGTTGTGTCAACTGAAGACTGGATGTGGTGCAGAATGCAATGAGGGTCTTTGCTGATTTCCCACAACCTCTTTTGGACATTGTGAAGAGCACCGACCCAACCACTGTCACACAGCACGGCCTCTACATCAGGGCTCTTGGCGATGCCCCTGAGACAACAGCCCCTGCGTCATCTGCAATGCCAGACTCAAGCCAGTCCGCATCACAGTCCCCAGATCAGGCTTCACCACCGCCAACTGCAAACTCAGCTGCACAGACTCAGCAAGTGAGTGATGAGCAAGAATCAGGACAGCAGCCGCATCAAAGCTCTCAAGCTCACACAGACTCACAGCAGCCCCCACAGGAACCCCCAGGGATGGGTAACACTGGACGTCAAGGGCCGTATCTAGGCAACAGGCAGACTTCAGGGCAGGAATCAGAGGGAGTCTGGGGTAAAGGCAGGGTGACCCTACTAGGAGATGCGGCGCATGCAACCATTCCAAACGGTAGGACCAATTGATAGCTGCACCTCAATCCACTCTGTTGCCTAGCTTACTGCTGCGCATGCAAGACCTTGCTCGCCAGCAGATACTGCAATGTTGTTGAGCAGCTGACAGACGACTGCAACCACATTTTCGAGTATGCGTATGCTGCTTGTTGCAGAAATGTCATATGCTCATTTGCTTTGCCTGTTGTTCAGTTGCAGACTTGCTGGCAGTGCACACAGTCGTCAGTAGCAGGTCTGTCGCAATGCATCAGAGCCTAAAATACACGATGCACTTTATGCCCCAGTCTCCCAGATCGCAAAAATGTTCAGTGGGTCAGTAAGTGAGTGCGTGAGTCCTGTGCTTGGTCAGTGAGTGAGTGAGTGAGTCAGTGAGCCAGTGATTGAATGGATTGTTGAATGTGTGAATAATGATGCAGGCCAAGGGCTTTGCCTAGCAATGGAGGACGCTGTGGTGTTGGCTTGGCACCTCAGAAGGCAGGGCTTCACCTCACAAGCCCTTCGCAGGTCAGATGTGCAGTCACAGGCAGGGCTTGTCCGCACAGGCCCTGCACAAGCCTGACACCTTGCTCATGACCAATCATCACTGACATACAGGCATGAATCAGCAGAATCTTGCTTGTGTGTTCTTGCTACTGTTTGTGTCTTTTGGCATCAATGCAGGCAAGTGTGGTGCTTTACACAGATGGCGCAAGCCAGCATGGGCTTTGTGCATAATACATACATACATACATACATACATACATACATACATACATACATACATACATACATACATACATACATACATACATACATACATACATACATACATACATACATACATACATACATACATACATTACATTTCTTGTCTTTTTTGTTGTTTGTTGGACTCAACAGGGGAGTCATAATGCATCAAAGGCAAAGGTGCACATGCGTTATGCAAGCTGGCACAGGCTTTATGCATAGTGCATCAAAGGCGAATGCAACTGCAAATGCGGTGCATGCAGTTATGAGCAAGAGAGGCTGCCCCGTGTGAAGACCATACATGTCAAGGGAGTGGACAGTGCGACAGTGGAAGACAAAGAGAAGTATCTGTTCAAGCCCACATTCAAGCCTTTGTGGCAGGATCAGGTACACATCATGCTGCAGCATCTTCGTTTGATCATGATAATAATAATAATAATAATAATAATAATAATAATAATAATAATAACAATAATAATAATAATAATAATAACAACGCTTTCCAGCTCATGATGAGCTAGGTACGTGCGGGACAAGTCTTGTCTTTCCAAAGCAGTCTGTCTTGCGCATCTCTATACGGTCTACCATCATGTATTGGCATTTCTAGTCAGCTTCCCCACCTACCACTAGTGCTCAGCCTCAACGCCATCAAAAACCTTTGTTTCTTGTAGACCTCATGCATCCAGCATGCTGTCATTCATGCATTCATGCAAGCAGCAATGGAGATTGACCCCCAGATATGATTGCTTTTTGTCCCAACCTTATCCTTGCTTGGGCAACTTGATACATTCAGTCAGGCATTTTACAGTCGTTGGGGCCAGCTAGCCCATTTGACTAAATTGCAGTTTTTCATCAGGAAACGAAAAAGGCAAAACAGTAACATAGACAAACAAAATCATCATCAGAAAACTGTTGAGAAATTGTCACCTTGCTTTGGAAGTACATAAATACGCAACAAATAAAAATCTCTTAGCATGACACTAGGTATCAAATACCACTTTTATGATCCATATGTCGACATGGAAGTCATAATACACAGATTATTACACAGTCAAGTGACACTTTGCAGAAGGTCTGCAGTCCACATGCATATATCATTTCATAGTATGGCTCATTTGTGACAGCTAATGAGTCATGCAGCTGCTGGGATTCAGTGTAAATGCCCTCTATTTATTCAAATTTTACGTCAAGCCAAGAGACAACCTCTGGTAAGGCTGTAGTGTGTGCTTCTCATGGCTGATTTTGTCTTTCATTTCCCCCTAAAAGACACCTGATCAGGGGGCTCTGTCACAGGTTTGAAAATCGACTGATGGGTTCATATGAAGATGGAGACTTCAAGCGTCTGCTGAGGACTGATAAAGCTACATTTGAGGAAATTGTGGCAACTTTAAGTCCTCTGCTGCACAAAAGTGACACCAACTTCAGGAAGGCCAAAACAGTGGGGAAACGTACAGCTATTGGTCTCTGGCACTATGCTCATGGTGGAACATACTTGCTGACCGGAGACAAGTTTGGGGTCTCTGAGGCTCTGGCGCACCGCATTGTACGGGAATTCATTGATGCTATGATTGCCAAATACAGTCACAAGGTTTCTTTTCCATCTGGGGATGCTCTTCATCAGGTCATAAAAGGATTTGAAAGTTTGCGCCAGTTTCCAAACTGCTTCGGAGCAATTGATTGCACTCACATATTGATCAGCACTCCTTGCATTGCTGACTACAAGGGATATTTTGACAGGAACAAGCAGAGAAGTGTCATCTTGCAGGCAGTAGTTGATTCTCAGGGACGCTTTTTAGATGTTTATGCTGGGCAGCCAGGCTCAGTGAATGATTCAAGGGTGTTTGCGCACTCTGACATGTCTGACTACCTGCATCAAGGCAAACTTTCAGAGCCTGTTGTGGAGATTAGTGGATACAACATCCGGCCCTACCTGGTTGGGGATGCTGGTTACAAGCTGGAAAAGTTTTGCATTATTCCTTACCCCAACAATGAGCTGGAAGACCCTTTGAAAGAAAGGTTGAATTTCTGGCAGTCATCTACTAGGATCATTGTTGAGCAGGCCTTTGGAAGGCTGAAGGGGCGTTTCAGGTGGTTGAACGGTAGAGTTACTATCCACAATCCCATGGACCATGCCAGGATCATTAACGTAGGGTGCATTTTGCACCACATCATGATGGACAGTGACTGTAGGTACAATGTGCAATGGGCTGAGGGTGTACGCTTGAGGATCGTCAATAGAGTCAGGCTAGACAGGGACCATACCATGCATGCTGCTGAAGTTAGAAATGTGCTTGCAGAGTATGTGTACAGCAGGAACAGCTCTTAGACTGCTTGTAACAAGACCTTGCAAGACGCTTTCTCTCATGCAGTGTTTAATGACAAGCCTGTGATGACTAGCCAACATACTGCAATTCTGGGCTCTAGCAATGCATGACTGTTTACAAGTGTATATGACACCCAATGACAACAGCATGTTCCATGTAGGATAGCAATTGATGCGAGGTACTCGCAACAAGCAAATATTCTCAAAGTGTTTCAACATACATTTCAACAAAGGCATCACAGTAAAACTGTGAGTAGCAACACTGCATCACAGTGTGGGTAACAACACTGCATCACAGGTTAAGTGTGAGTATAAATACTGCTTCTATTGTGCAGGAGCTGTCATCTTGGCAACTGCCCCCAGCAATTGCTGAAGCACCTGCTGTTGCTGCTGCCTGTCCTCTTGCATGCGTTGCTGTTCCTGGGCATATCGCTGATCCTCGATCTCCTGTCTCTGCTTCAAGTGGAGCTGGATCAAGTCTGACTGCTGCAGCATAGCCTTGACAGTATCGGCAGTAGTAGCAAGGCTTGCTCTGAAATTCTTGGTCTCAGCTATAGCTTTGCCCTTGGTGGTTTTGGGCGCATACCTTTCGCTGACACGGGTTACACTGACCTTTGGTGCATCATCCTGGCATCACAAGCAGCATATCAAACACTAATCTTCCCATGCTCGGCTGAAGGGTGAACCAATATTCACTATGTGCATGTGTTGTGGTACCCATGACCAACCAGGACTACATTCATGATGATGGCTGCAAAGGTTCATGGCTGACCTCATCATCATCATCAGAAGGTGCATTGGCCTTGCCGTCATGCCCCATGTCCTTTTCCTCATCAGTGTCATTGGCATACTGCTCATTGCCATCATCAAAGGTCCTGTCTCTACGTGCTGCAGGGCCATAAGTCTCATGCACCTCTGCCTCAATGTGCTCATTCACCACCTCTTTGTATCCAGATGCTACGCCTGTGGCAAGAGCAGCCCATGGTACACACGAAACACAGTTCTGTTATTACCTCTGCAATGTTAGAAGCATCAGTGACAACAGAAACAGCAGCAACCAGGTATTGAGATACCTAATGAGCCTGTGCAAGCAGCTACGACGCAGTTACGGTCCCTGGTTGATTTCTTAGCCTTCTGTGTCGCCTTTATGACCTCAATTGCTTGAGCTGCATTCGTTGCAGTGGTGCTTGCTTTTCGAGCTGCCGCTGCTGTCTTTCTGCGCTTGCCTGCAGGAGCAGATACAGAGGCAGCAGCTGCTTTGTTACCCCTCTGTTGACCCATTGGCTGCACCTCAGGATCAATCTGCTCTTGCTGCTGCTGTTGCTGAGTGTCTGCTACATACTGCAACTGCGATGGCAACTGCGATGGCAAGGGGGATAAGCTGTGCTGTTGCGGTAGCTGACTGGGAGCAAAGGGCATCCGGGGACCCATATGAACCTGGTACTGAGCACTCTGCGTACGCTGGCGCTGGTGGACGAGCATACATCGGTGTATCTTGATACCTGACATCGTGATGGCCACCAGGAGGACTGATGAAAGAGGGAGAGCCGTAGGCGCCGTGATTCAAATGGGACATCTGCGACATCTGTGACATCGCGTAGGGGTCTGGACCATGCTGCCACTGGCCGATACTTGCCGGTGACCGGGCGTCGGTAGCCAGCTGTTTCGCTCGGACAGCTCTGTCAAGCATCTCGTCTAGACCAACTTCCGGCCGTCGCACTGCTGCAGGAGGCTGCGACTCGCTCATCATCAACGAATGCTTGCAAATATGCTTGCGGTTGCGCTTGACGACGCTGGTATCGCCCGGCTGTTGTCGCAGCAGAGCTAAAGCCAGCTGCGTAACGTTGAACTTTTGAGCTGCGTTAAATGTCGCGCTAACCGGACGCCTAACGGAGCACTAACGGAGCACTGTAAAGCGAAGGTTACCAGGTTACGGTAACTGAGGCGACTAACGTTCGTTCGTTCGTTCATTCATTCATTCATTCATTCATTCATTCATTCATTCATTCATTCATTCATTCATTAGATTTTAAAGGTCGTTGGGGCCAACCATGACCATTGGACCAGTAGACTGAAAGTGTCAGACAAAGATA
>JAABUP010001818.1_pt1 | contig 43691 bp, 70 predicted proteins | sample 5559201 | NCBI WGS metagenome assembly JAABUP01 (sample SAMN10711887, study PRJNA513373) | rock metagenome | isolation source: Antarctica rocks | place: Antarctica
CACTTTCAAAGGTGTTGTCAGCCATGCTAGGTACATCTAAGATAAGTTGAAGATCTGGGGCAGCAGAGGAGTGCCAATAATCAGGCCACAACAATGCGCCTGTCTGCTTGTATCCCGCGCTGCTGAACAATATCTCTGGATCTTCAATGGCAACATTATCTGAGTCTAGGAATATTACCTACGGTTACAAAGCAGTCAGGCAGTCTTTGAATATATATGTGCTACTGAATGTGAGATGCAGGAATGTACCTTGCCATGCAAGTTGTTGAGTGGAATCGTAGACACAGAAGAAATCCAAACTTGCAAATATAGCGTATCATGAACGGCATAGCCTCATCCATGCTCAGAGCCTTACAAGCACAAGCAAGAAGCTTGCCTCTTGAAATCTGCTCAGGATGAGAGCAGCAACTTTCATTGTGAAGCCTGACAGATCAGTCTCAGTGTCAGTAGCATTTGATGGAGGCAAGTCTTGTAGCTGCAGGTCGGGCAAGGGGCGACACACCACCCCCACCTCCGACAATGCTGCCTCCAATTCAGCAGTTGGCAATTCCTTGCCCGGAAAAAACATCTCGACTGGAAGAGTGCAACCTGGGGGACAAACGAAACCATGCAACCCATCCCAAAAATCCTACAACTTTGGTTGCAACTTGGGGACAGCATACAATTGGACATGCAATTGTGGAGAAAATGCAACCTACGGTGCTGACAGTTCTCACACTCCCACGACAAAGCTTTGCTGCACTCACCAGTGACTAACACCTGGCTTTTGAGTTTAACGAGGAGTGTTTTTGCACACAGGCCAAGACCAGAACACAGCTCAACAAGACAGTTCACTTTGGCATATCATGGTTGAAAGCATGATGCATAGCTTGTACATATCAGAGTGAAGTGATTGCACAGCGTGTGTCTTTCTATTGGTGGCAAATGCGAGCACATGCTGTCACTGACATACTCTCACATCGCCCAGTTGCCTCAAAAACTCAAACACCCAGGTTACATGCATGGTGTGCAGTTGCTAAGAAACCTGTTTTCCTGAGCATGTGAATGTTGACCCAGGCAGGCACCATGTAGGTTAAGCCTCCTGCCAGGATCACAATGCCTCGCCCACTAAACCCCTTGACTGGGTAAGCAGGAGACTCTCTCAAGAATGTTCGCCACTGTGTCTGAGCACGCATGATATCCTCCCTGCCCATGAATTATTCAAACATTGGACAACAACATGCAGAACAAGCAGCAATCGACCAGAACGGGTATAGGAAACAAAGCATATTGGCCATGTATTGCAATGACATGAACATACAATGATATCATGCACACCAACGTCAGGAGCAACACATGATGAAGCACACAAAGGAGCATGCTTAAGCGTGAAGACCAGTAAGAATAGATTACAATGTTGTCTTTTGACGGAACTTCTGAACAGCATCAGTTTCAAAGACGCCACGAACATGCAATCCTAGGTCGAAACAGCATGCATGAGGTAAGTAACGCACGCCAACTAACACAACCACCCACCTTTGCATCCTCACCCCATCTCTGACCCAGTCCCGAGAAGCTCCTCTGGCACCGGGGGGAGGTACCAGATTATACCCTGACAGTTGGACAGCTGTCATGACTTGGCCCCATAGGACAGCCGCCTGTGCGTCCATGTTCTTGGTGTTGCCTCGCCACTCTGGGAGCAAAAGGCTGTCTTGCATCACTCTCACATCTGCGGAGCCTGCTTGAAACCAGATTGTAATATCAAAGCATACAATAGAATCGATATGCAGCGCTGCGAAAAGCTAATGAACTTGTAGCTGTTGTACATGCTAGCAGAACATGGAGCAGGAGCAAGTAGACCTAGGCAGGCCTTGCAGCCATGTCAGCACATGATTGACGGTGGTGCTGGTGAGCATGATTGATCTGATACAAAACTGCAGGAAAAGTGGCTCACAAGCATTTACCAGAGTATGGGCAGGACACATTGTGCGGCAATGCTAAAGCAACCTCTCCATTATCCCTTAGCTCTCCACACTCTGCTGCACAGTTGAAGGGGGTGTGCCGTCCACAGCTTAGCCTGGGTATGAAGAGAATTGTGCAATTGAAGCGTGGCTAATACTCTCCATGAAACAAAGCTTTTCTTCTCTCAACTGCTGTACCTTTTTGTTGTTAGGTTTCCGCTACATTCACAGTAACCTGAATCCATGGAAATCCATGCATCACAGTCTCTGTCCCAAGCCCAGTCGCGTTCCCTGATATTTGTGAACAAAATTACAGGGAAATGTTTGCAAAGACAGACGTGCGCAAGCTTCCCATCCTACCCAAAAGGAGAACAAGAGTGTGTTTTCCTCCAAGCAACGCAACCAACAGTCTTCTGAGGCTTGGCCTGACTTGCAGTAAGTTGATTTATGACCCTGCGAGCTGCCCAGGTGTAGCACACCAGAGCGAGCAGAGAAAAGATCGGTAAGGCAACGAGCCTTGACGTGAAGGCTGAACGGCCGCGGCGTGGAAACTGCCGTGGCATGTCACCCCTGTCAACACCGATGACTTTTGCAGCTGTGCATACGTTACGTCTGGATGCATTCGTCTGGATGCATTCGTTCGGCATCCCCACCCGCCCATTTCGATAATTTTGGGTCCCCCGAACCCAGATCTGGACGAATTAATCCGAGACCACCGAAACCCTGACCGAAACCCTCACAACGAATTGATCCGCCCCCCCCCCACCCCCCTCTCATCTCAGATTCCTCCACCGCATCGCTTCGGCCATCAATGGTTAAGCCCTTGACATCATTCCATGCCCCCCCCCGCCCCCCTGGCGGTGATGGGAAATCTGACCTGAGATCCGATGCGACATACATGGGTTATATAACGCTGAGGGCTTTGGGACATTTCGATGGAAAAGCCCTGTTGTAATCCATGATCACGCTGCAAAGCTCGTTTTTGTACAGACAATGTGGCTTGTGGCTTCCAATCAGATTAGGTGACTTGGTTAAGGCACCATGCGGCATAGCTTGTGTCATGAAGGCAGAAATCAAAACCCTCAGTTCGAAGAAAGAAAAGAAAAGTTTATGCTTTTCAGCGATCATAACGGGAGCCTCCTAAGGCGGCAGCCCGGAGGTTCCAACTAAAGTTGCATGCATGATCATGAGACAGCTCCGTGTGGAGATACAATTGTGGGCTTGCAAGTCTTGTGGGCTAGCGCTAACACAGCACGACAGATACACTCAAGTCAAACCAGCGCTACATTGAGGGGTCCGTAAATCAGACCAGACTCAGCATATATAAGTTTGAGTTCAGAAGCCAAACACAGCAGGCCTTCGTGTCTGACTGGCTTCAAAGCCTAACTCTGATCAAAACATAAACATGTGATCTGTACACCTGCCAATTGGTTGCAACCGCCAAAGCATTGTACAATGTGAAAGGAACTTTTGCGTTTATACAAGTTCAAGATTGTATCACTCGAGATGGCCAGACCTGTTATCTGTTTGCAATGACAAACACCAACTGCAATTTTTGAAACAGCCTAGATGTACTGCTGCTCTTGAACTAAACACATACTGTGCATAATATAAAGCTGTTGATGTACTACACTACAGAACTGTTTGTGGTAGGATAGAGACCTGAATGAACATCAGCATTGCTTGACAGTCACTGAATGCATTACTATTCATTGTCGCTATACAACGCCAATACACGCTGCCAGCTAGCATCCCTGAAGCATCATAAATGCTCAGTCAGGCTGCAGAACTTGTTGATGCAAGCCTGCTTCCATGAGATCCACCCGTGCTTGCCAGAAGCCATCATGTTATGCTGACCAACCGCACTTGACAAATCTGCTTCTGAAGCTTTTCTGACTTCCAGCCTGTAGTCATATTTTTCCTTTGCATCCAAGTCTTTGACCCCCATACACTTGACAGCCTGGGGCCAATGTTCTGAAGCCTGCAAGGGTGTCAGCGATTTTTGCAAGGCGTCCATCTTGGAAGTTTGCTTCTTCTGGATAGGCTGGGCAGCCTTCAGGATGCTAAGGCTTTGTACATAGGCGATCCTGTCCAGCCAATCTGGGTATGAATGCACCCACCGCTGCACAGGCTCCCGTATGGAATGCAAAATAAGAACAAGAATGTGTTCAATGGCCTTGACCTCAGCATCAAACTTAGTCTTTGCTTCTGGTGACAATCTCTTGGCTTCGGATGCAGAGATGCAGATCCTAGCCTGAAGCTCCTGCAGAGTGACAGGAATCTTCTCTGGCAAGCCACTGTTTGGCACCAGCTGCCGAAGGCTGGCTGACAGGTCTGGCAGCCCTCGCGTGAGAGTTGCATCTGTGGCTTTGAAATGGAGCGTTTTGTCATATACCTCTGCCAAATAGGCGCGCTGCATGTAGGAAATGATGCTGTCAGCGCTGCACCCTGCTGCCATGCTGATTGCTGCCCCCATAGCATCTGCTTTGTATTGCTGCCTCCGGTGCAACCAGATGCCCACAATCACTTTGTTGACCACTGCATCTATGCCAACAGCTGCTGCTGCAAGTGGTAATAGCCCAATGCTGCTGCTGGCTACGAGACTGCCAAAGTAGACTGTGTTGAGGAGCAGACGCCAGCTTTTACGTTCAGCTTCATGACATGCTACGCTGTGTCCCATCTCACAAGCCATGATGTTGGCCAGCTCCTCATTGGTCTGAGTTAAGAGCACTGCACCAGCTGCGTAGCCCACCCGCAGGCTGTCTGCAGGCTTCCCAATGCCAAACGCACAAGGGGAGCTACCCTCCTGGCTGTCTGTGTTTATTACGCGCAAATCCATGTAGCCTGGCGTCTTATAGCCTTCACCATTGAGCTTGTTACGAAAGCGTCTTAGTAGGGTGTTGTGTTTTGTGGGAGCAAGAACAAGTTTCATGAAACCAGAATCTGCTACATTGAAGGCTTGCCATGACACGTCTGCCACCCGCCCGCTGAGTTGTCTATAGTTATGCAGCAGGTCTGCAGATCGAGATGGGCTCTCGCCTGGGACTGCCTTGGTTGATACATTTGGGGCTGCTTGATTTGATGCCGCTGCAGCTCCTTTGGTCACTCCTGCTGCAGGTGCTTCGACTCCTGCTGCAGGTGCTTTGGCTGATGCTCCTGCTGACACTGCCTTGGGCGAATCTGCTGCAGCTGCTTTGCTTGGCTTTCGGGGGTTCTCTTGAACCAGCACCCATTGTTGGGGGACCTCAACTGATCTTTGGCATCTACAAACCGCCAAGACAAAGCCGGCTATGCGCACCAAGCTGTGAGACCTGACAGCTGAACGTATGTCTCCTAGGAGGCCTGCAGGGGCTAAGGTGGTGTTTTTGTGAGAAGCGCCTAAAGACTGCCTGCCAGGAGGGTTTTGCGTCGCCACGCCAGACGAACTGCGCCTGTGAGAGCTTTGCGTGCAAAGCTTGAGTGCTTGTATGGGCGTGCGCCTCTGCAGGTCAACACACTACACCTTCAGGACTACAAATGGTGATGGTGCTGCTGCCTTGGTCCAAATTGCAACAGCACAGTCATGTTGTACAGGCGGCTCACCATTTTTGCTGTCACAATAGCTGTGCTCCAACAGGGAAACATTAGCCAGACAATCAGACCTGCGCACATGGAGACATCCTGAGCGAGATGCTGGACACAAAACGCCCTGTCACATGTACAACTGCTTCAGTTCTGCTTACCTCGCTCTGTTAGCATACACGACCAAACGCTCAACGCCCAACGCTCTTACGCCAAATTGCAAGGTGAGATCGTATCAACGAAACAGTCAAGTCAGAGGGCGCTGAAAATACGTTTCGTGACGGTTCAGTTCCGAACGGCTCTAGAATCTGCGTACCACGTACCGCGTACACTACAAACCCTACGGCAGACCCTACAGGAGACGCTGGTGTACGATAGCGTTCAGACGTTTTCAAGCCTTGGCTGTCGAATTTACTCTGTTTCGCAGACCAATTCCCAATGGTCATTGCTTTGGGCACAATCCCTTGTTGCTCGCATGCAGCGCAAGTCACTGCCGTCCGACACGCACCCTGGAGCTGCAACAAGCTGCTGCAGTGCAGATCACGCTCGGTTAAGCATACACAGTTGGTCCGGGCGCAGACAGGTTTGCTTCATGTCTTATCTGCTGCACGTTTTATGCCGTAGCCACCGGACTTGCTGCTGAACCAGACTGCAGACACCCAACTGCACCCAGTTCTGCAAATACTTCATGGTTTGCAGTTGAGGCACCTGCCCGGCCTACAGACACAGCAGCAAACGTAGAAGGCAGTAGGCAAGCGCCGTCATATGTCAGCCTCTCAGACAAATACGCCATTGTAGATGCAGCAGGCACACAAATGCTTCTAGAGGAAGGACGGTGGTATACATGCAATAGGCTTCAGGTAGGCGTAAGACTCGAGAGGACCAGAGTCTTGTTGAGTCTGTGTTCAATGCTCTGTGCTCAGCTCAGCTGTGATTGCAGGCTGAACCAGGCAGCACAATCAAGTTTGGCAGAGTTCTTGCATCCAAAGAAAATGGCACATTTTCAAGTGGCAGACCGTACTTGGAAAATGTCACTGTTGAAGCAGAGGTATTGGAAGAGCTCAAGGGGGAGAAGGTGATTGTGTACAAGATGAAGCCCAAAAAGCATTACCAGCGAAAAAATGGACACAGGCAGCCCTTGACAAAGTTCCTGGTTACCAAGATTTCCACAAGCTAGAGACACAAATGCAAGTTGATTTCTGTTTGTGATGCATGCGCACAGCATATTTAGCTGTAAGTTACATGATATGGCCAGCAGTATTGAGTAGACTCAATCTTTGTTGGCCCAGACTGTCAGCCCAAACTATGCTGTTGATGACTGATTTAGCATTTGTGTATGTTGCTGTTGCCTCAGCCTCTGAGTGCCAATTGTCCCCCCACTGAGCTATCAAAGGTGTCATGCAATAGCACTTTTCTGGAGCTTCTGGACTGCTCAGGACAACTTAGGACAACTTAGGTGTTGAAGGTTTTTGATGTCATTGTTTTCACACTAGGTAAGGCAGTCTCAATTATACATTGACCTGTTAAATTACACGGTGACCAGCTCAAACGTTGACATACACCAGGAAAACTGGCTTGCTTTCTGCAATGCCTTTTCCACTGGACAGTGTCAATTGTCTTAACTCCAGCTGGTCTTGTTGGCTCTAAACATCACTCCTGTTGTAACATCACACACATCCTGCGCAGGAATGTTACATGCTGCAACAACCTCCCTGAAAGCCAGAAATACTGCAGGAGCCACTTACTCCGTGCGTGAACACTTCCAGGACAGGTACTGTGATCTTGCAGCTGTGGTGTGGATTTGGCTGACTCATTAGCCAAGTCGTGTAGGGTCAACATGCACTCCCTATTGTACCTGCCTCAGGTGGCTTCATTCATTTGGTTTGTCTGAACATCCTGGGCTCTAAACGCTACCTGGTCTATAGGATACTGCCTAATAGAATTGCTGTCATTGCTGCTGAACACCTAACTTGATCACATAGGTAATCAGACAGGCTGTTGATGCCCTGCTTGACTTGAACAACCGTAGCAATGATAGTAATGCTGACCATCCACAAACATGACAATGTACAGCCCTCTGTGGGTGCACACGCTGTGCATGGGCCCAATTTGGCCTCACCATCAAGGGCGGCTTTGTTTAGCGCGTTTGGCTGCAGCAATCTGGTTTCCAGGTGTAGCACCTTCCATGCGTCGTTTACCAGTCCTTGCATGGGGACCTGTTGTTGCACCAGCAGATGTGTCATCATCACTATAAAGATCTGCATCATCCTCATCTGGAGCCGCATTTACCGCAGATGCTGGGGCAGCCACTTTATTTGCCTGCAGAAATCAACACAGAAGTCATCATTATTTGGAAAGTCATTTGAGTCTTCTCTGGATGCATGGTCTGAAGCTGCACAGCTGCCAGCAAGCACAGCTAGCAACACTCAAGCAACACCTGACACAGCCCATGACACTGTGCCATGATATGTAGCCACAAAGTGCTGTGCATCCATGTGAGGTTGGCTGAATGTTAGACACAGTACAGTTGTGCCCATGTTGGCAGCCATGATGTACAGCGGCTGTGCAGTCCCAGACTGTACCTTGAGGTCTGCAGCAGTGGGCTTTGCTGCAGCAACCTTGCCGCTGATGACCTTCTGAAGGTAATCTGCAAATGGCTTAGCAGGCCGGTAAAGACATCTGCAACACCAGCACAGACTCAACCCAATGCAGAATGCCCATGCAGATACAAAGACTTGCTAGTAAGTGCCTTTTAACCAGCAGGTTTGTGGTGCAGGGCATTTTGGCCTTTGAAGCATGACAAGAGTCACAGCAGTGTTTACTATCAAAAGACAGCCACAGCACAGCACAGCCCAGCACAGCCCAGTGCAGCACAGCACAGCACAGCACACTACAGCATGTCATGCTGTGACACAACCAATACCAACAGAAAGTTGGACCTCCTGAAGCTGACCTGTCCACCGTTGCCTGCTTGATGAGGTTGCCCCACCGCTCATCACCCTTCAGAGCCTTGGCATTGCCAATGACAATGAGTGAGGACCTGGCGCGCGTCAGACCCACATTCATACGCCGCTCATCAGCTACAAAGCCGATGCTGCGCCCAACTTGAGTGCGCACAGTGCTGAAGATGGCAACGTCTTTCTCTCTGCCCTGCAAATACTCACTCACTCACTCACTCACGCCTCACTCATGGCTTACTCAGAGTCACTCGTGTGAGTAACTCATGCACTCAGCCCTGCCCTCTTGCATCGTTACAGCCATTGCATGCAGGTGCATGCATGTGTTCACAGCCTGCGCAAGAAAAATTTGTGTCACCTGTGAATGCAAAGTCATTTGCACCTGGAAGCCATCAGACAAATGTGTTTCCTTTTAGCAAAGCAATGTTGCCATGTTACAGTCACCAAGAAAGGCAGTTTACTTCGTGTGTCACCTACCTGTTATGACACAGCTGACGCTGCCTAAAGCTACATATCATTTTGGTGTAAGTTCAAAGTCGTAAGCTTATAATGGCATACCTGGAAGCCATCAACGGTGTTGACATCCACGATGCGGGCCCCTTCCTCCCCCAGGGCCTGCCGGAACTTCTCCCTCATCAGCTTCACCTGCTCCCCACACCACTATTCAATCATGCATCCATGGTTCAGGTTTCAGACGTAGCTGGTGGCATGCAGGTGCGGCTGGTCAGGCCAGGCACATGGAAGGGCATCTGGAGTTTGCGTTTTGAAAGTTGGTGGGACCAGATATGGCCACATGAACAACAGACTCATGTAACAAACAAGGTCAATAGGCATCAGCAACAGACAACATCAAGCAGTCTTCCATACAGTGTGCCAGGCAAGGCAAGTGCAAGCAGAGTGGCAGGCAAGACAACAGACCTGTGGAGGTATGGGATGCCATGCCATAGGCTGTACGGCTGCACATGTAACTAGTACCATGCAACACACCAAATCAACCATCACATCCAGTTTGTCAGCAGATGCAGATTGATGGCAATTAGATGTTTGTGCTGCATTTATGAGAAGCTGACATGTGCTGAGTAACCACAGTGGACGTTGGTGATCCAGTAGAGCTGACCTGTGCTTTGTAAGGAGGCATGACAGCAACAGAGCCTTTGGTGCACAGGTCATGATGTGTGTTCAGGCAGCACAGCAGTTGATGATTCAGTAGAGCTGACCTGTGCTTTGAAAGGAGGACAGGACAGCAACACAGCCTTTGGTGCGCAGGTCACAATGAAGGTTCAGGCAGCACAGCAATTGGTGATCCAGTGGAGCTGACCTGTGCTCTGTAAGGTGAGCTGACAGCCACAGAGGTTGGTGCGAAGGTCACAATGTAGGTTCATACAGCACAGCAACTGATGATGCAGTGGAGCTGACCTGTGCTCTTTAAGGTGAGCTGACAGCAACAAAGGACTTGATGCACAGGTCGCGATGTAGCTTTAGGCAGCACAGCAGTTGGTGATTCAGAGCTGACCTGTGCTCTGTAAGGTGAGCTGACAGCAACAGAGGACTTGGTGCACAGGTCATGCTGTAGGGTCAGGCAGCAAGGCATTTGGTGATCCAGTAGAGCTGACCTGTGCTTTGTAGGGAGAGATGACAGCCACGGAGGGCTTGGTGCGCAGGTCTGGGTGCAGATGTACCAGCTCCCGGTACACACACAGCACCATCTCCACCTCAACCACATTCACAATGGAGGAGCTGCCCTCTGGAATGGACTCCTTGCCAGACACGTCATAGAACACGAAGGGGCCAAAGGCCTACACAGCAAGGACAGGTGAATAGTCTGGGTTTGGACTGCAAAGGACAGGGTCAGGTTCCACGTGTTGTAAGGTCAATAAACAAAACCAAGACCAGTGTGCCTATTGTGTAAGTCTTGGGGCCTCGGGGTGCTTGTTATAATGCATCTGGCAATGAAGCAATGGGAGATGCACCAAAGAGCAATGACAGGGACCTGATGCCGACAGATCAGACACATTGGTCTTGCTTGTCTTTGCTGCCTGATGAAAAGCTGGACTTGACTTTATTTGTTGATGTCTGGCTTACTGCCAGCCAGAGGACCTACCCTGCAAACATACTTGGGTTGCCTGTGTTTCAAACCAGCTGGCCTGATCTCCAGCACTTGGGCTGTTTGGTCCTCAGACACACATCAAACCCAAACATGCCCAGCCAGATGACAGCCAACAAGAAATCAGGCTGAAGCTCCCACCCTTCGTACCACAAGCAGCCCTGTCTGCCTGCTGTGATCAACACAGACATGCCAGCTAAGCACACAAGATGTATCAGATATAGCAATTGCACCTTGTCAGCATGCCAGGGTCGCTGGGTCTGGGCCTCCACCCCCTCCCCTGTCTTGACCCCCCCATCATAGAACTGGTTGGATGGGAAGCGGCATATGGAGGGGTGCATGCGGTACTGGGTGTCCAGCACTTGCACTGGGTATCCTGCCTGCTGCAGCCTCTTGAACAGAGACACATCATACCCAAAAGATACTGCACGCTTGGAGATGACTGTTGCTGGCAACTGGATAGGGTCTCCCACCAAATATACCTGCACCAGTGGCCCACTCTGTCATCACTGGGAGCTGACCTTGAGATTCACACTGGAAAGTCCGTGCTCAAAGAGTTCAGAGACAGTCAGGTAGTTCTTCGACAACTGGCTTGCAATTAGGGGTCACGCCATTGGCAGAATGTAAGCCAAGTACGTCATCACATACCCTGCCGTGTTGCTGACTTCCACAGCACAGCATTTAGTGCATGCGCTTGTGACATCATGGAGTCACAGGACTACTGCGCAGAATATGCTGCTGACCTGTTTTGGCTCTGCAAACAGTCTCAATGGTTTGAAGGCGCAGCATGGAGGCGCTCGAGTGACTGACCTGTTTGACGCCTTGCACAAGAGGCACCAGGATGGCAGGCTCCACAGCCTGGGCCGCCTCGTCAATGACCACCACATCAAACTTACGGCTCATCTGAGCAAAGAGGCCTGAGCCGGAGAAGGACAGGGTGGAGCACACAATGTGAGCCTCCTCTAGGAGTGCTAGCTTCATCCTGTCACGCTCTATCCTGCTGGGACCCCGTCCACCCTGTAGGTAGACCACAGCAGAGTGTGTGGAGAAGAATAGGGGAACCTGATGAAGGCCAGGGTGATGCACACAATGTGGGTGTCTTCCAGGCAGGGAGGTGGTCACAGCAGGACAACAGCAGACATGCTACAGTTTTGTGCCACCTCGATAGCTGCATGCTTGACATGCAGCAGTTGGTTCTATTGTACTCTTTCCCTTTGGAGCTCGCCCTCCTTATGAGTGCCAGTTGAAATGTACGCAATGGTGCACAGCCAGTCTGTACCATGGGACATGATGAATACAGGGAATAGGCATATTGCAAGCGTGAGATTTCATATGTTGAGAGCAAAGGCTTGCATCTCATGCATGTCATGCTTCTCTGTGACACAGCAATGCATACAGCTCAGCACCTACCAAAGGCAAAAGCAACCTATAACATGTCACTGCATACAGCGACAACAGGTCACAGCGCATACCCGGGACTCTTTGGTAGCTTCTAGGCGACGCTCAACAAGGGTTTCCATAGAGACTGAGGCCACAGAGTGATGGACGTTCATACCCATGCGGATGATGCCTGGTGTGTGCTTGTCTCCATGCCTGTGTCACAGCCCAGGCAACGTCAGAAAGGCATGTCATGAACTAGCAGCAAGTGCAAACATGACCAAGTGTGACTAGTGACAAGTGTGACTGATGTGACCAGTGACGGCCATTGAATGCGTATATAAAAAGTGTGGTGCGCATGAATCTGCATGTGCACATGGAAAACGCCTCACAGCTCTGCCCTCTGCCGCTCGTGTATCAAAGCATCCACTCAGCACAACACAGACGTCTGGAAAGAAAGATGGACATCTAGTCAGAGGGGCACTAGAAAACAAAGCATCAACAGCAGCGCCAGGGGGCAAGAAGAAATGAGTGAGGAATAAGACAACAGCAGCTGACGAAAAGGGGGAAGAGGACTCTGCCACTAAAGAGAAGAAGAAGGACGGCAAGGAAAAGGGGCACAAAATGGAGAACTGCAGGAGGAGACTGAAGGGAGAAGGCGTACTCATCTAACAGTCCTGTTGACAGCAGGCGCATGACAATCTCATCTAGAGCTGAGTTGGAGGGCGCACAGACCAGCACATGTGACTTTCTGCCCACGTCCTTGCCCACCCTCACAGGCTTGCTCACACTCAGCAGGCCAAATGCATCCAGGTAGGTTGGGACAGTGCTTGGAGCGTCCCAAGGCTTGATAGCTTCCCTGCATAGCGGTGGCTTCAAGTCAGTGGCAGCAAGCATCACAAATGCAGGTGAACCTGCCCATGCATGTCTTGGCCTGAGCACAGGAAGCAATTGGAATGGCATTGCGCTTGCCACTCTCTCGGCATGCTGGGACTATCCAAACAGGCATTCATGCTGTGCTGCCAGTCTTACCCTTCATGCTACCTTTCATGCTAGTTGCCAGATCTCCTGGAGCCGAGGGTGAGCTCTGAGACAAACCCTCTTGACAGTCACATGCAGCAAGCAGCCTTTGTTACAAGATGAAGGGTGACCTGGGATTGGCGCCAATGAGCCAGGGGGACGACTGCAACCACAATCGCTTCTGGTCCTGCATGCTGATCTGCAGAATGGGTCTTGCAGTTGTACTGCCCTTTAGCAGGCGCGCTGAGCCAGGTGGAGCAGAGTGCATGATGATGCTCAGTAACGCCAAGATTGTTCTGGTTTTCCCTGTGCCTGGGGGACCCTGCATGCACAGCAGCTCACAAGCTCATGAATCTGGCAGTCTTGCACAAGACAGTGTGCAACAGGCACTTGTGTGTTGAGCCCTGCTGTCAATGCCTCACGCTTTGCCATGCTGCTTCAAGCTTGGCAGCAGCGATTGCACTGGGGCTGAAGTTGAGATGCAGAAGCACAGCATAAGGCTTTGCCGCATCCCTGTTGCTGCTGGCCATTGTAAATCCTGGGAATGACTATGTGACAAATGGCACAGGTGACTGATTGTTACTGCATGGAGGGTGTACCTGAATGAGCACCACAGGGGTACCGTCCAAGCCCTGTGTAACAGCGCTGACTTGCGATGCATTGTACTCAGCTTCTACTTTCTCTTTCATGATCTGCATTGCATGCAGCAACATTTTGCAGCACAGTGATGAAATGAAATGACGCCTTTCAAATCAGGTGCACAGCAAAGTCAGGTCAACAGCCTGGGACACAGAAGCAACAGCATGTTGTGCAGCTGCCTGGAATGACAGTGCCCTGCAATGTGAAGAGACATGGACTTTGTCCTGCTACATGAAGAGAAAGGGCAACTTGACGTTTGTGGGGATTAGGTCATACAAGCTCTGTTGCTATCACAATTGCTCCTGTGCAAATGGGTTTCCCGTGCAGGCGCATACAGCACCAAACGCACATGGTAAATACCAACCCTGAAAAGATACTTGACACAGCTTGGTACACTATGCAGCTTATCTCAACAAGGTACCCAGACCAAAATCTTGGTGTCACCACACGCCAATACCAAATTTGGGCAAAGCACAGCAAGCAGATGAGCATTGCACCTGAGGGACCATAAGCTTGCTAGTGCGGCGAGAAGTTGATGTTTTAGCTGACAGGAGGACGTCCTTGAATCTGAGATCCTGAACAGCATGCAGGGCAGACCACTCCCGCATGATGGTGGACATGCTGCTTAGCTTCAAGACATACCAAGTGCTGCCGGGCTGTGACAGTCCTGCCTGCATGGCCTGTACCCTGCATGCAACCATGGTCCATACTAAGCTGCTTCACAGGTGATGAGCAGGTATGCACCTAGCCATGCCATGATGGCGGATAAGGCCATGTCAGCAGCGCATCAGCAGGATCACTTTGTCGACCAAGACAAGCAATGACAATTAGGCTGATGAGCTTGCAGGTTATAAAAAATGTGTGAGAGATGCAGTCATCCCTTCAAGATTGCGCAGCATCAGTGAGGTGTTGGTGCGATTTTGTACAAGTCACGCAAACCACATGAGGCAGTAAGACGTCTTGCAGCATACCAAAGGCTTGTTTGGTACAGAGTTGCTCTTCATGCCTTTTACACTTAGCCAGCAAAATGGTTGCACCGATGTGCCACTGCAGAAAGTCTTTACCTCTTTTTGCCAGCATCGTTGCCCTCCTGCATGCTCATTTGCATGTAGAACTTCACACTCAGGCTTTGTTGTCCCTCATGGCCGTCCACAAACCCTATCGCATGCAGCTCAGCACGAGCACTTTCATCCTGAGGCAGCATAATTTCTTTTACTGTGAACTGTCACAAGATTGGCATGCGTTTTTGACAGAAGCATTACAGACTATAATAGTAGTGCTCACAGCTGCAAGGACAGAATGCAAGGAAGGTAGGAGCAGGAATCAAACCGACTCACATTGGGATCATCTTTTGACAGCAATATAAAGTCATTGTCGGAGTAGTCACGCGCCACGCCCTCATCCATTGCAATCCTTGATACCAGGAATTCATCTTGCTGCAGCAAAGCCATCAATCTATGTCAATTTGCAGCAAACATAGCACAGCTTTACCCATTCAACAGCAGCATTGGCTTAATGAAGAGGACAAGACATACCAGGGAGGTTATAGCAACCACAGCCTGATGAGCTTGCATGTTCAATGCCTCTTCATTTCCTCTGACCAGCAAAGCGCCACACTCTTCTAGCACTAAGGGTTCAAACACAGCTATGTACTCCTGCATGCCGACTGTAGACTGACACAGGTGACATCCTGCAGTGCTTGCAGAGCTGGCAAGGCTGTGATGTCATACCTGGACGCTTGCAAAGGTGACTGGAACTTTCTTGAACCTTTCTGTTGGCATGGCCCCTTCACCAGCGTCAGAGCGTGTCACAAGGTGCCAGTAGTCCCATGACAGTAAAATCTGCTGCAGCCTTAGTGTAGCGCTTTGTGTACTAGTCATTGCACTTTATGGGCAACAGCAAACGTCTCGGTCTGGCTTATAACGCCTCACGTCAATAGTAACATCAGCATTTGAGACGTGCTTGGACGCTGATGGAAAAGTGGCGAAGCGTTCTGATACCCCTGGATTCTGTGACTTTTTGGGAGCATCGCCGGTGGCCAGCGGATGAATACAGCGTCTATAGAATTGACGCAGTGATTCGGTAAAGTTGCCGTAACATTGAGCCTTGATCGCACAGGCGTCGGGCGTCAGTGTTCGCAGGTCATTTAGGTTTGATCTTTGACAGCTGCTTTCTGTTACCGTACGTCCTCAAATTTGTGAAAGCGTGACAGACAGACTTTAGCCGAGACGATCCCGCACAACATGCTCAAAGATGATAAGAGCGAGCTGCCTTGCGAACGGCTTGCACGGCGCTTGCAGACCTGCGAGATGGTCAAACTGCACAGCTGCAGGAGAAGAAGAGCTGAAGAGCAGAGGAGCCACAGGCGCAGCATGAGCAGCAGACGGAAGAGAGCGCCTCGCCTGTTGCGTTTCGTAAACCCAGAGAATGGTGTATAGCTGTATGAAGGTCTGCCAAGCTCACGCCTTGCACCGCAGCAGCATCGCCGTCTGTTGAAACGCTCAGATCAATATCGATAGGTCAAGGATATTGACGAAACGCTCGTCATTTGTGTGGTTTGGACCTTGGCCTGCGTCGAGCATTCAGCTAAAGACTTCAAAAGGCTCTTTGTCTAGCCAGCACGTCCGTGGATACCTTTGCTGACCTTGGCGTGTCTAGATTTACCAGCCTGATCAAGCACGCTCCGGACATGCCGCATGTGTCGCGGTGGCTGTGGCTCTATCGCTACACCGTTGAACACACGTAATAAGTTGCAGCACCTTCTCGTGCCACGAAGTAGGCATGAACGGTGTCGCTCTTCGCAACGCGTTGGACCTGCTTTTGGACGACGCTGGAAGACACCGTGCCGATGAAGCTGCGGATAGCTGGGGAGGGTTAGTGCAGCTCATACAAACCAATTGTCAGACGCATGAGGACCTTGCGCTAGTTGCTTCAGTCCTGCTGATCACTGAGGACAGTTTGCTGCAATTCCTGACTAAGTCTCTTGAACAGCAAGGTGCTGCTCGCGCCTCAGTCACTCAGTGTGTTTGCCTATGTTACTAAGATCCCAGTGCAGGCAGCAAGCCAACCCTGTCTGTCATCTGTGCATAGGAAAGGGTGGTAGCAAAGTCAGAGAAGCAATCTTCAAGTACTTGGAGACCTTTCTAACAGAGCTTGGTCCGGAAAGGGCTCAAAAGTACTGCAGCAATGTTGTTCATATCTGCCTTTTTGCCTTTAAGCGTGAAGACTCCAATCCAGCCAAAGCAGCTACCTTCTTGCCCTTACATTGCATACTGGAATGGCATTTACGAGTACCAAATGAGAAGACAGCTATAGAGCTGGCAAAAGCATATCAAAATGCCTATCAGCGAGTCAAGTCAATCACAGGGACTGTCAAGGGAGACATCCTGCAGACTTTGGGGCACCTTCTGGAAGCCAGGCCTCAGGTAACAGAGTCATGCAGTGATAACAGCTCTTTGAACTTGTGAATGCATACAGTGTCACACACCCACTCAACTTTTGCCCATATGCAAGGCTGTATGATCCTTCAACTGCAGTGCAATGGTTTCTCATGTAGGGCTTCACTCAAAGTTTTGGCTTTGACCATCTTTGGCTGCTGAACGAGTGCACGCTGGTTTTACAAACACAGTCCAAGGCCAACAAACCAGATCAGGGCTACATGGCTGGAGCCCTAGCTGGTCTCTCATCTGCCCTGCCCCAGTGCAAGGTGCACCTTCCACCTGCTTTGCTGAATCCACCTAGCCTATGCTTCACCTTGTTGTAGTACCAGTGTCTGATACAGCATTTCACAAATTAGTTCTGGTCAGCGGCAGCTGCATCTAGCAGTCAGCCTCCAAGCATGCATAGCAACCAACCAAATGTCAGAATCAAGCAAGGCCTGATAGCAACACAGGTGGACACTCAGGAGAAACTGGTGCAGTCAAAGTCATGCTGTGCCAACTAGCCACAGGATTTTGACTTGCTTGAAGAAAGGGTGTGTGTTGTGCAGGATGATGAGGCTTTTGAGGCTCAAGAGGTGGCATATCAACACATAAAGAAGAGCATATACAATGTGCAGAACCTGTCGCGCTATCACGGCCTCAGAGCAGCTCTGGGCATGCTAGCCTTCCAGGTCTGTACCTCCCCATGCTAGCTGGAAGTTTCAAATGACAGCAAGTATGTATACCAGCCCAGCATTTGTCTGCTGTCATGGGAATGCATCTGCAGATTGAACAACATAGAATCCAAACAAGAACAGATTGCGCACTGTGCTCTGCACAGGCATTCATCAGCAGACCATGTGGAGGCGTCAACAGCTGTAATCAAAAAACTCCTGCGATTATAAGCAGAAACTGTGTCAGGTGACAAGACATGTGTGCTGTTTTGCAGGCATACAGGTTTAAAGAGCATCTGCTAGATGATTCCACAGACATCATCAACAGGCTGATCCATATGAAGACTCAGCATGCCAACAAGGATGTCAGGGAGCGCTCTGATCAAGCCCTATCAGCTGTCTTTCATCAGGTTGCTGCTTTCTACCTAGACCTTTGTTTCCAAGTATCATATGTGTGAAAAGTGCATGCATGCTGGGCCTTAGACTAAGTGGTCTTGTAACATCTAGCTGCAGCTGCATGGCGCCATTCTGTCTGTCGGTCAACTACACATGCTTTCACCACTCAGTCTCAGCTGAGTCCATCTTTTTGTCCATGATCTGCATCACATGTTGATCCAATTTTTTGTCAGCTTATCTGGCTACCTATGTGTTGCTGCCATCTGTCACATCAGAACTTGCTGCAAAAATGGATCAACAACGTGATTAGAGAGCTGACTTGTCAGGGGTTGCCTACATCACTGATGTTGCTGTAGCTTGCCAAAACACTGTTCTGATGCTCAAGTGTCGGCAGTACAGGATTTTTGACCACCCATCTGATTAGTGGTGCAGTTGGCTGAGAGGATGATGAGCGAACCAGAAGGGGCAGCGCTACAAAAGCTACAGACCATTCACAAGCAGCTGCTGGGGCAGCTCACACAGGTTGGTAATCTTCTGTTCAGTCACTGACTCAGTCGTGGAAAATGTGTCTTCCCCTAGGGTCAGGTATGTACAGTCCTGAATAGCTCCCTGTAGGGGGTCCTATTGTGGCAGTTGGGTTTACCAACAGTAAGATGTGATGATGTATGCAGGTGATCAGCAGCCCTCAGACCAGCTCTAGGGAGGTGGCTGTGGCTGTGGCTGGTGTGGGTGAGCTTGCACCACCCACCAGACGCTTCTTTGGCCAGCAGGTGCTTGCAGCTTAATCACATGCGCACTTTGTGCTGGTGCTGGGCAATGCGCAAGGAGGCATTTGCACATGCACTGCTTGTGCTTCTGTGCTGTGGTTGCATCTTATCCTGCTGCTTGTTCAGTTTGGGTGTGCAGCATGAGACCGCTTGGGAACCTATGGTTTGGATTTGGACATGTGTTCTCTTTGCGCCATGCAAGTGCTTGACGATGAGCTACATCTCCTATTTGATTGTCCATGCTATAGCATCATCATAGGACAGCACCTGTCACTACTTGGCCAAAACTACCAGCAATGGGAAGTTGGGCGCTTCACCAGCTCCATTTTGTTGCACATTGCTTTCATCTGTGCTTTCAAGATAGTATTATTGATGAGTCACAGCTGGCTACACATTCCAGACTGGATGCTACTCAATGAAACAAATCTACAATGTGACGTGCCATCTGTACTTGACGTGATGCATATGGAATGCAGGGAGTTGCACAGCTGCTGAGGCACCTGACGCCTCTGGTCCAGCAAGGCAACTTAGTGGAACAATTAGAAGATGTCATTGATGACAAATACACCAATGAGGTCAGCTGTCACAAGCCCTGATCCACAATTTGCAGTTGCATACAGTCTGCCAATTCTCCTCACTGCAATGATACGCAAGATGATGTCATGCTTTCAATCAGCATTATGCAAGTAATATGTGATTGGTGCATCCTGCAGCTGCTGTCACGCCATCCCTTCAAATGTGTAATAAACTTTCATAGGCTTCATGGAATCCACGCACGGCGCGCGCAATATGTGTGCGCCGTGTTTATAATGTGGCATGCGCCTTTGGGCACAGGATCTTAACAGAAACATCTGTCTGCCTATGTGAGGCTTGAATGCAGCAACATGCCCTTTGCCAACGCAGGTTGCGCTGCTGGTAGCCCTCGCCAAGGTGTTGGCAGAACTAGACACAGTGGAAGAAGCAGTACTGCAGCAGTGCCTGCATGTCATAGAGAGGGTTGTCCAGGCGTACAGGGGCCTCTGGCCCAAACAGAGACTGCCAGTGCATGCAGCCTTGAACAACTTCCTGTCAGCCATTGCGCCAAAGCAAGCTGTGCTGCAGTCGGTGCTGCCAAGGTTTGTGAGCATTCTGCTCACATACACCCTCAAGCCAGCTGAGGCCAACCTGATAGCAGGTGACTCATGCCTGCTTTGAATCTCAAAAGTTCCCAAGGATGCACTGATGTGCAGAGCCCACTGCAATGCCTGCGTCATACAGAATGTCATACAGTATGCAGTAGTGCAAGACTGTGTTTCTTTTGTCGACCGACACATGCTTCTCAGCACGCTTGTTCTACCAATGCCTGTCATGCTTTTGGCAACTTTGTGGCATACAAGGGGTTAAATGACACATGTTTGTAGATGCTGTGCTGACCTGCAGAACAAAGGGTTAGTGGTCATATGCTTTCAGTGCAGCAGATAGAGCCAGTGCTTCCCGGCGTCAATTGGTTGCAGACCTTTGATGTGGATGAACTTGCTCCACCACACTTGCTCTGTCATTATAAATACGCCGGTGTGCAAATGTGCTATCACAATGGCGATACCGTCAGCAACAATTTGGCCATGTCATGATAGCATGCTGTTGTGGCTGGCAGGTCCTCTAGCAGTAGCAGCCAATCAGAACGAAGATGTAGAGGAGCCCTGGAGCACCTACCTACATCTCTGGCAAGCCATATTGCTGGATCAAGCCCCTACCAAACAAGCAAGCGCCAGAAGCAGCAGAGGCAGCGGCGGCAGCAGCAGCAGTACCAAGGCAGTTGGTGTCAGATTGGGTCTGCATGCTGCTGATGCATCCCCAGAAGCTGTAGCTGCAAAGCAGCAGTCGGTGTATGATGCCCTGATGCGGGTCATTATGGATGCGGTCCGGAATCTGGATCTGGAGTACCATCAAGCTGACGGTGCTGTGGCGTCAGACATGCAGGATAAGCTGACAAGCCCTGATAGGAAGAAACCCTTTGTACAGGTAGGCAATGTAATTTGCAAGGACAGAATGCATTATAAATACATCATGTGGAGCTAGTCTGCCTTCTATACAAATTGAACATGCTTATTTGGCAGAAGGCTTGCTTGTCGTGACACATGTAGCCTTGCTCTTATTCAATGCCTATTTAGTGCGCAGTGCAGTGTGATGCTATGCTGGATACAACCTAGTGACACCAGCACAGATAAGACATTCTGTCTGTTTCAAGGCTCGATTGAATCCCAAATCCCTTGCACCTGATTGGCCTGACGCTAAATACATACAAATGCAAGGGTTTGATAAAACTGTCCAGTGTGATGAACAACTTCAACACACATCGACGCTGGTACGCCGACTGCCAGAACAGGACCTCATATACGAAGCTACTCAAGACATAAGTCACACAACCCTAGGGCAAGACACACGGCAACTGAAACAAACAAGAGATGGCATTACTTGCAGCTGCCCTATGCCACCAATAGATCATGCCTTGAGCTGCGCCACATGAGACTGTGACACTGCCTATTGCTGGCTTCAGACAGCACGTTGCTACTGTGCAGGGTGGGGACCCTGCAGGGGAGCCTATCAGCGCTGAAATTGGCACAGGCCTGGTGGCGCGCAACCTGGGTGACATGCGTGCTTTCATCAACCTGGCAGACTTCATGCGTGGCCTGTTACCAGGCTGTGGCCCTGGCATGTTCAGGGGGTGGGCCTACCTCATGACCCTTGACCTGGTGGCAGCCTCAGGCCAGAGACCCCTGCTCAGCGGCTTCTACAGGATGCTGACTGTCACCATGCGCCTCACCAGCGAGTCTGGCTCACTGCAGCCGACAGGTCAGCATTCCTGTGTCGACTGAGCAGAGTACCCACGAGCCTGAACACTGCTGTTGGGTAGGGATACTGTGCAGTCAACGTGTAAACATTGTCGTGCTGAGTGTCCCCTGTCAGGTTGACAGATAGCTTCTAGGTACTGCAGATCTCATGTAGACATAATGCATTAGCTCTGGAGACATGTTGGAAATGACAATGTTATGTGCTGTTGGGAGTTCGCAACTAGAAGAGCGCCCTTGCTGAGTGTGCAAACAAGCAAGCTGAATGAGGACACGTTGACCGCCACTGTAACCTAAGCTTAGGTCAATTGCTTGCTGTCTTACTGCTTGAGATTAAGGTTGCACCTGCCCACCTGACTGCCCACCTGACTGCCCACCTGAGACCTGCGCAGGCAAATGCCCTGGCCCCTTTACACCCCGGGTGCGCCATATGCAGGCAGAAGTCCCTCCTGACCTCTCCTGCCGGTGGTATTTCAATGCACTTTGACAGGGCAAAAATGTCAAAACCCCCCTCAAGACAGCCCCTCAAGTGGGCTATCTGTACAGCGACAGATGCACACTGAAACCCTGCATCAGGATCTTGGGACAATATCTGCTTGGTGCACCTGCTGCTGGTCTGTGACATACCCACACTCTGACTTTGTTGCACGTGCAGTTGCACAGAAGCATTGCCACATCCAGCCTTACTGGTACCCAAACACATCCAGGGTGCCAATGCAAACATGTGGCATGCCTATAGCTGCAGGTGGCGATGCCCAGGGGGCAACCTTTGAGCAAGTGGCAGGCAGTGTGTGCTTGGAGGTGTACAGAGAAACACTGAGAGGAGTTGTGACTGCCTGCCGCCGCTACAAGGATGAGCTGCTGGAGTCCCGCCTGGAGCTGCTGCTGTCTGCCCCTTCTTCAGTCATGACCATACATGTACGTGCTTTACTCAATGAAATTGCTGACAGAAAGCTGCAGCGATCTGCGTGGAATCACTGACCATCCCTACTTCTGCCTCTGCTTGTGTCAATCTGTGCCTGTCCCTGTGCCTGTGCCTGAATCTGTGTCTTTGCCTGTGTGTGTGTCTCTGTTTTTTGCCTGGAAGCCTTTCCCACTTCCACGCCATGGTTGGAAATACATGCTCATGTGTATGTACTTGGTACCTAATTGCGACCCATGTCAGCTCCGACCATCAGTACATGCGTTACTGCTTCACGCCCCTTGCATAGGTGGATTGTTTGCAACCCCATTAGAATTTATTTACCTCTGATAAGTAGAGTAGATCAGAGTCATGAGTGAAATTTTCATGAACCATATTGAACACAGACAGGTTTCACAGAACATAACCGTGATAGGAGATCAAGTTATAAGTCAAACAAAGGAAGATTCAAATGAAGCTGGCAAGTACAGCCCTAAATAAATACTGCTTTGCAGCCAGGCTACGGTGCAACTTAGTGTCATGAAGTGAGACCACAGCAACCTCTAAACGAGCAAAGTCATGATGCAGGAGCTGGTAGGGCCTCTGCAGACAGCCTTCAGCTTGGGCCTGCAGTACCCGCCCCTGGCCAAGGAAGCCCTAGCTGCCTTAGAGAGGTGGGAGGGCCAGCAACCACAAGCCCTGACTGCAGTAGCCCCTCAGATTGTTCCACTCCTGAACCCATACCTTTTTGAAATCACTGACCAAGGCACTCCCACAGACGACACCGCTGCAGAAGGTAAGCTGGATGGACCCCTTTTTCCTGGACCTTGTTCACTTGGGAAGCTGCAACCAGTCTCTTGTCCCTTTCCTATGCAAAATTGTATTGGATGAGAGAGGTGTTCTGTTGATTTAAGGCTGGCTTGCAGTGTATTGCATTCATACATAGTCCAACTGCTGGTCACAGCAAGGTGATGAGTCCTCAAGACAGAACATGTAGATTGATTGATTCAATTGAGTGACAACATGCAGGGAGTCTGCTGAGACCATTGTCCTGCTGGAAGCCATTCTAGGTGGCTTGAGTGATGAGAAGAGTGGCGCAAAGAGAGAGTTGTGTGCCAACGCAGCAAGAGAGTTCCTGTTGTGGTCAGCGAAGCACATCCCCATGCCCAAGGCCAAAGAGGGCGGGTTGAGCAATGCCAGTGCCAGCTCGAACTTGAATGCGGCTTCCCTGCTGAGGAGGCTGTTTGAGCGGCTGGCACATCCTGAAGCATACCAAAGGCAAGAGTCTATCCTGGCACCACTTTGCATTTGTCTCAAGACTGCAAAACGCACTGTACGCTCTTGTAGCTGCTATGCCAGCAAGTCACGTGGCAAAGTATGTGCAAAGCGCAATACACATGTGCTGTTGACTAGTCTCCAACCAGTGCAAGTTGGAGGTGAGACACAATGCTCCAAGCAGCCGAATTCATGCAGCTTTTACAACTTACACTCTACACTGTATGCTGCGTGCTCCATGCAGTCTATGATCTATTCACTGTGCGTTTCTCAGATCAACTTGTGAGCGTCCCACCTGTCCATCTGTCCCATATGTCCATCTATCTGAGCAGCATCGATGCCGTGCTGCCTGCACTTGTGATGTCTTACACAACTCTACATCTGGCAGTGACCATTACTGCACTTTGACTGTTCTTTCTGTCCAAACATCATGCACAATTGAAGTCTTGACAGCAGCAGGGTGCTGTCTGCAGGCTTGGTGCAGCTCAAGCCATGGCCAGGTGTGCTGACGCCATGGGCCGGCTCTCAGATCTGAATGATGTCAGCGATGCCTTCTACCTGGAGGCTGTGTCCAAGTGTGTGGGCGCTCTGCGTGCAGCAGAGCACGATGCAGAAGGCACGGGGACTAAGATGCAGGTGGCTGATGCATTGGCGGTGAGCATTATCTGCTGGCTATATGAGAACATGCTATGGCAGATTTGTATAGGTCCATGCACTGACAACCTTCATGGCCCCCACTGAGAAGTTTAAACATGCATGAAGTCACAAGTCACATGATTTTACTGTGGGACCCATTAAGGTTGCAGACAGCACTACAAAGCAGTGCAGGTGCAGAATACCTGCTTGAGTTGTGACTATGACCATGCCTTGTCATGATGCGCCACATGTGGTAGGCCAAAACAATCTCTGGACTCATTCTGAACTCAGCCAGTCATGGCATATTACTTGCTAAAAATGAAGTTGTGGGCCTCATTTCACGTTTGCATCACTTTCTCTACATTTGCTGCTGCAGGCATTAGTCAAAATTCCCTTGAGAAGAACGCATTTAGCGGACAGCCTGAAGACTGCACGCGCAGACAGACAAGGGTTTGTGGACTTGGCTGCCTTTCTGGGATGGCTGTGGAAGCTCACAGTGGTGCCTGAGCGATATTGTCGGGACATGTGCATGTGGCTCATGGACAAGCTAGCCACCCTGCAGATGGAAGATGCCATGCAGACAGGTCATCATATACACCCCTACATTCCCACGTCCCTCACCCAGTTGCTTGGTCACGCGCTCGCTTGCTTGCTCAATCAATCATGAAACTCGTTCACATGCTCATCCACTCACTCGACGACTCACCTATTGACTCACTCACCCACCTCCCCTGCCCCGCTCACTGACGCCACTAGTCTAATTGCACGCCAGCCTTGTCATGATAGCTCTGGCACAGTCTTATATTGCTGCTGCCAGCATGGTGGAATGCTTCAAGCCATGCTCTGCTGGTGGCCTTCTCTGAGACAGTTGCAACAAGGTCTGACTGTCAAGACTGCAAGTTCATGTATACATTGCTGTGGGGTGTAGCAGTGTCTGAGACTCAAGTATGAGTGCAGATGACAGCAAAGGTCCTGTGGCAGTTTGGTTCCTATGGCAACTACAGCAGGACAACACTGCAAGCGAATCAGAAGCCATCCAGAAGTTTCTGACTGTCCAGTGTCAACTGGACAACAATGAAGCAGCCATGTCCCTTTCCCACTTGCGCCTGTGGATACAGGTATATCATCTTGATGTGTGTAAGTATTGCCCATGTGGTCAGCTTCATAGCCTGACAGCAGATGAGTAAAGCAGTCTAAGCATCATGCAGCCCAGTGTATCACTGTGTCTAGCATGAACATGTTGGGTAACAGACGCATAAACATCTCTGTATTGCTGTGCTGAGTGTGCAAGCCGAATGAAGATGGTGGATATGCATGAACAGTGAGTGGGTATTGATTATGGCATTGTGTCGATAGGCAGTTGAAGCATCAGTGAGCTGGGCCAGTTGGGCTTTGAAGCAACAGATCATGACTGCAAGTCAGCTACACCAATCCACGCCCTCCAGCACCAAGTCATCAAAAGCATGCACAACCGGCAGTGCAGATGCAGATGGAGGTACTGATGCAGGTGATGTCACCTGGCCATGAGCAGACACTGACACACCCTTCATGCGGTTTTGCATGTCTGCTCACATCTCACCCAGGTCCTTAAGCACACACTGCCTTTATGAACTATCTGCATAATCTCCCTGTTGCCCAAGAAGATTCTGCTCCTGACCAAGTATGCAAACAGATTCACACATATGCTTTGAAGATATGCATGATGTTGCCCATGCAGGGCAGCAGAGAATGCATGTTGTGCCTGTCAGCATGCAATACTCTTGTAGGTTAGCCATGGTCAACTGCGCCTCCATTCTAGCTGAGCTGCTTATGCTCCCGTCATCAACAAAAGGCCCATCACCATGACCTGTTGCAAGGTGACACTAGTGGGCAAGGCTGACGGTGGCCTGTTGGGCAGAGCTGACAGTGGCCTGGTGGTGCAGGAACGCAAGGCCAGCAAAGCTGTGTGCCTGCCTTGCTTGACTTCTTGAGCATGATTCCAGACCTCACAGAAGCCGCAGCAGATGGTGGTGAGGGTTCTGTGCTGACAGGCTGTGAGCGTGACACCAAGCACCTGGCATTCAAAGCCCTCACCTTCCTGCAACAGGTAGGCCACAATACTGTACGCAGCTACTGTACGCAGCTACTGGACGCAGCTACGGTACGCAACTACTGTACAACATTTCCTTCGGATTGTGGCTGACACACATGGTGGAGACTCTCTGTGTATTGACACATCTGACAATGGCAATGTGCAACAGGCTTGCTCAACCATGAGACCTAGCTCAATACAATTGAACATGAATGTGTTAGCAAAGGGCTAGCAGTGGTGTAGTGCTTGCAGTGGTCTGTGTCTGAGCAGTGCATGTAGGCCTGTTGCAAAGCAGTTGATCAACAGTAACAATGGGGCGTTATGTTGTTCACAGAATACTAGTGATGCAGATCAAGGAGGATGACATGTTTCCAGCAGACCTGCCAGCCCTCCACAATTTCTTGTTGGCAGCGCTGTTAGCCCCTGCCCACTTGGGGGTGACCCCCCCAGAGGCCCAAACAGCCAGAAGACTAGCAACCAAAGCAAAGGTGTGTTGCAGTCTGCGGATGTGCCTTTTCAAGGTCCCTCGCACACCTTTCGAATCAGTCGGCATGGGCCATCTTCAGGCAATCCTGAACATGCTTCTGTTGAACATTCTGTGCATGTCCAAAGCTGCCTTCCAGTGGTCAGGTTGTGCTGGTGTCCACTATAAAATGATAGCACTGCTAGGGCTGCAGTGATGTGAGATGGTAATGCTGTCCTTCGTCTGTTCACCAATGCTTGTGATGTCAGACAAAGAAGCTTACGTGTCAAAACACGTCTCACAGCTTCAATTGTTCTTGCTGAGACTCGTCCACACTCCTAAGCAAACAAGAAGCTTGAACAGCTAAGCAAGCAAGAAGCTTGATCAAGAGGCACACACACAGGTGGTCCTATTTCAACACATACAGGCCCAGGACACTTACGTTGTGTTGACTCCATGTGTAGGAGCTGATAGAGGAGGCCACCCAAGTTTGGCCAGACATGCTTCCACACCTGCAGAGAGGCATCGCCCTTTACCTGTCTGCTGTGATTGGCACAGAAGGGCAGGGCAAGCTGCTGTTTTCCCATCAGGGCAACTGGGAGTGGGGGGTGGACCTGCCTGCTGCAGCCACTCTGCTGCAGGGCTTGACCCTGGCTGCTGACTCGAAGTTGCCCAAGAAACAAAGCCTCATCCCAGCTTCCTTCAAAGCAGCCTTGCCACAGAGGTGAGTCTTTTGGTGATGCTGGCAGCAATGGAATGCAACACGACCAAGCCCCAGACACACGCATGAGCAGCTGGACACAATGTGTCTTTACAAATCATTGTCTGGCATGCTGAGGATTGATGATTGCTTGTGATGTCATACGCAGCATCTACTGATATGTAGGTGATGTGTTCTCATGCTGACAATGTAGGCATGTCATTGCTGTCCCAAACACATCTTCTGCTGCTCAGGTTTTTGTCTCTGGCGGCCAACCTGCAGCACAATGCGCTTCCACAGCAGCAGCTAGCAGCAGAAGGTGCATTGAACCTAGCCTTGCGTCTAGGCATTCCTGCCTCTGCCATGCTAGACAAGCTGATAGGACCTTCATGCCGAGAGAGCTTCTATGAAAGCTACAGGACCGTCATCCATACCTGGGTCATGTTCAATGCCAGCTCATGCGCTGGGCCTTTGTTTGATGCTTTGGCAGGACAACAGGCGGCCGCACAGCGTGTGGCAGAGGCTGTCTTGACTGGCTGCTTGGTAGGACTGCAGCGCAGCAGAGATGCACAAGGCAGGGCAGACATCAGGCAGAGGTAACACAACCCTTACTTTGCATCCTAAGCTTCAAGATCATTGCTGATGCGAGTTGTTGTTGCTTGTTGCCAGGGCAGCAGAATGCTTATCATTTAGCCCATCAAGGCCTTGGCGTCCATGCAATAAGGTCAAAGCTCAATGCTTGATGTTACACAAAACTGTGCAGTCTGGTCATGTTGTCACCAGTTGTGATTTATGAGTGAGAAATGTGTATCTGGCCCAAACTAAGCTGTTGCTATGCCATGGACAAACCTGTCTGATGCTGTCCGCCTTGCAGGTCATTCCTGAGCGCTCTGCTACCTCAGCTGCCAAAGCTAGCATCCCTCATAGCAGTACCCAGTGCCAACAGTGACGACATGATGACCAAAAGGATGACTTACCTGCACTTGCTGGCGCACTTGCTGAAGCTGGATGCTCAGTATGTGCTGGACCCATCACAGCCCTCTTTCACTTTCATTTTTGACAGCTACTGTAGCATCTTGTCCCTCAGGTGAGCAAAAGTGTGTACATCATGGCACATGTCATTAGGTGCCAGAATTTATGCAGCGGTGTCCAGGAAAGCAACATGAGAATGAACCGATGACCATCATCGTGCAGTAAAATTGCTGCATGTTTATGGCAATGGCTGTGAAGTCTCAGCTTCGATGCAGGTCAAGCTGTATGGAACAGCAAAGACTTTGCAGATGCTCACTGACAGAGCTTATTGCCGTAACAGCTAAAATCAAATTTCTGTTGCAGCGCATCGGCAGCTGCTGTTGTACAGCAGCGAGTGGAGGCTTTACAACTACTGCAGTACTTTCTGAATCCTGGGAATCATGCAACACAGCTGACTGACACAGTTCAGGAGCTAGCAACCAATGCTTTCCCTGCAAGCTCATGGGAATGGCGGCGAGGCACAACTCAGTCTACAGACTACGCAAGGCAGCTTATGGCCATCATGGACTCTATGGTTGCGGCTGCTGAGAGTGGACTGTCTGTCGAGCCTTTGTTGCAGGTATGTGGAAATCTTGCATGACCCTGCTCCGGTCATGTGATTGTCTGCATCTGATGCACATTCAAGGCTGTGCTATCTATGCCTGACCGGCTGAAATTTTGGGCTAAATTTCTGTTCAACATGATATCACCCCAGGCGTCATGTGCTTGCATGATGGTCGTTGGTTGCCAAAAGGAAAACGCCATGAGCCATACAAGACGTCTAGAGGCTTGATGTGCACGTGGCTCTAAGCAAGGAATCATGGGGCAAACCCGCAGCAGACTGCTGGCTGCATTTCATGCTGGATTGCAAGGCTAGAATTGGTTCTCTTGTAGGCGATTCTTCCTATACTAAAAGAGATGGGGGAGGAGAAAGGGCATGTCAGGCAAGATGCCCTCGTCACCAGACTGATCCTGGTGGCTGCATCCCCTTGGAAAATCCCCATCCCAAGGTCAGTGCATGCGTGCAAGCCAGTTGGTGTGTCGAGGTTGATGCGTTCTCTGCAACATTTAGGCAGGCCACAAGCTTTGGGGCCTGGATGCAGGACTGCAGGTGCAGCTACTCAAGACTTGCCACTCTCACCTGGTACACTGCCAACCAGACCAGATCAAACAGAAGCTGATGCTAGGCAACAGCAAGCAAGCAGCTTGTTGGAGTACGCGTGGAAGCAAGTCTTTGAGCTACGTGAGCCTCCTATTCCTTTGAGGTGATACATGCTGATCAAGCGAGCCAAAGCGCCCGCACAAGGTGTGCAAGTAAACATTTTGAATTTGCTGACCTCCATATGCTGTTATGCAGGCGAGCCTTTCTCTACTATATCCTGTTGCCTTGTCTCAAGTATTCACCTTTACCATTCCAACACATGGCGTTGCAAGAGCGAGCCCAGTCTTTGCTGGGAATCATCAACGGCAAGCCAGACCCTGCCTCGGAAAGGTACGCTGTGCCCCCAAGATTCTGCCTGCTATGAACAGACAGTGCATTTAACTCCGTGATCGCACTGCAGGCTGGACGAAGAAGCAAGTTTGCTGGCTCGTACAGGTGCTTACAAACTTGTGCAGTACATCTATGAGCATATCGATGGCGAAGACATCAACTCAAAGGTCTTGGGCCCTGCTGGTGGCGAGCAGGCAAGTCGCTTGTCTCCTCGACAATAGGTTGTCTTGCAACCCATACTCGCAACAGCGATAAAATGTTTATGTATATATAGCCAGAAATCTGGCGTGTTTGTTGTAACTTCGGTTACATCTGTTAAAATTGGAACGATACAGAGAAGATTAGCATGGCCCTCGCGCAGAGATGACACGCATAAATCGAGAAATGGTTCCAAAATTTTTTGCGTTTGAGTTTGAGAACTGGTACATGCCTGACATCTTCAGAGCTGGTACATACATTACATGTTGCAGAAACTGACACAGCACGTAAACATGAAATGAACATAGCTCATGACTGGCACAGCTGTGCTGTCCTGCAACGTGCTTTGGCACTGGCAGAGCAGACTTGCATGTCCATCCATTGGCATGGCATTCATGCCAGTGAAGGTGCAGTATGCTGCTCACCATATTAGGCTGGTATCACCAGCAACGCAATGCATGCCTGACTGCAGGTGCATCAGAAAGTCATCAAGGCTGCCACAGCAGATACCCGAGGCCTTCCCGTTTCAGATGGCAACCTTGAGCATTTGGCCAGGGAAACACGATGTGCTGCTTTTGCCTGCGGCTCCGCCCTAGTGACAGCTACCCAGAAGACCAATCCAAAAATATTTGCAGCATTGTTCCTGAAAGAACAAAAGGGCATCGACCCTGCAGGTGACCGCCAATGCACCTCATATCCCATTCTGCACAGAACCTGCACAGGCATGATCAAGGTTTATTTTGGGGTATAGCCAGTGGAGTTCAGGATGGGAAGGTCGGCAGGCATCTCCCTCAGTTGTGGCATGTATTCAGCTATGATAGCATGCATGCTTGTATACCACAGGGGCGCATCTGCCTTCCCCTCAAGGGCTACCCAAACCTTCATGCATTTTTGTGAAACATGCAGGTCCATGCAGGTCTTTGAATGGACTTGGACTTGCATCACACACACCTGATGCCTAATGCCTGGTGCCTGTTGGCCAAGCCTGCATACTGACTCTTATTGTTGTTATGCAGGTCCATGGAAGGAGTTGCTAGACACAACACAGGAGTTCAAGTTGTCCGTGGAGCTGGACGAGGCCCGCCGCACCGCCTTCAAGCGAGCCAGCACCTCTGTCAAGGCTGTGGCCCAGCGCCTCAAGGCTGACAGGTCAAACGCAGCCAGCCTGGCAGCCACAGGCACCCTGGGAATGGCTGCCAGCATTGGTGGCTTTGCCAGTCAAGGGCCCTCGCTCTCTTCCAAGATCTCTGCTTCACAGTACTCTCTGGGTGGGTCTATGCCCCTGCACAAGGGTGCTCCTGCATCTGTTGCCCTGCTTGGTTGACATCCTCACAGTGAAGAGTCGGATGCTTTCTGCAAGTAAGCAATTGTACATGTCAGGCTCAGGCTTGGTACTGCAGCCAGATGGATATGTGGCAAATCTGCATTTGCACATCTGTGTCAAATCTTGTTGCTAAATGTGCAAAACATGATGCTCCTGCTGTCACATCCAGGTGATGCCTCAATGGATGGCTCTCAGGCAGGCTTCTCATCCTCCGTTGACAATGTCTTCCAGCAATCTCTCAGCAGTGACACCCAGCAGATAGGGGACTGGCAGGTGTGCTCTCTACACCACACTTCACTCTTTGCTTGACACCTCACTGTCACCTTACCATTCATGCCTTCTGGCAGCTTGATCTGCATGTATCTGTGAAGCACACAGATGCCGTTGCCATGCAACAGTGCACACAGCTGTGCTTGAACAGCAGCAACATCGTCGAAGCAATCTGAGAAGCTTTCAAGCTGTGCGCTGCATCTTGGCTGTATCAAAACCGTGAGCCTACACAGCCGTGCAAGGCAGAGTTCACATGTACTTCTGCATCAGGCGCCTTTGTTTATACCGCCCCACTGATCAATTGGGCAACCAGACTCTGTCACCATAAACCACTGCTTTCACCTTGCAGCCACAGACTGCTTACATGCATATGCAACCACACACCACCTCCTGCTACAAAATCTGTGCTCTTCTGCACAACAGGATAATACCAACACATGGTTACTGGACCAGCCAGAAGACAGCTTGTCTGTTGAGGATGATGACCTGGACCGGCATGACTGCATGCTACCCCTGGTGCACCTCATAGAAAGGGCAGCGGCCCTCTTCCCTCCCTCTCACAACAATGCACAGATGCTTGACTGGATGGCACGCATGCATGTGGGGGTGGAGTCCAGTCAGGTTCCCAAGATTGTGCGCCTGTTCCTGGTGAAGGCTGTGCTGCATGTGGAGCGACGCCATTCTGAAAGAGAGGCTGCGACACAGCAGCAACCTCAAAGCCTGTCACAGGTTTGTGTGACAGTCTTTCCTTGCCAGGACGTAGCATAGCGTTCTTGACTGCGAATCTGTCAAATCAGGGGCCATGCGCGTACTGTGAAGTCCATTGAAATGCTATGTAGCAGCTAGGTGTAATGACTTGCCACATGTGCATGACTGGACATTTGAGTAACAGAGCTCAGAAGGTTTGAATAAGAGAGCTTTGCTGCTCATTAGCTGCCATGCGTGCTCATCGTCAGCTGGTCTAAGCAAGCTTGAGCAACACCCATTGGGCAAGAGGAGGTCAGTGCAGCATGTCCCCATGGCACTGACACTCATTCTGCAACAGCACTTATGAGAAGGACCACCTTAGCAGCTTGGGCGGCAGTTGTAGCAACGTCTTGCATTGAGCCACACCATGGACATAAGGCTGATGAACATGTGAGCAGGAAAGGGACGTACACCAGTTTTACACAACTGTCATTGCGCAGGCTGCTGTGACTGAACCTTCGCCAGGAGTATTTGGTCATTTTGCTGCTGAGTGGTTTCCCGCCATGATGAGCGCAGTGCTGGGCAATGCTGAGGAGGCAGCAGAGGAGGGGATCCACATCCTGCTGCTGGATGTGTGCCTCACGTGCCTCAGCTGGCACACCTTGTTTCCTGCTCTACACAAGGCCAGCCCAAGTCTATCGCCCCAGGTCAAGCTTGCTGCAGATGCATTGATGGACTACTTGGTGAGTTTGCACATGCATAGATCACTGCCAAACACATCGCTGTCACAAATGCTTGGCTGCTGTCACACACAAGTGGTGTTCAGGCTTTGTGTGGGCTCACTTGTGTGGAGCATTACTCTGCTTTCACCTTGTCAAATTTGTTGTTTTACCCCTGGACCTACCTGCCTGCATTCTCATGCAAACTCTGCAAAGATGAGAGCTGCTGTCTCTGTGGCTAAGTTACCTCTGTGCATGTGTATGTGCTGGTGTGCAGGTTCGAGCAGCCTACAGCCCTCAGCGTCAGATCGTGAACAACAACTTCAACCTCATCAAGGCATTCATTCACCACTGGCGCGCTGCAGTACCTTTGCCCATGCCTGCCCTGCTGTCCCTGCTGGGGGCTACCCCGCCCAAGCCCTCCTCTGGAGCACCTGATGCCAGGGCTAAGAGGAAGGCTGCTGAACAGCGCTGTGTTGCTATGAAACTGCTTGCAGCAGGTAAAGCCTTTCTGCTTTAGATTCTCTGGATGTTGCTCGATGGTGCTTTGTTGAAGTGCATTCCGTCTGTTTGTTCTTCACTGGCAGCACGTAAAGACGAATAGTTGTAACTCGAATTGCTGCTTTGCGGTGCTGAGCCCAGCGATACTTAGATGAGTTGTGCTTTCATCCATTTGCTCTTCACTATCTTTCTCTAGGATCAGGTAGTTCAGAGCCCTGAGTACGAGGCCCTGTTTGGCAGTCAGCATACCAACAATAGCGACCCTGCCAGCATCTATGTAAGCACTGTATGTACAACACCCGTTTCTGGTGGCCTCGCTACATTGGTAATATGCTTGCCCATGCATGATTACAAGCAAAATGCCACATCAAATCATCTCATGTGACAAGCTGCACTAGCCAAGTGCTTCACAGCAAGCGAAGGCATGATGTGTCTTGCTATGTGGCTCTGCGCTTGCCCACACACAAGCTGGCTCATGCCAAGTTGTCTTTGGTGATGTGTGTGCCTGCAGGTATGATGTATGGGCAGTCGCAGCCTCTGATGACACATCCAGACTTCAAGACAGCCCTCAAGCATGTCTTGGACTGCCTGGCCACCAAAGGGGGCCAAATGCTAGCTCAGCAGTCCGGAGAGTGCATGGGAGTCATCCTGGCTCAGCACCCCAAGAAAAGCAAGGAGGGGGTGCATCTGGAGTGGGGTAGAACACCAGAGGAGCTTGAGAAGGAGGTGAAACACATCCTACTGGGAGTGCACAGCAAAGGTGACCATGATAGGTAGGTCATGGCCTCTGGCCCCTGACTAGAGGAGATCTGTCAGACCAAGTGTGAATGTCTGAGTGATCATGGCAATTACAACACAGGTCCCTTTGTCTTGAGACTAACACATGGCAATTTGCTTTACAAGTACTTTCACAGATGCAAGGCCAAGCACGTCCTGGTGGGTGTCTGTGGTAACAATACCTGTTTGGGTACACTGGCCCTGTACTGCCTGCAAGTCTGTGGTGCAGGATGTTGCGCATACAGCACATTGTCTCCTTACCAAGTAGCCTGCAAGCCCACCTGTGCATGCCCAGCTGCCGCACAAATGATTTGCCATAAGTGACCAAACAGACACATGTACAGAAGCTGCACCTGCAACACAGAGAGTCACCATACAGCATGGCAATGCACAGTGTTTTAAAGTGCAAGGGGCAAAGCTGCTCCCGCCAAAAGCACTGCTGGACAACAGGCAATGCATGTGATTTTGTCTAGCAGTTTTGAGAGAGAAGTGATAAGTATGTTACATCCTTTGCTTGATACAATGTCTGTCTGCAAAACAGCTGACAGTGTATGTGATTTTGGCCGCACAGGTTTATATACTGTCTGGAACGTCTGACAGCCTTTCACAAGCCCTTGATTGACACCCTGAGAGCCCCCCTGTTGGACACCCTCCCCCGGGTAACAGGCATGCTGCAGTCGCTGCTGCTGGAGATCCTGCAGAGGAGAGCTGCACAGCTGCCCAACCTCATGACAGATGTCAAGCCTGCGCTGCCAGCACTGCTGGCTTCGCACAACCATGCTCTGCAGAACAAGGCTCTGCAGCTGGTGAAGGCTCTGCTGCCTGCAGAGCCTGACAGCGCTGCAGGTCACTTACCACAAGCACTGCGTTTTGCTTGGTGGTGTCATGTTTGTGATGTCTGCAGCCAAGAGTGATGCAGTGGAACAGCGGCCAGCTCAGCAGTATATGTTGCCCAGCTTGTAGAGTGGAACCTGTAGATCATCAAACCCATGATGCTCACATGGGTCTATTGCCAGGCATGTGCCATCTGACACAAAGCATGTACATATGCTACGCTTGCACATCTTGTCATTTGTCTGCTGTACCTGGGTGTAAGGTTTTGTCTGCACATTTGCATAAAGTATTCTGCGGTGCAGGCACGCTGATTCAACAGATAATCCAAGGTTTTGCAGATCACAGCAGCTCAGACTGCCGCCAGCAGTGCTTTGAGATCCTGCGCAGTGCGTGGCAGCTACGCCCTGCTATGCATGCTGTGCTGCGACCAGCCCTGCTGGTCATGCTGGGCGACCCAGATTCCCAGCTCAGGGCTGAAGCCCTGTCCTTTTGGGATTCTGCTCTGCCCAAGGCTGTTGGCCCCAGACTGCAAGCTCTGCTGCAAGACAGCCTGGCTGAGCCTGCTCACTTGGTCAGTCCTCCTCTTCATCTTCCTCTCCCCTCTTGCTCTTTATGCTCCATCAATGTCTTTGTTAGATTCTTGATCTTTAACAAAAGCTGTACTGTCAACTCCAACTTGAAGTATTGTTCATGCAGAGGGAGAGACTGGAGGCTCAGTGGGCTCAAAGCGTTGCAGCATTGCTGTTGGAGCTGCCGAAGAGCCAGCGCGCTTACACCGCTGCAACCTTTGACAGGTGCACATACTCACCTTTGGCCTACAACTCAACTCCATGCAACCTAACCATACAGATACACAACTCACACTCTTGTCAACATAGTCGTACCTCCAGGCTGCCCTCCTACTCACCCCCACCATCAGGATATGACTCCTTTCAGTCAAGATTTCAAATGCCTCAAAGAGTCTCCCTTTCCAATGCAGCAGTTGCTTGCTATCTTCTGCCAGTGCAGCTCACAATATGCATGCACAAACTGGATGACTCGTGGCACATGCATCACAAGCTGACCATCTCCAGCATGAGTGACTGGCATGCAGGGAGCTAGCAGAGTGCAAGTTTGCAGAGTACCCCATTGACACTTATGGCAAGCCCACACTGGGCATGGCGCCACTCTTCTCGTCTCAGTGGTCAGCATCCCAAGAGGCCACCCAGTCCCAGGAGTCTGTCCCAGGGTTAGGTGGCAGGCCTTCTGGCAACAGAGCTACTGGTGGTGTCGCAACCCAATTCACTCAGGTCTCTTCACCTCTTGTGTCAACGCTCCTGCCAACAAGGCAGCTTTGTGAGGCACATGTGACATGCATACTGTACACACAGCTTGCCAGCTTTACCTAGATTGACAGTCTGGGTACTCAATTTACCCAATCTGATGATTTGGGTGCTTGTCCAAGCAACGGACTGTATGACTGTTGTCATACTATGCTATGACTATTGAGCATATACTGGATGTGACACACATGTGACGCTCATCTGTGCTTCCACGCCTTTGTTGTGCCAGACCTTTTACTATGCAATGTCACAGGGTGATATTAGATCTACTCAGCTTCTTCTTTCTCCTGATCTGAGTAGGCGCAGGGCGTAGCATGTTTGGCATCTATGCTCTGCCTGTGCACTGCTGGCCATGTTGAAAAAACTGTCACAGCTGCAAGAGTGCCCCACTACGTATGCCTAGGACAGCATTGTCCTAGACAGCTACAACCGTACAGTCTTGCACTCATGCATGTTGACATTGATTCAAGAGTAGCACACTCATGATGGTGTGATGGTATGTGATGCTGACAGGCAGCGGCAGGCATGGTACGGGCCACAGTTGGAGCTACAGTGTCCCAGTCTGTCTCCCTTGCCCTGAGCCTGCCCCAGCAGGATTCAGCCTCCCTTGCTTTCACTCCTGGCACTGCCAGCGGTGCAAGTGACACCCTGTCAGAGAGGACAGTTGTGCGCCGCCGTTTCAACAGGTCAGACGGACTGCAAGCGACACACATCTAGACTGACTCAGCGTGCTGTTATGTGGTCCAGTGTACAAGCATGGGATCAGCAATATGCACCATGGTTTTGAGCACTGGTGTGTGACAGCCAACATGCACGCATGCATCATGACCATATCAGGTACAGCGCCAGTGTGATGTCAGCAACAATCCCTCATCTGTCTGGTTGCAAAAATGCGTGATGGCAGCCTTCATAGCATCTGAACTAGAAGCTGTAACATGAGAGAGCAGCAGGATCCGGATGAACAGTAGGATGATCAGTGGGGTGAACAGTAGGATGAACCTCATCAGCATGCCTGGACAGCAGCTTAAAGCAATGCATGGCTTGGCAGCACAGGTCTGCAGGAGGCACCAGTGAGATGTTGGGCAGGCTGCAAAGACGAAGAGCAACGGCAGGTGGGCAGGCAGTGGCCCGGGAGCGCAAGGTGAGCCTCATGCGCAAGTACCGCACCGGAGAGCTGCCAGATGTGCAACAGCTAAGTGTGGCAGCCTTCCTGGCTCCACTAGGTATGCTGCTCCTCCTCTTCATCAGTCGGACAACTGTCCTCTGACTCTTCCTCTTCTTCCTGCTCTTCTCTTGGCTGCTGCATCAGCATATGAAAGTAGCTTTTGTGAAAGGCAATGCCTCATTTACTGGACCTAGGCATATGTGCATGAAGTTCACACATGCGATGACAAAAGGCAAAAATGTTGCTGACCCTCCAGATAATGCTGCCAAATACAGCCTCCTTGTTATGTGTGTTGACCATCAATGCATTGCAGCATGCACAGCAGATGCAGTCAGTCTGCACCTCTGATACCATTACGCAGTTATTGTCACTGACAAGGCTCCTGAAACCTCAAGAAAGCGTCCAAACGCATGCTGCCATCCTGTCACAGGTGTGATGGCAAGCAGAGATGCTAACATAGCACGCACAGCAGTCGAAGCAATCTGGCACAGCGTGTGCCATGCTGCAACACAAGCCAGTCAAGACTCAAAGCTCATGGAGGGGCTGAGGCTAGCAGTGCAGCAGTGCTTTGAGCGGCAGCCCAAGCATGCAGGCTATGTGAGGTGCCTGCAGAGCTTTGCCCTGGCTGACAGGGGTGGGGGGGTGGATGTGACCCATGCAGCACAGGCTGCCAAGGCTTCTGATAGTTTGCAAGCTGGCGCTCTGCAGGTGAGTGTGTGCCAAGCTTGTTGGTCAGGTGGCTTTGTGTGTGACACATCATGGTTGAAACCCTGGTATGTTGCGCACACACTGTGCCCAAGCTGCACAGCGCGGCACAGCACCCACTGTGTGAATACAGCTGCAGACAGGTGTCACCTGTTCAGTGGCCTCTATGCCAGGACTCCTTCTCAAGTCTGAGGACTCAGTATGACAGCAAGTTTGAGTGTTCTGTAGCACAGGATCTCACATACATCTCACATGACACAAGTCATGGCATGCTCAATGACTGCTTGTGGCTGCCCACACAATGACAAACAAGTGGCATTTTTGACATTGGAGGCATCACGCCTCACAAACGAAAGGCGTGATGTAGAAGGCAAGGGCGCAAGCTCAAGAACAAAATGCGTGCTTTGTGTGCAAGTGACAGTCCCTATTGAAAGTAAGAGCCACACTTTGATGTGTGCAGATTGAGGAACAGATGCTGTTTGGCCTGGAGGCAGAGGCATCAGGCCCTCCAGCCAAGAGGCAGGCAGTAGCAGGCAGAAGGGCAAGCTCAACCACAAGCATACGGGCCAATCACCCTGTTGACCCCACTCGCAAGGCTGACGCCGCCAGCTGGAGCGCTGTGGCAGAAGTGTATGCACAGCTGGGCCAAGATGACCTTGTGCAGGTCATCTATGCCAAGTGCCTGTCCAGGTAGATATACAAACCCTGAATAAAGTCGTCTATGCCGAGTGCCTGTTCACATAGATATACAAACCCTGAATATAGTCATCTGTGCCAAGCGTCTGTTCAGGTGGATATTCAAACCCTATGTGTAGTCATCTATGCCAAATGCCTTTTCAGGTAGGTACACAAACCCTAAATCGAGTGGTCTGCGCCATGTGCCTGTCCAGGTAGACATACAAACCCTAGATATTGTCATCTATGCCAAGTGCCTGTTCAGGTATTAAAAAACCCTGAATATAGTCATCTATGCCAAGTGCCTGTCCAGGTAGGTATACAAACCCTGAATATAGTCATCTATGCCAAGTACCTGTTCAGGTGGACGTACTAACAGGGACAAATCGCTTTGCTGGGTTAGGGACATCCTTGGGTTAGGACTCAACTACTTGCCTGTGTGTGCTCCAGTTCTGCAAAGTTTCAATGCTTCAGTGAGCAGGCTGCCTGATGGCATTGTCAGCAATTCATATGGATACATACAATATTTGCACAGCTGCATTTGTAGTCAGAAGGTGAGTTGGTGTCAGACATGGTGTCAGATGGACATGGAAAGAGTGAGTGTGTGTGTCTGTGTAAACAGGTGTCCTGGAAGTGAGGTGGCCATGCAAGCCCTGACAGGGCGCAAGGTTGACCTGGCCTTCAGGGTTTACCAAGCCCTGCTGGGTGCTGCCGCTGGTGGGGGTGACTCTCAGCCCATGGAGACGGAAATGCAGGTCAGCACAGCATACAACAATTTTCTGTATTGTTCCCAGTCACACCTTGCTGCAACAAAACAGTGTTTGCTGCTGATGCCTAGCAGCAGATGTCTCACTAGTCTTGCATGTTATGTGATACGAGTGTCATTTTGCTGTCTGTCGAACATTGAGCAATTGTGCAGGGGGTTCCTGAGGGGTTGGATGCTGAGAAGCTGCTGGGGGGTAACGAGCCTCTCAAAGATGAAGAGGACATGTGGTTCCGCCAGCAGAACAGGCCAGTGCACACATGCTTTTTAAGCATGACAAAGCCTCTGCATATTTGATGGTCATGCAGTGACCTTCACTCACATTGCATCATCTGTGCAACAAGCATCACACCTGCTGTGCACTCAGTTGAACACAAACCCCATGCATCAATGCTGCATCAAAGGCACTCTCAGGTGAGTAAGCACTCACCTGAGAGTGCCTGTTGTGACTGCTAGGAAGGTCTCATCTCTGTGAGCTTGCCAGGTGGCATCTGTGACATGTGACAGGGTGACGTAGGTGCATGGAGGCACTAGGCATGTGGGAGGATGTGCTGAACATTGTGGACGATGAGACTGGCAATGATGAGAGGCGCCTCTTCCTGCAGGATGAGACTTGGGATGGCAGCCAGTACATCAGGTCTGCCTTTCATCATGCCCTTCATCAAAGTCTGCCCTCCACTCATCATGCCCCTCATTCATCAGATCTGCCTTTCGTTATGCCCTTGATTCATTGTGCCCTCCATTCATCATGCCCTCCCTTTGTCATGCCTTTCATTCATGCCCTGCATTCTTCATGCCCTCCATTCATCATGCCCTTCATTAATCTTGCCTTTCATTCATCACGCCCTCCATTCATCATGCTCTCCATTCATCATCCCCTCCATGCATCATCCCCTTTATCTAGCTACATGCTTCATTACCTGCTCGGGCCGTTTACAGCAGCAAGCCCAAATCAGAAAGTCAATTGACATGCTCACTAAGATTTTGAGCTTTGATCGAGTCTAGTTTGCAACACCCTGTGCAGACATGCTGCAGATCTGCATGTTGTGAATGTGCTATGGCACCATGCAGTCTGCCTTGACAGCTCTCGTGGTTTTGCGCCCCTCTTGCTTGTCTTGTACTCTTGATGCCAAGCGTTGCACTGGAATCCCAGTCCTACAGTGCAACACTCAATCATTGCCATGCCATCTGGGATGTCGGATCAAGCCTATGCTATATCACCTTTCGAGGTTGTCAGTATCTCATGTACTGGTTTATGACATACTGCAGGCCATTTGTGCGTTCTTGTCTGTTCCAGCCTGTGGAGCGGGGCAGGCTAAGCAAAGTGATGCAGCAGGCCGCCACACAGGCCTCAGTCACAAGCCTGCTGGAGAACCATGCAGTTGTGGAAATTGCTGCGCAAGCTGCCATCTCACGCCAATGGGACAGGTGATATGAGATGGCAATATGAGATCTGTGCACTGCTTCTTGCTGTCAAAAGTGTCTCATCTTGTATGTTGTGCTGTCAATTTTGTCACCGACACAGCCTGCAGTCATTAATTACAAAGCCTCCAGAAGGATGTACAGCTTTGCTGCATGAAAGAGTGGTGCACAGCACAGCAGGGCACAGCGCAGCATGACTGCCTTTAAAGTGTACATACTGATGCCTAAAACATTGTAGGGCCCACAGCAGGGTGACTATACGCTGGTTGTAGATACTCATGTATATAACACCTATAACACAGCAGGGCTCCATGCAAAGTTGCTTTTCTGCCCAGAAAGACATGTCAACAGCTCTCATTCAGTTTCATCCCAGGCCTGCCAGACCTTTGCAGCTGGCAATGCTTACAGAGAACTGTAAGGCCTCCCAAGGTGTTTGTGACCAGTCATCCAACAAAGACAGCATGAATCAGGCCAATCTCAGGCAAGACATCCTGTCAGTAAGGCAGCTAGGGTTCCTTGCCATGCAACAACGCCATGCCAGCCTGGCCTCTAGGACTTGACAAGTCCACTACTGCAGGTGCCAAGCGCTTGTCTCCAGAGGGTGGGGGGTGTTCAGGGAGAAGTGGGGGGCTCTGCACCCCCTGACTTGGGCCCCTCGCTTGCATGCCCTGGCTACCTTGCAACCCCTCGCTGAGCTCCAGGTACATCTGAGTCACAACACTTGTAGGTTTCAAGCTGCAAAGCTACAGCCATGCTCTCAGGGCCAGCATTGTATGTGAGAGCTGCATGCCCAATACTTTTGCAGCTACGCTGTCATACAGCTTCCTGTGGGATGATCATTCGAATGTTGCCCTGCCTCTGTGTTTGGACACACTAATCATTCATGTATACCTCGCAGCATAGGTGTGCCACATGCATCAGGGTCTTCTGGTATACGCATCAGTTCACATGCAGCTTGAGTTGTCACAGGTATTAGAATCCCTAAGGTGAGTCACGACAGATGCATTCAGCTCAATGTTTGCTGCTCAAGCTAAATATATTTGCATCAAATGGAATGTGACTCAACTCTGCATGTCCACCTGTATGAGCCAGGCTCATTGAGCTCTGTGCATGATCTTGCAGGAAGTAGTGACATTGCTCCAAAGCCTGCCACCAGGTGCAGCAGGCATTGAGCAGGTACAAGCAGTGGTGGGCAGGTGGATCCAGCGGTGGCCATCAGTGCAGCAGCCCACTGCCGACGCCTGCCTGACAGTCATCCATGTGCGGGGGCTGCTGCTGGATGCCCTCATGCAGGAATGGCCCCGGGATCAGCAGCACCAGGGCCAGACAGTCTACCAAGTATGTGCACACCGTTTCCATTGTATCTATATTTAGTCATAATAGGCCTATTGTATAAGGCTACCCCGATGGTTGCCAGCATAGATTACAAATGCTGCTGAGGCCCTACCCCATGAGGGGGCATCAGCTCTTGTGGACCAATTCCATTGCACATGCAGTCATAAGCTTGGCAATCAAAACTTGAGACACTTCCATAAACGCAGAGCTCCTGTGGCAATGATAAGCTGCGGCACTTTCTCACCCACTGGTCAGACAGAGCCTGGAGACCCATTAGCAGGACCTGTTAGATATGGTCAATTGCTGACAGCCCTCAACAGCCAGCATGCATTTTCCAGATGCTTGTTGCGTTTGGATGAACCATGGGGGTGGCACGACAATTGTGCATAGCTGATGTGCAACATGTTGTGCAGATTCTGAGTGGGCTACAAGGTGAGGTGATGCTGGGGGGTGCGGCTTGCCTAGCCCGCCAGGGCTTTCTGGATACAGCCCAGGACCTGCTGACTCAGCACAGGGCAGCTGTGGGCCCCTCCCACCTGCCCTCCTTACAGGCCCACCTGCGCCTGCGCATTGCTCAGGTGCCCCACCTGCTGCAAAAGCCTCCCTGCAATGCTACGCTAGATCTGTTATTGTATATGTATACTAACATCAAACTGCATTACATCACATCATACTACTTTGCACTACTTTACGCTACATCAAATCATAGTACATGACACTGAGACATGACGTGACCAGAAGACCATTTCAGTAAAGCCCCTCC